>Ga0193958_1000479_pt1 | contig 14879 bp, 14 predicted proteins | sample FB_1_MG_FD_140320 | JGI IMG/M metagenome (GOLD analysis project Ga0193958, IMG submission 140320) | Microbial mat bacterial communities from the Broadkill River, Lewes, Delaware, United States - FB_1_MG | ecosystem: Environmental > Aquatic > Freshwater > River > Microbial mats | place: USA...
CCTGCTACAGCCCCTCAGCCAGATTTAATCGCGCTGCTTTGGCCATAGTTTGCTATGAATTTTTGGCTAGGCCAGCTATTTTTTAAGGGCATAGCCTTCGCTATGGCCGAGAAAAATAGGGCCGACTAGCGGGAAATTGCTGCAAACTATAAAAGTGAGTGCGGTTAAATTTGGCTATTGCCTGCGGCGGCTTTGCCGCCTGTAGGACGCAAGGGAGCAAAAACATTCCCTTGGCCAGCAAAAAAAAATTACTTTTGTGCATCCTATTATGTAAAAGCAAAAACAAATGTCTAAAGAAAAGATTGCCTTTGTCAAGGCCCATGAAGGTAAATACATTGAAGGGAATATCAGTGGCTTGGGGGCTTGGCTCAATGCCAGAATTTTATCTGTCAATGAAAAAACGGGCATGCTCCAACTAGAGTTTGAGGTCCGCCCAGATATGCTCAATCCCATGAGTAGCCTACATGGAGGCGCAATCTCGGCCATTTTAGATGAGGCCATGGGGATGCAGCTCTTTGTGCTTTCAGAAGATACGGCCTATTATGCAACCAGCTTACAGGTAGATTTTGTGCGGGCCGCTTTTGAGGGCCAAAAAATCATTGCCCAACCCGAACTCATCCGAATTGGTAAGCGCTCCGCCAATATGCGTTGCCTTATCCTAGATGAAAAAGGTAAAGTTTTGGCCCACGGCAGTTCTAATTATCTTCAAATTCCCAGCAGCTAGATGCGTTTCTTTCTTTTTATTATTCTATTGCTGAGCGTGGGCCTGATGGCCCACGCTCAGCTCCCTTATGTCCGTATAGATAGCCTTATTCTCTCTGATATTGAGGGGGGAAAGCTGCGGAGCAAACCCAAAACGGTGGCCGCCTATCTGCCCTTTAGCGTCGGCGATAGTGTTCGACTCAATGATTTGCAGGAGCAGCTAGATTTGGCCCAACAAAGTCTACTCAATAGCCGCCTATTCAAAACGGCTGTGGTCCGCGTGAAAGAATGGGAGGGCAAAAGCATCATTTTAGGCATCGAACTAGATGAAAACTTGGGGATTTATCCCATCCCCATGCTCGAACTAGCCGATCGTAATTTTAATATTTGGTGGAAAAGCTTCAACTTCGATCTCCGAAGGGTGAACTTAGGCCTTTGGGGGCTCTGGAGAAACCCCGGCGGCTATAACGATATGCTCAAAGTGATTGGACAAATTGGCTATAGTCCTAAGGTCGAATTAGTTTATATCTTACCCCCCTTACGCAATAAAAATGCTTGGGGCTATAGCATCGAAGGACTTTGGTCCAATAACAAAGAGTTAGCCTATGGGGTGGCCGAAAATAAACGTCTCTTTTATCGAGACCTCAATAGAAAAGGATCACAGTTCAACCGCCTGCGCTTTCGTGCAGGCCTCTATTTTCGCCAAGATGTTTGGAGCCAACACCAACTGACTTTGGGTTTCCATAATTATGGGGTCAGTGATTCTATTTTTGCCCAAAATGCCGATTTTCTCTTGGGCAAATCGCAGCAAAGAGATTTTCGCCTGCGCTATAGCTGGTCTAAAGACCGCAGAGATTTCCGAAACTATCCCTTTCAGGGCTATTACCTACAAGCCGAGACGGAAAAAAAAGGCCTAGGTCTCTTTAATGAACTCAACCAATGGACCATAGGTACTAAGTTGGCTTATTACCAGAAATTTGGTAACGATTACTGGAGTATTGGCGGCCAATTGAGTGGCAAACTGAGCTTACTCCGACAAAAGCAAGCTTTTTTTGAACAAGAAGCCCTCGGATTTGAAGAAGAATTGGTGCGAGGCAATCAATATTATGTAATTTATGGTCAAGACTATCTGCTCTGGCGCAGCGATATCAATGTCAAATTGATGGAATGGGGAGCAGAGGAATCCCCTTTTATCGCTCTCCACCTGCGTTATCACTTAGATTATGGCTATGTTTGGGATCGCTTTTATCAAGAACAAGGCAGCTTAGTCAATCGCTCGCTTTGGGGGACTGGCCCCGCTATTGACCTCGGTTTGATGCAATATCGCTTTGTTCTTCAATTTGAGTATAGCCTCAACCAATCTCTAGAAACCGCCTTCTTTTTTCGCCTAAAAATGAATCTCTAGTCTTATGCGTATTGCCCTTTTTAGCCGATTCCTCAAAAAGGAACAACAGCAGCTGGTCCAAGAGGTCTTTGATGCCCTCGCTCGCCGCCCCGAATGGGAACTCTATATCTATCAGGAGTATTACGATTCCTTTATGGGCCGTATCAAAATCAATAATTCTTTTTATTGCTTCCAAACGCATGAGGATTTTCGCGCTGCCGAACTCGATTGCTGTATTACTCTGGGCGGAGATGGGACTATTCTGGAAGCCGTGACTTACGTCCGCGATACGGGCGTTCCCATTTGGGGCCTCAATATGGGCCGCCTTGGCTTTCTGGCCATGATCGAAAAACACCGAATTGAAGAAAGTTTACAAGCCTTTGAGCAGGGGGCTTTGGTAGAAGATAAACGGGTGCTTTTACAGCTAGAGTCCTCTAGCCCCCTTTTTGGCAGCGCCAATTTTGCCCTCAATGATTTCGCTATTCTTAAGCGAGATACCTCTTCTATGGTCATTATTCACACTTACGTAAATGGCGAATTTCTCAATTCCTATTGGGCCGATGGGGTCATTGTGGCCAGCCCCACGGGCTCTACGGGCTACTCCCTAAGTTGTGGGGGACCCATTATTTTTCCCCGCTCTGGCAATTTTATCATCACGCCCGTTGCCCCCCACAACCTAAATGTCCGTCCTATTGTCCTATCTGATGATGTGGTCATCTCTTTTGAGGTGGAGGGCCGAGCCGAGCATTTCCTCTGTACCCTAGATTCTCGCTACCGAGCCATTCAGGCTAGCTGCCAACTGGCTATCCGCAAATGCGATTTCCAAACGACTTTGCTCCGCCCCGATGATCGCAACTTCCTGTACATGATCCGCAAAAAGCTGCATTGGGGAACCGATTCTCGGAATGATTAGGGGCCTCCGCTGCGGCTTCGCCTTGCGGCGCTACGTTCTGCAGCTCGCTGCTCGCTCGGCCCTGCGGCGGCTTTGCCGCCTGGGTCTGCGGCTGCGCCGCACTGCTGCACATCGCTAGGCCATTTGGCCTTCGGCCAAGGCGGCCAAAGGCCGCCTATTGCTTGGGCTTAGCATAAGGCAGGCGCTGCAACTGCTCCGTTTTATGGTAGCTATCTAAGCCCGAAATACAAACGGCCTGCATTTTCTCCAAATCAATTTGCCCAGTTTTTTCATCAAAGGCGGCTTGGGGCAGCTCTACATATTCTATGGCCGCAACAATCAGATAGGTCCCATTTTTTATGATGGGGATTTCCTCTTCTAGCCGCAAGCCTATTTTTAACTGGGCCTCTTGGACAAAAGGCGCAGGAAAATCACCAATGTATTGGGCCTGCAAACCCGTAGCTTCAAATTCTGAAACCCCATCGGGATAACGGGCAGAGCTATGATGCGCCTGCTCATAAATGCCCTGATGCACCTGATTGAGACTAAAGTATTTTTGTTCCCGAATATTGCGCAGACTATGACGGATTACTTCCGCTGTAAAGGGCCGAGAAATAAGGCCAATTAAAGGGGGATTAGCTCCCAAATGTACAGCAGAACTAAATATAGCCAGGTTCTCTTGGCCCTCAGCCGAAATACTGCCCACCAAATTGGCCGACTTAAAACCCGATAGATGGTTGACAAAGGTGGTGCGCTGCCGCTTGGGCAGCTTGGCAATCTCTTGAGCCTGAAAGGTTTTGATCATAAGCTGTATCTTTTAACTAATTCTAGGGATGTTTAAGCGTTCCTACAGGCCCGATAGGGCCGCAGGCTGAGGGATGGACAGCAGTGGCCGTCAGGCCAGACCGAGGCGCTGAAAGCGCCGAAGGGCCGAGCGATCAGCGAGCTGCGAAACAGCCCGACCCGCCCGCAGGGCGGGGCAGCCCCAAATAAAAAGTCCTCAATAAGCAGACAACAGCTAAATGCAAAAAATGTTAGGCCAAAATGAAGCTGAACGCCATATTTAGCGCCTAAGCGCTTATCGCTAAACTATAGTAGGGGAGGGCCAGAAAAAAAAGATCGGACAAATTAAATAGGGCCAGAGCTAAATGTAATGATGCAGAAGCCTCTGGCCTGGGGCCGGAGCTAAATGTAAGGATGCAGAAGCCTCTGGCCTGGGGCCGGAGCTAAATGTAAAGATGCAGAAGCCTCTGGCTTGGGGCCAGAGCTAAATGTAAGGATGCAGATGCCTCTGGCTTGGGGCCGGAGCTAAATGTAAAGATGCAGAAGCCTCTGGCTTGGGGCCAGAGCTAAATGTAAAGATGCAGAAGCCTCTGGCTTGGGGCCGGAGCTAAATGTAAAGATACAGATGCCTCTGGGGAATCCCTGGAGCTAAATGTAAAGATGCAAATACAGCAAAAGAGTTTTTGTCTACCTCTTTGCTGCATTCATCAGGCTACAAACAAAAACGCCCACTACTATGGAGTAGCGGGCGTTTATATTTATGGTTGAATCAGCTTATTTGGCTTCTTCTTTTTTGGGAACCACTTGAAGTTGTAGCTCCTCCCATTGTTCGGGCATGATAGGCGCGGGAGAACCCATCATGGGGTCTTTGGCCTGTTGGTTGAGCGGGAAAGCAATCACCTCGCGGATATTTTCTTTATCGGCAAAAATCATCACCATACGGTCAAGGCCAGGAGCGATACCACCATGGGGGGGAGCGCCGTATTTAAAGGCCGAGATCATGTGGCCAAAGCGTTCGTCTACCACCTCGCGGCTATAGCCAACGATATCAAAGGCCTTGTACATAATATCGGGGCGGTGGTTACGGATAGCGCCAGAAGAGAGCTCGATACCATTACACACAATATCGTATTGGTAGGCGAGTACATCGCCATAATTGCCAGAAGCGGCGGCTTGATCTAGGGCCTCCATCTCGCCCTGAGGCATAGAGAAGGGGTTGTGTGAGAAGTCCCATTTTTCGGCTTCCTCATCATACTCGTACATGGGGAAATCCACGATCCAGCAGAAGGCCAGGGTATCCTCATCGGCCAAGCCCATTTGTTGGGCCACCCAAACGCGGACATGCCCTAGGGCTTTATTGACCAAATTGCGGTTACCAGCCATCAAAATGACGGCATCGCCAGTTTTGGCGCCCATCTGCTCGGCAATAGCAGCAATTTCTTCTTCGCTGAGGGGCTTGGCCACAGAGCCTTTCACTTCCCCATCCTTATATTGTAGGTAACCGATACCAAAAGCGCCTTTTTCCTTGGCCTCTTTTTGGGCCTTATCAAAGAACTTACGAGATTGGCTGGCACCGCCTTCCACCAAAATGGCTTTGACCACTTGGCCCGTCTTAAACATCTCTTGATAGACCTTAAAACCAGAATGCTCAAACAAAGGCGTGAGCTCCTTCATCTTCATCTCGAAGCGGATATCGGGTTTATCAGAGCCATACCATTCCATCGAGTCATTGAACTTGATACGAGGAAAGGGAAACTCCTGCATTTTCTTTTTGGTCACCTTGGGTAAGAGGTATTCGTACATCTCTTCGAGGAGGGCAAACAGCTCATCTTGTTCAATAAAGGCCATTTCCATATCCAGTTGATAGAACTCGCCGGGAGAGCGGTCTGCACGGGCGTTTTCATCGCGGAAGCAAGGCGCAATCTGGAAATATTTATCAATACCAGAACACATCAACAGCTGCTTATATTGCTGAGGGGCTTGAGGGAGGGCATAAAACTGGCCGGGATAAAGGCGAGAGGGCACCACATAATCGCGGGCACCTTCGGGCGAAGAAGCTGTGAGAATAGGCGTTTGGATTTCCAAAAAGCCTTTTTGGGCCAAAAAAGTACGGATCTCCATCATCAACTTAAAGCGCAATTTGAGGGCTTCTTGTAGCTCGCTGCGGCGCAGGTCGATAAAGCGATACTTCAGGCGAAGGTCTTCATTGGGTTGCTCATGCAACTGAAAAGGGAGTTGTTCCACCAAAGAATCGATGGTCAATTCTTGTACTTCCACCTCAATTTCTCCGGTGGCCATATCGGGGTTCACATCTTTTCCACGAGAGCGCACAATTCCTTTAACGAGGATAACGCTTTCGGGTTTGAGGCTACGGGCGAGTTCAAAAGCTTGGCCTTGTTCCTCAGAAAATACCAATTGGGTCTTACCATAATGGTCGCGAATCGTAATAAAAGACAGCGATTTACTGAGGTGGCGGATATCGGCCACCCAACCCGCTAGGCGCACCTCTTGTTCTAGGTGGCTAGCATTCAATTCATTACAGTGATGTGATCTATATTTTGACATCTCTTGACATTCTTTTCAAAGTGTAGAAAAACGGTCGCAAAATGCGTTTTTTTTGGGCTTTTTTCAAATCTGTCTGGGCTTAATGCGCAACAAAAATAAAATTCTGCTGTTTTCGAGGGATTTTTTGGGGCTGCCCCTCCCGTTGGTCGGGTCGCTACGGTTACTCCCTTTGGTCGTCGAACTGCGGACTAGAGTCCTTGTTGTCGGGGCTCGCAGGTCTGCTCGGCCCTGCGGGCTTCACTTCGTTTCGCCCTTGGTCTGGCCTTCGGCCATCCGCTCCGCATCGCTCATCCAGTCGCTTCGCTCCTCTAGATGCACCAAATCAAGCGATGTTGATTAGGGAGGGGCAGGGCTTCTAGGGCAAATTCTACTTGGCCTTTTGGACCATGATAGCGGGCGCTAAAACGGCTGGGTAGTTGGACCTCTTCTAGGGGGTAATCAACGGCCAAATGTTCTCTAAAATCAATTCCACCACCGCCCATTGCTTTAAACAAGGTCTCTTTGGCTGACCAGATATTGGCGAGGGCTTCTTCATAGTTGGGGCCTTTTCGGAGGGCTTGTAATTTAGCTGGCAAAATAAACTTTTCGGCAATGCGGATTAGTTGGGGCCCTCTTGGTCCTTCTACATCAAGGCCAGGCCTTGGGCCGCCAATCGTCAGGGCCGAAAAGCCTTTGCAATGGCTTATAGAGATTACTTTATTTAGAAGAAAAGGGCGGCCAGCAGCATCTTTTTTTAAAGATAAAAGCGCCGACTGCCCAAAAACCTCCTGTAACAGTACGCGGCTGCTACAGTAGGCAAGGGCTGCTTGTGCTTGTTGGGGCATTTTTGTCTGCAGGATTTTGGGCAGCGCATTTTGTAGTGCGGCCAAAGATTCTGTTTGTTCCCAAACCCATAGTTGAGAAACTCCCGACTTTCGTTCTAAAATGATCGGCATTTATTCTAATAAATTGGGATAAGTTCTAAATTGAACAAAGTTAAATTTGAACGTTTTACTACCATCAGTTTCTTCTAAGACCACCCTTTCAGTTGTGCTAGCTACACAATGAAAGCCTTGGGCTTGCAGCTTGCGGAGCAAGCAGGCGGTAAAAGTCATTTCGCCCATAAGGTGGACCACTTTAGGGGCTAGTTCGATGACTTTGTTCTTGTAGATTTCGGCCATTTGTTCCACCTCCTCGCTACTGGCTGCAGGGGGAATATTGGGGAAGGGGAGATCGTGAAGTTCTCCATAAAATTGGGCCGAAGTCAATTGTTTGTCGCTCCAGCGGTTACTTGGATGATTAGATAAGTTAAGAAACATAATAGATAGTTTTGTGTTTTAATCCATCTTTAAATATGATTGGATACTTTTTTGGGCTAAATCTTGGGCTTCCACAACCTTATTATTCATGGCTTTGCTTTGCAATTCGATGCGTTCTAAAGAGGCGCCATCTAGTTTATTCCCGGCTAAAATAGCGACAATCCCGCTGGCGTGTAGGCCTAGTCGCTCTTTAATAGCAGCCAATTTATAAATGGCATCTTGGGCCGTCGTTTTAATAGTTCTGTTTGCGGTTGATTTAGAGCTCTTGCACTCAACGATGTAGAGTTTGTCTTCTAGGATAAAAACAACATCTAGTTCATTGTCATTATCACTCTCTTTCAGTTGTTTGAGTGTTCTGTTTTTGGCGCTAATTTTAAGGCTTAGTGCAATTTGGTCCTCGGATAGTTTGAAGCTAGATTTAATTTTATGGTAAATTAGTTCTTCCCAGAGGGCGGCATTATCTTTATGTTGGATTTTATATTTTTTGAGGGCTGTAGCTTTTAGGTTAAAATCGTTTTCTTTCAGGCATTTCCAGTAGGCATTCATTTCTTTGGCGCTACAGATGGGGGTTTCTACTTGGATATCAAAGCCATAGCTAGTAAAATATTCCTTGAGTGTATATTGGAGGCTAATTTTTTTCTTTTGGCCTGTCATTTTGTGGATAGACTTTCCCCCTAAGGGCATATAATAGCTACCCAACTTTAGTGATTGATATTTTTGGTTGTGTTGGTTAAAGCTATTTTGGGCGGCCATAGCCATCATTTTTGTGCCGCCAGTAAGGTGGAGCCAAAATTTTTGGGGCTCTTTGTTTCTTTCTTCTTGGAGGTATTGAGCCAAGTCTTTTTGGGCTTGGGCGTAGGATTCGGCATCGACTTTCCAAAGTTCATATTCTATTTGTTCTAGGCCAAGAGCTTCGGTTAGGTGGAGATGAAATTTATTCTTTGTCGTATAATCGCTACCGATTAAAATATAACGGTGAATTTGGGTGTTTTGCGTCTTGAGTAATTTGACAAAAGAAAGGTTGGGCAAAGCCTGTTTGGAGAGAAGAAGAACTATAGTATTCATATTATAATTTTTCTAAAAGCTACGCAAAAAAAGCAAATCTTTCAAAAGCGGAGGGAAGGCAAATTAAGCGCTGGCTTGTCCAGCCTATATGGAAAGCTTTTTTTTTGTTGGAAAAAGGCATAAAAAAGGCCCAAAACAGGGGATTTGGACCAAATTCTTATTGCGATGGGGCTTTTAGCCCCTAGCAAACTTATAAAAATGCCGCAGCGGCTGAGGGATGGACAGCAGGGCCGCCGAAGGCGGCAGACCCAGCGGGCGTAGCCCGCGCAGGGCCGAGCGAGTAGCGAGCTGCGACACAGCCCGACCCGCCTGAAGGGCGGGGCAGCCCCTAAAAAAATAAAAAATTACCAGTCTCCATCGGCTCCACCGCCACCAAAATCGCCACCGCCGAAGCTGCTATCGGAGTAGTCGGAATAATCAGAATAATCGCTATAGTCGGAATAATCGGAGTAGTCAGAATAATCACTATAATCAGAATAACTGCTAACGATGGTGGTATTATTGCTACTATCGGAGTAATCGGAATAGTCTTTATAGCTACTACTTTTGCTGCGGTATCGGTTTCGGCCTTTTCGGCTATAGTCTCGGCTGCTATTGGCTTTGGAGCTGCCGTTTTTGATGGCCAAAATAATGATAAAGATAAATAGAGCGATAAAGATGAAGGCGAAGCTGCTTCCCGATCCAGAAGAGCTTTTTTTCGGTCTAGAGGGTGTGCTGGGCGTATAATCATAGGTCGTTGGGCCCGGATTTTCCTCCTTATCCATTTCTTGGACTTTTCTTTGGAGGTTTTCTTGGGCCTTAATGAGTTCTTCGGCTGATTGGATTGCTTGCATACTGGGCCTTTTATAGAGGCCTTTTTCGAGTAGGGCATCGCTGGCCATCCAGAAGCCATCGAAGAACTTTTTTTGTTTAAAATTGGCCACTAACTGTTCGTCGACTACTTTTTGGCAAAAGAGATCGGGGAAACTTCCCTCTAGGCCATAGCCCACTTCTATGCGAGTTTTTCTTTCGGATTTAGTGGCCAAGATAAGCAGGCCATTGTCTTTGCCTTTCTGGCCAATGCCCCAGCTTCGGGCGAGGCCGTTGGCATATTCCTTAATGCTTTGGTTTTGGAGGTTGGGGACCGTAACGACAATAATTTGGAGTTGCTCTTCATTTTGCTTGTAGACCTCTAGGAGATAGCGTTCGAGGAGTAACTCTTCTTCTTCACTCAAAAAATGGCCTAGATCCGTCACATATCGGACGGGATTTGGGGCTGCGGGATATTGGGCCAAGGCTGGCGAGAGGGCCAGCAACAAGAAGAGAAAGAGAAGAGAAAAGTTTTTCATGGGAATAGAATTAAGAGAGTTTTACCAGCTGCCAGAGGCGCCGCCGCCAGAAAAGGAGCTATCAGAAGAATAATCACTATCCGAATAATCAAAACGATCGCTATCCGAATAGTCCGAGTAATCGCTATGGTCTCTATACCATTTTCTTCTCCGTCTAAACCAATAGTTGTCTTGCCTGCCTTTGCGGCTATAATCATGATGATTAACCGGAGTGGCTTTGCCAGCGCCCCAGCCGTATAAAGTAAAAAAGGCAAAGAGGGCTGCAACGATGAGCAAAAGATAAAAAAGTATACGCCAAATCAGATTTGCCTCTCTCGATTTTCTGGTCGATAGGCCTATTTTTTCTGGATTAGGGGCATAAAAACCCCCTTTATATAGCAATTCTTGTACAGCTTCCAATAAGCCAAAATAGTATTCCTCTTTTTTAAAGGCTGGGCTCAGTTTATCCGCAATAACTTTTTTGCAGAGCTCATGAGACAAAGGCTCCTCTAAATTTGGCCCCACCTCAATCCGCAATTTGTGCTCTGCTCGACTAACCAAAATAAGTAAAGCATTGGCTCTTTCTCTGCCCAAGCCCCAATTCGTTGCTAAATTATAAGCATAAGCCTCTACCGTAGAACTGCCCAAATGCTTAACGACTACAATTAAAGGATCTACTTCCTGAGATGCTGCTACTAGCTCTAAATAATGCTGCAGAGCATTTTGCTCCTTTTGGGCCAATAAATCAGCATAATCATAAACGTATTGCTGTTCATTTGGTCGTTGCTCAGGAACTTGCGCTTTAAGGCTGACTACAAAAAAGAGACAACATAAAAGAAAGGTACTTTTCATAAAGACGATATTTACAGAACCTATAACAAAGGAGGGAAACATAATGGTAAACAAAAAATTAGATGTTCTAATATTTTTTGCATAGTTTTATAAAACTAAAGCAAATACAAAAAAATAGACGTATTGTTCCTTTGTATTTTGGGGCCTCCCGCCTTCGGCGGGCGCTACGTTCCGCAGCTCGCTGTTCGCTCGGCCCTTCGCCGCTTTCAGCGGCTCGGTCTGGCCTTCGGCCACTGCTGCACATCGCTAGGCCATTTGGCCTTCGGCCACTGTACCACATCGGTTACTCCCTTTGGTCGTAGAAGACGCCCTAGAGACCAAATGTCCCCGCCTTTTTCTGGCCCAATCCCTAGCCCTCTGGGCAATTTATTCCTAAAATAAAAAATATATGTTACCCAAAAGTATTTTAGCGCATACCTTAGTACTTGATATTGAAACAGTTTCTGCTGCAGCTAGCTATGCTGATCTACCCCCTATTATGCAAAAACTTTGGACGCTCAAAGCAGAGGCCTTACAGCGTCGCTTACCTGAAGAAGAAAAAATGAGTCCGGAGGATTACTATCCTGAAAAGGCCGGTATTTATTCCGAATTTGGCAAAATAGTTTGCATTACAGTAGGTGTATATGTAAAAAATGAGACGGGCCAATATAAGCTCCGTCTCAAGTCTTTTTATGGAGATGATGAAAAAGCATTACTCCAGAATTTTTCTATTATGCTCAGCAAGTATTTTCAGCGGAAAGGGCAACAATATATTTGTGGTCATAATATCAAGGAATTTGACATGCCTTATATTTGTCGCCGTATGATTGTACAGGGTTTGCCCTTGCCTGCGCCACTTCAAATTTATGGCAAAAAGCCATGGGAGTTGCATCATTTTTTGGACACTATGACACTCTGGAAATTTGGTGATTATAAGGCTTATACATCTCTTAAATTGCTTTGTGGCCTTTTTGGTATTCCAACGCCCAAAGATGATATTGATGGTAGTCAGGTAGGCCGAAGTTATTGGGAAGATGGCGATTTGGACCGTATTGAGGTCTATTGCAAAAAGGATGTTTTTGCTACTGCTCAAGTACTATTGCGCTTTATGCTAGAAGATCCTTTGGCCCTGATTTTTGAAAGTGCCGATAGCTAGTCAAGTTCTGGTCGCTTGGGTGCTTTTTTGAACTTGGCGTACTTGTCTTTCTTTGTTTTCTTTTGGGTTTGTCCTTCTACTACAATCACAATCTCTCCTCGAACTTTATCGGGCTGGGCCTTAAAAAAGGCTTGTAGTTCAGTCAAATTTCCTCGATGGAAGCTTTCAAACTTTTTAGAGAGTTCGCGACAAACTACTGCTTGTCGTTCTTCGCCACAAACTTTGGCCAATTGCTCCAAACATTTTTCTAAACGATGAGGTGATTCATAAAGGGCAAAGGTATGGGGCAAATCGGCTAGATAATTTAAGCGAGTTTGTCGCCCTTTTTTATGGGGTAAAAAGCCTTCAAAATGAAAGCGGTCGCAGGCGAGGCCAGCGCCTACTAGTGCAGGAATAACCGCTGAGGCGCCAGGTAAACAACTAACTGCTAAGCCCTCGGCCACACAGGCTCGCAACAAATAAAAACCAGGGTCTGAAATTCCAGGAGTGCCAGCATCAGAAATGAGAGCTACACTTTTACCTGCTTTAAGATCACTAATTACTTGTAGGCTGCTTTCTTGTTCGTTGTGGGCATGGTGGGCATAAAGTGGTTGGTCAATCGCATAATGCTGTAAAAGTGGTCGAGAACTTCGAGTATCTTCGGCCAAAATATAATCTACTTCCTTTAAGATGCGAACCGATCGATAGGTCATATCTTCTAGGTTGCCAATAGGTGTAGGGACTAGATAGAGCATGATTTTTATGATTTTGGGCCAAAATACAGCTATTTGATACAAATAGAGCGCTTAAAATCCGTTTTTATCTGTACTAAATCTAAATAAAGCTTTATATTTGCTGTCGATAGTTGATCCTATTTGTATACTGACTATTGATAAGATGCAAAAGTTACAGATTCCACAAGTTGTAGAACTCCCCAAGCAGGGTTTTTTTGAGCTTCCTATTATTGAGTTTCAGCTCAAAAAAAAGTGTTGTAAAAAATACAAGAAGAAAAAAGGCAAACGTTGTAAGAAGTGCCCCGAAAACTAGGCCGCTCGTTTTTTTAAGGTTTAAATTCTAGTCATAATTTTACCCCTTAGCGCTAGCTAGCTTTTGCTAGTTAGCGTTTTTTATTGTCCTTTTTGGGGCAGTTGTTGATTTTGTTTGGCCTGAATGATAACCAAGATCTCAGGGGAAGCTTTATGCTAAGCCACTAAATTTTATTAAATGCTATTTGTTTTGCTGGTTAATTTAGGAAATCGGGGTTTTGAGTCATTTTAGTTGGAAGGAGTTATTTTTTGGCTCATCAGTACATTAAGCTTTTTGGCCAGATCCTGTTGTTCGGGGCAATGTAAGCGAAGCAAAGCGGTAGAGAGTGCCTGCATCTTTTGGTCACTGCTTCCACCAGGGACAGAGGCGCCAGAAAACTTTTGGAGGTCTTCAGAGATTTTGGCAAAAACTTCGGCAGATGGGGGGGGGCTATCTGCATTACAGTTTTGGTATTGTTGAATAGTTTGTTGTTGGCTGCTATCTATTGGGCCTGTAGTTGGGAGTTTTTTTAGGGGGCCTTCTTGTTCGAGTAGGCAGGCACATTGTAGTTTGGCGGCTCCATCAAAAAACTGTTGACTTTCGGGGTTGAAGTTTTGGAAGCTGCGGAGTAGTTCTGCTTCTGCTTCAGGAATTTCATTTTTTGATGGTGTATTTTGGCAAGCCCAAAGGCTAAGAGTTGCAAGAGCAGAAAGCATGATTTTAGTCATAACAAACAATTCTATTTAGGAGATAAGGGGCGGCGAAGCCGCCCTGGCCGAAGGCCAAATGGCCTAGCGATGCGGCGGGGTGGCCGAAGGCCAGACCAAGCAAAAAACTTGTTTTTTTGCGCAGGGCCGAGCAGACCTGCGAGCCCCAAAGCGTAGCGCCGCAAGGCGAAGCCGCAGCGGAGGCCCAAAAAGGAATTAAATCTTGATTTTTACCCATTTTTGGCTGCGGAGATACCAAGCAGAGGCGGCCAAACAGGCAATCCAGTAAACGGTTTCGGTCATCCATGCCCATTCTAGGCTAGCGCGAAAAACACCAACTACAATATAGGCGTAGAGCATATAGAGCAGAACCGAAGAAATTTGGATAAGCAGAGATTGTTTGGTGGCGCCAGTACCCACTAGGCCGTTAAAATAGATAGTACTAAAGCTATAAAGTGTGATTAGGGTAACCAAAACCCAGACTAATTTACTGGCTTCTCGGATGAGGACGGGGTCATCGGTGCCGATGCGCAGAATATAATCGGGGGCAATAATTACAGAGCTAGTGACGGCCATCGTGACCATAAAACAGAGGATAGCGGTTTTGTAGATGGCGGTCATTACGGACTGCGTTTGTTCTTTACCGATGAGCTGGCTGACAATTGTATTGATGCCTGAAGAGAAACCCCATGCGGGAATCATATAAATCATGTAAGCTGCTCGAATGATATTAGAAACTGCCAATTCTTTTTGGCCCAATTGTTCGATGAGGGCAAAAAAGACAAACCAACTGCCTACACTAGCAATAGATTGGAGGACAATAGGGCCAGAAAGGCGAAGTTGGGCTTTAATGAGCTCAATATCTAATGTTGGCCACTTAAATAGTTGATAATCATGACATTTTTTGTCAAGGAGTACGTAGATAATAAAGACGCCAAAGGCCAAGACCTCGGCTAGGGTAGAGGCTAGTGCGGCTCCAGAAATCCCCATTTCGGGAAGGCCAAAATGGCCAAAAATGAGTCCATAATTGAGGATCGTATTAGCAATTCCCATGACAACAGCATTATAAATAATCACTGTGGTTCGGGCCAAGCCCGTGTACATTGCGACAAAGGCAACGCCCATATAAGAGAAAAAGACTCCATAGCAGCGATAGTCGAGATAGGCAATACATGCCTCGTATA
>Ga0193958_1000480_pt1 | contig 14865 bp, 14 predicted proteins | sample FB_1_MG_FD_140320 | JGI IMG/M metagenome (GOLD analysis project Ga0193958, IMG submission 140320) | Microbial mat bacterial communities from the Broadkill River, Lewes, Delaware, United States - FB_1_MG | ecosystem: Environmental > Aquatic > Freshwater > River > Microbial mats | place: USA...
ACTCAACCTGCATCATCTGGTGAGATCAACGGTGTAGCTTACCAATCACCTGAAAAGCAAGTACCTAAGTTCAAAGCTGGTGACCAATTCAAGGCTGTAGTAGCAGGTGAGTAATATCACCTTCTCTCTTCCGATTTACTGGACGAAGGTGTATAAGACGAAGCCCAACAAGACTACTCTTGTAGGAACCAACTGGTATCGTAATGCGTATTTTACAGACCAGAACAACTTCAAGCAGGAGTTCACAGAACTAGTACTCAACCAAGTTGGTACCTCTGAGGCTCTCCACAAGTCGTTCTCGATGCACTACGACCTCTACTACAAGTCAGTAGCTTGTGACCCATCCAACGTAATCGCTATGATTGAGAAAGTCTCTCTAGACGCCCTCAAACATGCCGGTTACATCAAGGATGACAACGTAAGGCACCACCTCTCATCATCTTACAACGTAGTCGAAAGAGACAAAGAAAACCCACGAGTAATCGTGACATTTATACCAAAGGACCTCAATGAAAAACCTATTGAAGAAACTAAACGAACCGTACACTCCAACTAGATTTGAATGGTTCGGAACACATATAATCATCTTTATTGTAGCTCTTATAGCAGGAGTTACAGGTGGTTAAGCTTCCTATAGAAACCAGAAACCCTCTATTCGGCTTATACCTCTACCCTGAGGCAAAGGAAATCATGGAGCTACAACAAGACAAGGGTTGGACAGCACAGGAAATCCCTGTAGATAAGGACACACACACTTATCGTCACGTCCTGTCAGCTCCTCAACTAAACCTAACTACTACTACACTCCAGCTATTCGTTGAAATCGAACAGAAAGTAGGTGAAGTTTGGGAAGTTATCGCCTCTTGGTTTCCTCATTCGGAAATCGAAGGCTGCTGTTCTGAAATCGCCCGAATGGAAAAGTCGGTACACGCATTCTTCTATCAGAAGATGTCCGATGTGCTTAACATTGACCCAGAAGAAACTGCTAAAATCCAACAAGAAGTATCAGTACTTAAATCGAAATTGGAATTCTTAGCTCGCATAACGTCAAACTTATCTGAAAACAAGCCTTTATCATTAGCTACTGTAGCTATGATCGAACAAGTTTTACTTTTCAGTAACTTCGCTATGCTTAAATCTTTCAAATCTAACGGTCACAACCTTATAACTAACACCATAACAGGTGTTGACTTCGTAGTACAGGACGAGGTAATGCACGGTAACTTCGCTGCATATCTATTCAAAACGTACCTACACGAGGCTAAACAACATGGATTAGCTATCAACTCAGACGTACTTACTAACGACATTCATGCTCTAGTATCTGAAATCATAGCTCACGAAGACGCTGTAATTGATTATACATTCGCTGGAGTAGATTCCATCAATGACATCACTTCAGAGCAACTGAAAGTATTCATCCGATCTAGAGCAAACGACACGCTCGAACTACTAGGTCTTGATCCTGCTTTCGATTTATCTGAGTCTGCTAATCCTATCGCTGAGTGGTTCTTCCAAGGAGCTAACTCAATCAAAGTGCATGACTTCTTCGCTGGTGGAACTAACCAATACAGAAGATCATGGAAATTCGACGACTTCAGTCGTATACCGCACATCCAAGGAGCAACTGATGAATAAATACGAACGTCTATCACACACCCGTAAACAACTTCAAGCTGACAAACTAGCTCCTGATTGGATGTCTACAGCGTCTTACCAGCTTCTCTCTGGCCAAGACTACCTTGACACTGCGGAAACTCCACATGACATGTACGAGCGTATAGCAGTCCGAGCAGCAGAACTAACTGAGTTTGAAATACCTTCTTATTTAGGCTACGCTGATTGGGCTGACGCATTCTTTGACATTATGTGGAAGGGTTGGCTTTCTCCATCTACTCCTGTTTTAACTAACATGGGTAACGATAGAGGTCATCCTATCGCATGTTCTGGAACTTATGTAGGTGATTCCATCCGTTCTTTCTATCAAGCTAGAATGGAAATCGCTCAGCTAACTCAACGTGGTTACGGTACATCATGGTGCCTTGATCCAATCCGTGAACGAGGTTCTCCTGTATCACGTGGTGGTACAGCTAACGGAATCATGCAGCCAGCTGCCGGTATCGTTCAGGACATGAAGGATGTGTCACAAGGAACTCGTAGAGGTAATATAGGACAGTACATCAACGTACTACACCCTGACTTCGACGAACTTTGTGATCAACTCCTAGCTGACCACGATGGTTGGAACATCGGTTGGACTATGACTAACGAATACAAGCACCTATTCCGTACTGACGCAGATAGAGCCGACTACATCTGGAAGCGTATCTTACGTACTAAGATGATCACCGGTAAAGGCTACCTATACTTCTTAGATAAAGTAAACGCAGCTCGTCCACAAGTCTATGTTGACAAGGGCTTCTTCGTACGTCACTCCAACTTATGTGCCGAAATTGCTCTTATGTCTGACAAGGACCACTCGTTCACGTGTGTCCTATCATCTATGAACATCTTCAAGTGGGATGAGTGGAAGGACACTTACGCTGTTCAAATTGCTACTATCTTCCTAGATGCAGTAATCTCTGACATGCTAATCAAAGCTAAGAAGGAACCTGGTTTCGAACGTATAGTTGCCTTTACTGAGAAGTCACGTGCTATCGGACTAGGTCAACTTGGTCAGTCGTCATACTTTCAAGCACAGTCTTGGGAATTCGGCTCATTCGAATCAATCCAATTCAACCAAATCGTTATGAAGCATTTAGACCGTGAGTCTTTAGCTGCTTCTAAACTACTTGCCAAGATGGTAGGTGAGCCTGAGTGGATGGAAGGCTACGGCGAACGCTTCTCGCATCGTCTAGCTCTTCCTCCTACGAAGTCAACTGCTATTATCCTAGGTGGTATCTCCGAGGGTATCGGACCAGTATTTGCCAACGTATACGAGCAAGACACAGCAGGTGGTACAGTCTATCGTATCAACCCTGTTCTTCTTCCAATTATGAAGGAACGCGGACAGTACAACGAAGCTGTAATGAAACGTATCTCTGAAGCCCAAGGCTCAGTACAAGGCGAATCATGGTTATCAGACCATGAAAAGAAAGTATTCCGTACAGCTTTCGAGCTTAACCAGGAAACTATCCTACTAATGGGTTCTCATCGTCAACGAATCATGAACGAAGGTGGAGGAGGCCAAGGCCAATCTCTTAACCTTTATTTCCTAGCTGAAGAATCTGAAGTGGAAATCTCTCGTCTGCATAACCTTGCATTCGAAGATCCTTACATTCAGTCTCTATACTACGTTCACTCGCTTAATGAAGCTTCTAAGTACCAAGTCGACAAGTCGGAATGTCTTGCCTGCCATGGTTAAACAAATTTCAAGGAACTGCTATGGGTAACCACATAGACGCTATTTATAGCAACAAGAAACCAGCACACACTTGTGGCTGTTGTGGTGGGGACGACTGCCCTGCATGTAATGCCGACAAAGCTCGAATCATGAACCAAGTAGGTTCATCTAGTAGACGTATTCAAGTAGGCGATAGCTCTCCTACTGACTTCGGGTATTTTACCGAAGATGAAGTACAAACACTAGAGGATTCATCTGATAACAACGGCGGCTCAACAGACTACTACCGAATCAAAGACTCTTGGTCTATGGCTCAGGATGTAATCGAAGACAGAGTCATGAACTACTCTCAAGGTAACATCTTTAAAGTCGCATTCTGCTTCAACCAAGGACGGCATGACGCTACTAGCTACGAACGTGAGCTAAACAAAATCATCTACTTCGCTCAACGTGAATTAGATCGAATCAAAGGAAATTAATGGAATTATCAATAGAAGACCTAGCAGAAGCAGTAGCGGACGCTATTAAGGCGGATACGAGTCCGAACAAAGAATGGGAAGAGTATACTCCCATTAAGACATCAAAAGACAGCATGCTTATGGAAGTGTACTTATCTGAGCCAGTACATGCCCCTGCAATGTACAACAGGTTATGTCATGAGTTACGAAATAGGCCAGAAGGAAGTAAGACAATTCTCTACTTAAATAATGGAGGAGGTGTTGAGATTTCTTCAGTTGCGATAGTAGCTGCTATTAATGAATCTAAGGGTACTACTGTTGCCCACCTCTCAGGTATGGTAGCTTCCGCTTCAACGGTGATTACTATGGCCTGTGATGAGATAGTAGTTACTCCAAACCTTATGTTTATGGTACATGAATCTTCGTTTGAAGGCCTGGGAGGAAAGTTCTCAGATATGAAAACATTCAATACATTCTTTGATAAGTATACTAAAGATATGTCATACGATATATACAAAGGATTCTTGACTGATGATGAGATCGAAACTATGCATAATGGTAAGGAGTACTGGCTAAACAGCCGAGAGGTATTAGAAAGATGGAACAACAAAATAAATATCTAGTTTTGGATACTAACATTCTCCTTTTGGATGCCAACAACCTAACCATCCTAGCTAATGACGAAACCACTATTGTTCTACCCGAAACCGTAATCAACGAACTAGACTCTAAGAAGTCAGTACCCGGCGAACTAGGTTACCAGGCACGTTCATTTGGTCGTCTAATAGCTCGTGGAACCATCATGGAAGTCTTCAAACAAGGCAGTCTAATCATCACTCCAGTTATTCTGGAAGATGGTACTCATGTCCACATAGCATCAGCATCACGCTACTCATTCGACGTTACTTCTGTTGACCCAAGCACTCTAAATGACCGCAAGATCATCGACGTAGCTCTGGAGTATAACAAGTACTACGAATCAGTAACTTATATGTCTAACGACGTTATGTGTCGCATCACAGCTCTTTCATTAGGTCTTGAAACAACTGACCTCAAGGTAACTGAAAAAGTATCGTATGACTTCATCCGTCATCTCGAAGTGGACCCCGAAACCTTCGGACTACTTCATCATAAACCAATCCTGGAAATTGATCCTGACTATACAGCTGAGTATTATAACTACAAGTTCTCTTGTCCTACCTACTCAGCTCAAGTCAAGTTAGCTACTATAGTTAACGGCAACATTCAAATAATCGGTAAAGAAACTGAAAAGGAACTCCGTAAGCAAGATGCCCCGGCACTAAATTCGGAACAACTCCTATTCTCTGCTGCTATCCAGGAACCAACTAACGACATTATCCTCTGTGAGGCCAAAGCCGGCTCTGGTAAAACAGTCTCAGCTCTCTCTAACGCTATCCGCCTAGTGTCACTAGGTAAGTACCGATCAATCCTATACATCCGGGGAACAGTAAACGACACTGCTTCTGACGATGAGGAAATCGGATTCTTATCTGGAAACGAAGAGAAGCTAGCTGTATACCTACATGCCCTCTACGATTCTCTTGACTTCATTGTCAGAAAGCGTCTAGGAAACTCTCGCCTCAAAGGACAAGAACTAGAAGACAAAGTCCAATCAGACACTGAAAAGCTCACAAAGGATTGTGACATCCAGGCAATGGTACCATTAGGTATGCGTGGACGTACATTCCATGAGTCTATCATAATCATCGACGAAGCTACATCAATCTCTCCTGCAACTATGCAGAAGATACTAACTCGTGTCGGTAAGAACTCTAAAGTAATAATCATTGGTTCGCAGAACCAGATTGACTCTAAGTTCCTAACCAAGTACAATAACGGTATGTCAGTCCTACTGGATGCCTCTATGTACCCATCCGACTCAGTTAGCTTACACGCGATTAACTTGCATAAAGTAGCTAGATCACCTATATGTGAATGGTCTGAGTCTATATTCTCAAAGGAACACACATGACAGAAGAAATCGCTAACGTAGTAATAACGTTAACAAATGGAACAGAGCATGTCTATAATGACATTGAACCTGAACACGTAGAAGTAAACGAGACAGTAGTAATAATTACTCTAGCTGAGCAGGATATCATCGTATTTCCTATGGCTAACATTCTATACATCACTATCAAAGGTGAATCGTGACAACTACTCACGTAGACGTACCATCAGACTTCAGCCAGGCAACTGGTCGTATCGAACTTAACAACGACGGAATCGGCTACGTTGAGTCATACGACTTTAGCCGAGCTAACTTATCCAACGAATCACGTATAGCTGCTATATCAACTGTAGCTTCAATCTGCTATCAGTCACCGAAAGCAGCTGGCTCTATTAGTCTGTACAACAGGTTAGCTAATGAATCGATGGGTTTACCGTCATCTAGCTTCGAGTTTGTACCGGTGTTATTAACTGAAGGCCAGTTTTCTGACATGAAGCACATCAAAGGAACTACACTTACGGTAACTGATAAGTATGGCGAATGGATAGAATATGAAGGTGACTGGTACCTTATTACTAACCTGCGTGCTCTTATGGCCGATGTAGGTGATAAAGCTGATCAGTTCTTCAACACTGAAGAGGAGTGTGCTATCATCGCAAAGCACTTCAAAGTATACCAAGCTAAGATCGACATAGCAACTCGTACACAGTACATCCGCCATCGAGTATCTTGGCAAGAGTTATCTCGCAGGTATGTATCTGGTAAGAAGTCTCAGTTTGAATTCTACATCTCGCCTAAGATGCGAAGTGTATCATACTACCTTATAGAAGGGCATGAAGGTATAGATGTTGGGGTACAAGACTACTTACATCTCGCTTTAGGTATGTATGACAATGCTATAGCCAAAGGCGTTAAACCTGAAGAGGCTAGACGTATCCTGCCACAAAATATGTACACTACGATCTGGAGCGCATGGCAACCAAGCCAGCTTGACTCGTATCTAGCTCTACGTACTGACAAACACACGCAAATGGAACACCGTGAATTAGCAGAAGCTATGAAAACACTAAAGGAAAATAATGGATAACCAGCACAAGAAAATTAAAGGCTATAGAGACCTATCACAAGAAGAGATCGATCTAATGAATAAAGCTAAAGCACTTGCTGAGCAAGTAGGTGAATTAGTTGAAGAAGTTAGAAAAGTAGAATCTACTGATGGTAGATGGGTGTCAATAGGGCAAACAGACTTACAGAAAGGCTTTATGGCTCTTATTAGAGGCATTGCTCAGCCTACAACATTTTAAGGAATAATTAAATGAAAAGAAACGAACTAGAAGAAATCTGGCAAGGTATCATCGATGGCTTCAATGAAGCTATAGAGGAAGCCAGAACCGCAAAGATAAAATCAGAATTCGACGAAGCTATGGAAGCATTCAATGAACCAACTACTGTAGAGGAACTAGACGAAGCTATCCCTGATATCCCTAGTCTTGAGCCTGAACAAATCCAACTACCAAAGCCTGAAGCAGTAGCCAACCAGTGTCTTGACGTAATTGGCAACACACTCAAACGACCTAGGTCAATCACTGAGTCTCAAGCAGACATCATGATGAAGTTGGCTCAAATCCGATTACTGGTACTTAACAGTGAATCATAAAAAGCAAGCCTTCAATCTCTTTGAAGACATAGCACGCCTTAACAACGTCCAATGGAATAACCCTAAAGGCTCCTACGACGCAACTAAGTCAGCTGCACTTCGAATCGAAGAAGCACTTGAAGCAATTGGTACATCAATGCCGAAGGAAACTTCACGTGAACTAGTTGAATCACTAGCAGTACAACCAGAGAAAGTCTCTGAAGTAGCTGCATTTGATTCTCTAATCGACGGAATCTATATAGCAATCGGTGAACTACACAAGCTCGGCCTCTCGCCATCACAGATGATAGATGGCCTTCAAGTAGTACACAGCGCTAATCTTATGAAGGGTGGAAAGAAGGACTCACAAGGTAAGGTTGTCAAGCCTGACCAGTGGGAAGAACTATTCGCTCCTGAACCAAAACTCCAAGCAATCCTCGACGAGAGGTAGCTTTACAGAGCCCACATTAAGTGGGTTCGCTAATACTACCTAATCTGTCAACGCTCTCATGTGAGCTATCATCTGTGGCTCTATTATATTACCTAATATCGTACTAACTCCTGGTGTATATAACCAACTATCCGGACTTCTACTTAGGAACGATTTCTCCAGTGGATCCTCGAAGTCAGTCCCTGTACTAGCTATGAACAGCTCCTGTCCTAGTATAGCTAATGCTAGTCTAACTGGTCTGCCCCTAGCCATGTCACCTAGTGCTTTCTGTATCCTTATTGCATACTTAGTGAACGCTACCATTCCCATATCATTCATGTACTGTAATACTCTACTATCTGGTTTTGTGTAGTTTACATACGCATCCCTAACCTGAGTAACTAACTCCTTACCCAACTTCTCAACTTCATCATCATTCATCATTCTATTGTTAACTCTGGCAAACTTAGCCATCTCTTTTTCTTTACTAAGCGTGTACTGCGCATACCTAGCTACGAAGTCACTGTACGCAGTCGCCTTGGTTACTAACTGGAACAAGCTCGTCTTCTCATTTATGAACATCCAATCCAGCCCAGTCCTAATCGCCTGTGGTGTACCTTCCAATTTATCATCAATCATTCTAGTCAATCTACTATTTGACTTGAAATCCGTCAATCCTACATCCTCTACTATGTGGCTGTACAAGTTAGCATCGAATAGTGGCATAGCTGGGTTTGTTTTCATTCCATCCATTACCCTAGCTTGCTCATCTCTCAATTGCTGATTCTCTGGGTCTATCGACAACTCAGCCATCAATTCAGTCAGCCTCTCTTTACTCTTTAGGTAATCTCTTAATGCTTTCACACCGTCTAACTGTCTCTTAGCTATTTCCCATGGGAAGTGTCCATACTGCACTGAGTACATTATATTACTCACTATGTTCTCCATTATCACCGGTAGCATCCTAATAATCATATCCACCTTGAATATCTGCACTATGTCCTTCCATACGTGTTCTATCTCTAGTATCAACTTCTTAACTACCTTTGCATTGTTCTTACCTATCACTTTACCATTAACGAATTCAGCTGCTGTTAGGTCTCTAATTCCGAATGTGTCTAGTATCATGTCCCTTCTAACCATTATGTGACCTCTACCTAGTCTTCTACGTATTGCTGCCTTTCTGCTTGGTCTTAGCCTGTTCCAGTGTTTTTCTCCTACTACACTAACTACTGCCCCATCTGTTACTTGGTAGAATCCTTTCTTTTTATTGAACTCCACATCTCTACCACCTCGCATCTTGTGCATCTCTTTGCGTATCGCCTTATCCGACTCTCCATCTCTATGCATACTTCTAGCTACCAGTAGTGCTTTCTTTGCTTCTTCTATCCTAATTAGTTTTTGTTGTAACTGCTTCGGTAGTATTCTAGCTGCATCCTTAACTTCGAATACACCACTCTCCTTACTTACCTCTATATAGTCCAGTCCATTGTTAACTCCTCTAGTCCCATTCATTGGTGCCTCATCTACGAAGTCACCTATCAACTCGTCCCATACTATCTCATTTTGTTTATCTGACTCTTCCAAGTCACTCTCATGTGCCCAATTTCTACCTACCGTATTAATCGGATTCTGCTCTAGTCCCATGTGCTCTAACTTATCTCTCATACTAGTTATCGATCTGTAGTCTACTACTACTCCGTATTCATCTACTTCCGGTATCACTGTTGTATCTATCTCTGGCTCTTGCCCTCTACGTACTGCTTCTTCGTATCTAGCTTCTTTTTGTCTTGCCACTGCCATCTGCTTCTTCATCACTAGTGGTAGTGTATCTAAGTCACCTGCTGCTATTATATCTTCTTTCAGTAGTCTACCTTGTGAGTCCTCGCCTACATACATTATTGAACTTGTATTGAATGCTTCCTTTATGTTAGTAGTACTTCTGTATAGTCCTAGCGTACTTCCTTTTCCACCTAGCCCGTTATTCTCTATCTTCTTAACTAACTCGAACCCTAACTCTCTCATTTGTGTTCTTTCTGATATCTTAGCGACTCTAGTCTCAACCATGCTATCATACTCTTCTCTGTGGTAGTTCTTAGCTAAGTTATTTCTTTGCATCTCTGTCATTCTACCTTGTTTGTACTCGTGGAATCCTCTGTTTAGCTGTGCCATTCTTTCTATTGCATCGTACTCTTTACTCATCACTTTAGCTATTCCAGCCTTCACTGACTTATCTAACTCCTTTATCGCGTATAGTGATGCTAGTGTGTCTACTGCTTCTATTAGCTCTTTATTCTCACCTTTAGTTGCATACCTAACTATTTGCTTCGCATTTCTTCTTTGTACTATCGAACCTTTTCCTGTAGTCATCCACTTAGCTAGTCCTTTAGCTTGATTAATTACTGATCTACTATCTCGTACGTCTCTTGTGTTCTTACCTACTACCTTCTCTAGTTTATGTATCTCTTTATTTAGTTCTGCTTCATTCTCGTATAACTTACTAGCATCTTTACCGAACTCGTTAACTAGTCTGTACCCGTCTGCTACTTCCATTGATGCATATACTGCTACCTTTTCACCTTTAGTCAACTTCTTCTTGAATACTTTACTAACTAACTTAGTTAATCCGTCTATTGTAGCTTTTCTCTTTGTTTCAATCTGTGCTGCCATTAGTGTTAGCTCTTGTCTTCTGTTACCTGTCGCATCTGGCCTCTTCATGTGTCTGATTACTGTTTGTACGAACCCTTCCGGTTTTCTTCCTATTCCTGTTAACCAACTCTGCATAATTGGCGTACCCTCTTCTGTAGCTGCGGCTAACCACATTATCTTCATCATATCCCACAGGTTCTTCTTACCTTTATTCTTGTATATCTCCATTGCGTTCTTAGCTGCTTTAGTCTCACTTTTATCTAACCACTCAACTGTTTTAGCTTCTACGTCATCTATCGTGTTACCTAGCTTAGCCCATGCGCCTGTTTTCTGCTCTAACTCTGCTCTCTGATTTACTTTAGCTATATCACTCAGTAACTTCATTGCTAGCTTATCACCTCTAACTGTACGTCTATCCTCTTTACCGAATGCTTTCAGTGCTGCGTCGAACATAGTCTTTACTGCTGCCAGTATTCTTTCGAATACGTTCATCTCTTTATTATCGTACTTATCTTTTACTTGCTTAATAGTTATCGTCTTTAGCTTGTTAATCACTCCCTCGTGTGTTAGTGCATATGCTAGGAATTCCCGCAAGTCGTCATTCATGTATTTAATTCGTCTCTCAGCTATTTGTCTTGATACTTCCGGGTTCATTGTTACGTCACCCATCATATCCTCTACTGTCAACTCTTTCATTACAGCTTCTCGTAGTTCTTTTAGCAGCTCTAGTTGTTTAGTTATCTCTGGTGATCTATTCTCCATCCCGAATCCACTACTACCATGTACCAGCTCGTGTACTAGTATCTCTATCAAGCTCATGTCATTACCGAACTCTTTCCTTCTACTACCCTTAGCTATGTTAATCCCTACTTCTTTATCAATGTCAATTGTACCACCGTTATCTCTACCCTTATCATTCAGGTATATGTTCATCTCTCTCAGTGGTTTAGCTGTACCTGCTAGCATTGTCTTAAGTACCTTCTGTAGTGCTGCTTTATGCTCATCACTTGTACCAATTTCATCTATTTCATCTAGCTTCTCTGCTAGTTCATTAATCGCTGTGAAGCTGTTTATGTTCTTACCATCTAGTACTACTTCACCTCTTTCTATTTTACCAGTATCTGGATCATTTCTGTATGTACCTCTACCGAATACTATATCTTCGGGCTCTAACCTCTCTTGCATGTACGCTCTACGCTCATCTGCCGCCTTCTGCTGTTCCTTAGTTAGCTTCTGTACCGGTTCTTCGTTATGTAATCCTTCTTTTAGGTACGTCCTCATGTTGATGCCATCTACTGTCAGGTCATCTAATGCGAACGTGTATCCTTTATCACTGTCCGGGTATGTGGCTACTGCCACATCCTTTGTTACTCCATGTACGTATAGTGGTGTATTACCGATTCTTGGCTCTGCTTCATTGATTGTAGCTAATTCTTTATCATCACCTCTGTACATTGCGTTCATGAATAACCCGGAGTCTCTGAGTACACTATCAGTGATTAGCTTATTGTTCTCCCAGTACTCCTTACTCTTCACATATCGTCTAACTGCTTTCAGGTCTTCTGGCTTGAACCCATGCTCATCTCTTAATACTTTTAGTGTACATTTTTTCATTTTACTTACATCCTTGTTTTATTACTTCCAGCATTGTATCATACTTGTCCTTAGTCATCTCTTTAACTATCTCTTTACCTACTTTGCTGTTCTCGAACTGACCTTCATACTTGCTTTCTATCTGCCCTATCATGCCATTCTCGATTGTACCTTGGTCATCTACTTTCTTAGTATCACCTTCATGTACGTACCCAGTTGTTTCATCATGTACGAACTGCTGTACATCCACTTCTTTACTAGCTAGCTGCGCTCTTCTTGTATCATTAGCTTTTCTGATGCTAGTAATTTCAGCTAGTTGTTGTACCGGTGATAGTACTTCTGCTCTTATCTTCTGTACTTTCTTCTCTGTCAGTTCACCATACTGCGCAGCTCTTTCTATTGCTTCATCTTCTAGCTTCTTGCGTACTTTATTCATGCGCTTTTGGGCTTCGTCTTTACCTAGCAACTTCTCTAGGTTATTGATTACTCTCTGTAGTCCTTGCTCTACTGCTTTAACTTGTGACCAATCTTCTCTCATGTTCATCTCTGCGAAGTCTTTATTAGCGTCACTTACTGCATCTGACTGGTTTACTCCAATTACGTACGCATCGAATATTTGTAGCAAATCGTGTCTTAACATATTCATTACTGTACCTGCTGCATCTTCATTATGCGTCATACCTACTCCGATACCTACTCCTGGCTCACCTAGTGTCTTTCTTGTTGTACTAGTATAACTATCCTCACCTTCTTTACCTGTGAATACCTGTATTGGTCCGTACTTATTATCTCTTGCCGGTGCCATCTTATCAGTTACTGCTGGTATGTAGTTCTGCTCGCTATCACTTAGCGGGCCCTCTACTAGCGGGAACACGTCCCATAGCTCTTCTTTAACTAATTTAACTAGTTCATCTTTTGGCAGTACACCATCTTTCATATGGTCTTGTAGTACGCTGTCGAATAGTTCGAACATCACTTTAGTCGATTGTGTTACTGCGTTATTAATCTCCATCACACCACCAAACGTGTCTTCCATTACTACTTGTATCGCATCTCCGTATACTGCTTTTATCTGCTCTCTGAATTGCTTTTCGAACGAACCGAACTCGCTATCTGCACCTACTTGTCCGTATGTCTCTGTTAGCAACTTCTTTTGTACTTCCTGTATACTACCTATCCCTAATCCTTCTACGAATGTAGTTATCTCTTTATTGCTTCCATCGTACTCTACTATCTGTTTAGCTACGTTACCTATTAGTTCTGATGATATCGTATTAGCTATTGACTTGAATCCTGCTTGGTATCCCCATGTCATGAATGGGTACTTCATCAGGTTTCTAACTGCCTTAGTCATTACTGTCTCACCATTATCGTCTATTTCAGTTAGCTTCTCAGTAACTGCTAGCAGTGCATCTGCAGACTTCTTAGCGTCCTCTAATGTCTCAGCAGTAGCGAATCCACTAATTGCTTTTCTTAGTGCATTATCTTCACCCATTCTGTCTACGTCGTCATTGTATCTAGCTTCTATTCTATCTGCTAGTGTACCTTCATCTTTAGTTAGCTCACCTCCTAGTGTCCAGTACGCATCTACTATTGCTTCTTCGTGCTTTTGATCTAATCTAGCTGATATGTCACCTAATGACTCACCCTCTTTTACTCGTATCCCTACTTTCTCTAACCATGTCATTGCTTCTGGTGCTATCTCTGTACTAGTTGCATCACCTTTAGTTATTAGGTACTGTACCATCTTATGTGCGAATCCGTTAGTCAATCCATCCACTTCCAGTGTCATTACTGTATCGAATGCTGCATCTTTCTTGTACTTTTTACCTTCTGTAATCCCTTGCATCGCATGAGCTGGTTCTTCTATTTCTATCTCTACTCCAGCTACTTCAAACTCTGTGTTGCCTTGTTTTATCTGCTCTAGTACTTCATCTAATGCACCTTCTGTTTCTAGTAGTACTTCTGCATATGCTATACTATCTTCCACGGCTTTCTTGTCTATTGCATAACCCATTGATTGAGCTATTCCTAACTTGTATATCTGCATAGCTGCTTCGTCATCTGGTTCTACTGTACCCTTCATTCCATCTTTGTATGCTGAGTATCTATGTAACTTGATTGCTTGTGGGTTGAACCCTCCTTTTGCGTCTATCATCAATCTACCATTCTTACTTATGAACCAATCGAAGTACATCTCATCTGTTACTGTACCATCTTCCATCGCATTCCATAGTATCATCAGGTTATCGATGTCATCTTGTATTTGTCTATTCTTACCTTTTGTTGACAACTGCTCTTCTAGTGCTTCGGCTGTATTAATCTCTTTGTGTCCTAGTAACTTCTTTAGTGATTCTTCGCCTAGTCTTACTAGTCCACCTATTACTTCTTTATTTGGTCTCCATACTGTCTTCTCTTCTTTTACTATCGCTTCTGCTGACATCGTAGCTGCTTCTGTATAGTCATTACGCTTGATTGCTTTCGCATCTTCTACTGTTCTTGTACCTGCTTCAGTCTTTATTGTTCTAGCTGGTTTCTCTAACCCTAGTAGCGCTTCGTACTTATCTATCTATCAATCACCGCCATTTTATTAGCTGCTATTGTCTTCTCATTAGCTAAGTGCTCTTGTGTGAATTTCAGTGTCATCCATGGCTTCTTATCTCCATCTTTTTCCACTGGCACAACTTGTAGTTTACCTGAGTCAATTGCATCCTGTATTGCTGCATTAGCTAATCCTACGCTTATCTTCTCGTATAGTTCTTCTTGCGTATCTACTACGTTACC
>Ga0193958_1000484_pt1 | contig 14761 bp, 14 predicted proteins | sample FB_1_MG_FD_140320 | JGI IMG/M metagenome (GOLD analysis project Ga0193958, IMG submission 140320) | Microbial mat bacterial communities from the Broadkill River, Lewes, Delaware, United States - FB_1_MG | ecosystem: Environmental > Aquatic > Freshwater > River > Microbial mats | place: USA...
CTAAATTCATATAATCTTCTCCCAAGTCTTAGACCTCTGAATTTTTTATTAATAAAAATATCAACTCCATAAAGCATATTCCCATTATTGTTGTGTGTCGTAAAAGTATAATTACCTGTGATTTCTTTATAACTATGAGTATCATCAAATTTATCATAATCAACAATAATACTAAGTGCAAAGCCAGCTAAGTTGTCATTTATTTTAATAGCAACTTGACCTTTAGGATATTTATCTATTAGTGAGTAAAACTCTTCTTGTGTCCAAGAAGAGTCATCAAGATGTCTATATTCATCTTCCATAAGTTTAACTATATCAGAATGGTCTTCTTTTTTTAAGTAAACCAATTCTATTTTATCTATTTGTTCTTGTTCCATATTTTACTCTCTTCAAATTGTATATGGAAGTATACCTTAGTCTTTGAATAAAGTCGAACCAACTCTGATCATATTTGATCCACTTGCAATTGCAAGTTCATAATCACCACTCATTCCCATAGAACAATATTTTGCTCCAAGAGGAATTAGTTCGTCATAGATTTTTTTTGTAGTTTTAAATGATTCTCTGATGATTTTTTCATCTTCAGTATGTGCTCCAATACTCATAACACCTTTTAATCTAATATTAGGACAAGTTTGAAGTATTTGTTTATAAATCTCAATTGCAACTTCTGGAGTAACTCCTGATTTTGATTCTTCGTATGCTGAGTTTACTTGAAGTAGGGCAGATAGTTTTTTACCTTTTGATTCAAGTTTTTTATTTAATTCTTGAGCTAATTCTAGACTATCTAATGATTGAATAAGAGTTGGGTTTAAATCAATTAGATTATTGATTTTATTTTTTTGTAAAGTACCCACAAAATGCCACTCAATTGGTAATTCTTCTAATGCTTCAGCTTTTTCTTTTAAGTCTTGAACTTTGTTCTCCCCAAAAGCTCTTTGTCCTGCATTATAAAGAGTAGCTACGTCATCTGATGTTGAGTATTTAGAAATACCAATAATTTTTACAATATGATGTTCAGAAATTCTAAGTCTAGCACCTTCAACTTTTGTAATAATCTCATCTAAATTTTTTGTTGCAGTTTGTTTATTCATTTTATAGCACCTTAGTTATTTAATAAAATTCTATTTATATCGTTATATATTCCAAGAAGCATTAATCCTCCAAGAATTACCCAGCCCATTATTGTTAAGAACATAAATACTTGATCACTTGGTTTTCTTCTTGTAATCATTTCATATAGATTAAACATAATATGTCCACCATCAAGTGCTGGAATTGGAAGTAGATTTAAAACTCCAAGATTTACAGATATTAAAGCAGTAATTGCAAATAAAGCGATAATTGAAGATTCACTTGCATCTGATATTACTTTTCCAATAGTAATAACTCCACCCACTTCACTACTTGGAATTACACCTTGAATTAATTTTTGAACACCTTGAAAAATCATACCCGAAGCAAAAATAGTTTTTTCATAAGCATAAACTATTGATTCTCCAAATGATAAATCTAAATTAACAATTTTTCCTGATGGTGAAATTCCAATCATTCTTTTTTTGATTTTTTCATTAAACATATTTTGAGAATCAGAAACATAAGGATTAATAGTTTTAGCTATTAGTTTTCCATCCCTTTTAATAAAGAATTTTAATGAAGAATCACTACTTACAATAATTTTACCTATTTCATCCCAAGATTTAATTTCAGTATCATTTATTTTTATGATTTCATCATTTTTTTGTAAACCTGCATGAAATGCTGGAGAGTTTTCTTGCACATTACCAATTTGAGGTGCATAAGTTGTTGCTCCCATCATAGCAATTGCAAAGTATAAAATTGCTGCTAAAATAAAGTTAGCAAAAGGACCAGCAAATAGAATAACTATTCTTTGCCAAGGTTTTTTTGTATTGTATGAATCATCTCCATCTTCTATAAGTGAAGGTTTTGAATCATCTTGTCCTTTCATTTTTACATATCCACCAAGTGGAATTAACGCAAATTGCCAAGTAGTTCCCATCCAATCTTTTGAAAAAAGTTGTTTCCCAAATCCTATTGAAAATACATGAACTTTTACACCAAAATAACGAGCTGCTAAAAAGTGTCCTAATTCGTGAAAAAAAACTAAAAATGATAATACAAGTAAAAATGTTATAGTTCCCACTAAATGCCCTTAATTTTTGAAATAATCTCTAATATATTCATATCCAGAATATAGTGTTAAAATAACTGCTATCCATAATAGTTCAGTACCAAAAGGCCAATTCATAATTAAAAAACCAATAGCTATCATTTGAACAACAGTTTTTATTTTTCCTGCCATTGTTGAAGCTACATTTTTACCCTCTGCAACTGCAACAACTCTAAGTCCTGTAATAAAAAATTCTCTTGAAAGTATTAAAAAAACAGCCCAAGCTGAAGCTCTATCTATTACCATAAGTCCAAGAAAACCTGCTAGCATTAGCATTTTATCTGCAAGAGGATCTAAAATACCACCAAGCTTTGTCATTTGATTCCAAGAACGAGCAATATATCCATCAAAGAAATCTGTTACAGAAGCGATAACAAAAATAAGACCTGCAAAGTAATCAAGCCAAGAAGGGTGCCAGTGAGCAAAGATAGATGAGTCTCTATCTACTAAAAACCATAGCATTAGCGGAGCTAATGCTATTCTAAAAAGTGCCAGTATATTTGGTAGATTTAGTGCTTTTGACATTATCTAAAAGTTGTCCCACCATCAACTATTAAAGTATGACCTGTAATCCATGATGCATCAGCAGTACATAGGAAATAACATGATTGTGCTAAATCTTCAGGTTGACCAATTCTATTTAAAGCAGATAATTCAGCAGTTTTTTGTTTAACTTCTTCATAGTTTGTAAATGCTTTTAAAGCATCTGTATCAATAGGACCACCTGAAACCGCATTTACTCTAATATTCATAGCACCAAGCTCAGTTGCAGCATATCTTACCATTGCTTCAACAGCAGCTTTATTAGTTCCATGCCCAGAGTAGTTTTCAATATATACTAAGTTACCAGTTGATGATAAAGAAACTATCGCTCCTCCACCTATCTTTTCCATTCTTTTAGCAGCTTGTTGTGCTCCACAAACAAAAGCATTTACAGTTGCAGTATAGATATTATTTAATCCTCTAGGTTTTAGTTTCATAAATTTACCATATCCACCAACAACAGCTCTTCCATAAATCATCGCATTTGAAATAAAGAAATCAACTCTATCAAAATCTTTGTCAATCTCTTCGAATAATTCTTTATATTTTTCTGGCTCTAAGATATTAAAAGGATATGCTTTACATTTTACTCCAAATTTATCTTCAACATCTTTACAAATATCTTCTGCAAATTGTTGATTTGAATTATAAGTAAAAGCAACATTGATTCCATTACTTGCAAATTTGTAAACACACTCTTTACCGATACCTTTTGTACCACCAGAAATAACTAAAGTTTTACCTTTCATTTCATTACTCATTATTTTATTACCTCATATTTTATTAAAGTTTCTTCTAATTTTTTCATACTCTGTGCACTTGGTGCAGTTAATGGAAGTCTGTATTCCAATGTATCTAATAAACCAGCTATATACATAGCAGCTTTAATAGGTATTGGATTACTTTCACAAAAAAGTACAGAGTTTAATGCATATAAATCATCATTTATTTTTCTTGCACTTTCTAAATTTCCTGCAAATACATCATTAACTAATTTAGATTTTAAATTAGGAAGAATATTTGATGTTACAGATATTATTCCTTTTGCACCATTTACTAACATAGGAAAATCAATTGCATCATCTCCTGAAACAACTACAAAGTCTTTTCTTTGAGAAAGTAAGGCAATTGAACGTTCTAATGAACCAGTTGCTTCTTTAACGGCATAGATATTTGAAACATCATCATATAGTCTAATAGTAGTTTGCGTTTCTAAGTCAACTGAAGTTCTTCCTGGTACATTATAAAGCATAAAAGGAATTTCAACTGCATTTGCAATAGCTTTAAAGTGTAGATATAGACCTTCTTGTGTTGGCTTATTATAATATGGTGTAATTGATAAAATCGCATCTGCTCCAACATCTTGTGCATGTTTTGCTAATTCACAAGCTTCATGTGTTGCATTTGATCCAGCACCTGCAATAACTTTAACGCCTGTATTTTTACAAGCTGCAACTGCAACTTCAATACACTCTTTATGCTCATTAAATGAAAGTGTAGCACTCTCTCCTGTTGTTCCAACAGGTACAACTGCATGTATACCTTGAGCTATTTGTCTTTTAATTAACGACTCATATTTTTCTAAATCAACTTTTCCATTTTTAAATGGGGTGATAAGTGCAGTCATTGCACCTGTAATAATTTCCATATCTATCCTTTACTTACTACTAAATCTTCTAATTCTAATCTCTCATCAACATTAACTGTATGTTTTGAGAATGTTTCTAAAAAATCCCAAAAACTCTGTTTTGCTTCATCAGAAATTTCAACTTTTTTAAGAACTTCTTCCATACAACCTAACCATTCTCTTCTTGCTTTTTCAGTGATCGAAAACTGTTCATGGGTTTTCATCATATCAAAGTGTCCAACTGCTTGTGTGTAATGTTTAGGTCCACCTGCAGCTTCTATAAAAAACTTAACATTGTGAGCTTTGATTTTTTCCAAATCTTCTTCATCTTGTGGAAAAAAATTACTTATATCACTATCAATGATTAAATCGTAAAAATCACTAAAAAGCTTTATTAAACCATCTTCTCCTAATTCTTCTAAAAAGATAGGTTTAGGGTATTGGAAAGGTGGTTTTTCTCCAAAGTTTGTTTTACTAACTTTGTATTGCATTATTTCTTTTCCTGCTTTAAAATAACTGTAGTAGAGTTACTCTTATTTAGATATTTATTTGCAACTTTAATTAAATCTTTTTTTGTTAATTCATCAACTTTTTTCTCATAATCTAAAAGAGGTTTTATGTTATCTCTTACAAAATATGAACCATATAAAGATGCAACAGAAGTTGAACTTTCAAGTGAAAAAATAAAATCAGCTTTTGTATTGATCTTAATCTTATCAATATCTTTTTTAGAAATATCGCCTTTTTTAATTTTCGCAATTATATCTAAAATTTCTTTTTCTATTTCTTTAGCTTTAACACCTTCATTTGCAACTGCTACAAACATAAAAACACCAGGGTCTTTTAATTCCATATTATATGCATAAATTGAGTTTACTAATCTTTTCTCATCAACTAATACTTTATTTAAAATTGAACTTTTCCCTGAACTTAATAATTCACTAAGTGCAGAAAGTGCAACTTGATCTTTATGTTCAAAATTTGGTATATGATAAGTTATTGCTAACATTTGAACAGCTGAGTCTTTATAAACTGTAACTCTTTTCTCACCATCTTGTTTTGGCTCAATTGTATGTAATTTTGATGGAATGTCTTTTTTATTTTTTATTTTACTAAAGTGGTTTTTAACTGATTTGAAAACATCTTTCTCATCAATATCCCCTGCAACTACAACAATTGCATTTTTTGGTTGATAATATGTACTATGGAAATCTCTAATATCTTCAATAGTCCAGTTTTGAATATCTCCCATAAATCCAATTGGTGTCCAGTGGTATGGATGATATAAATATGCATTATTAAAAAGTCTAAACTGTAAATATCCCATAGGGTTATTATCTGTTCTCCATCTTCTTTCTTCTGCAACTACATCACGTTCTGGTTGAAACTCTTCATCTTTTAATGTTAGATTATCCATTAAATCTGCAAATAATTCTAACGATTTATCCATATTTTTTGAAGCTGACTTAATATAATAATGTGTATAGTCAAATGATGTTGAGGCATTATTCATCCCACCAAAACCTTTTACTATTTCATCAAATTCACCAGCTTTTAAATTTTTTGTTGATTTAAAGTTTAGATGTTCTAACATATGGGCAATTCCACTTTTCCCCATTTTTTCATCTCTACTACCAACTTTATAAAATATATCTGTTGAAATTACATTTGAACCATTTTTCATAGGAATAGCTACTATTTGTAGACCATTTTCTAAAGTTTTTGTATAATATTTTGGTAAGCTATTGCTCATTAAATCTCCTATAAAAATTGTAAAAATTGAAATATAGAATAAAAATGCTTTTATACTTTTCATTTTTAATTCCTTTTTTAATTGTTATTTTAAATCAGCTCCAATGGCATCAGTGATATTATCATATCCATCTTTTGCCATTAACTCTAATAATTCTTCATTTATTTTTCGAACCATAGAAGGCCCTTCAAATACAAGACCTGTATATGCTTGAACTAAAGAAGCTCCAGCTTTTATTCTTTCATAAGCTTGTGCACCATTTGAAATACCACCAACAGAGATAAGTGTTGTTTTTCCAAATAATTCTTTTGCTATTTCTTTAAATAGTTTTGCAGATTTTTCAGTTAGACAAGCTCCGCTTAATCCACCAAAATCTTGACAACCAGGAACTAAACTATAATCAATAGTAGTATTTGTAGCAATAATTCCAGCTGCTCCTGCATTTACAGCACTATTACATAATTCAATAGCAACTTGAACTTCCATATCTGGAGCTATTTTTAATAATATTGGTTTACTTGTTAATTCTTTTGCCATTGTAAAAAGTTCAGTAATAAACTTTTCATTTTGTAAATCTCTCAAGTTTGGTGTATTTGGACTTGAAATATTTATTACCAAATATTCACAAGTAGCTTCAAATTTTTTAATTAAAGTTTTATAATCACTAAGCGCAAACTCTTCAGGTGTTGTTTTATTTTTACCAATATTTACACCAATTGGTATTTTATATGGATAAACCTTTTTAAGATTTTTTAAAACTTTATGTGCTCCAAGATTATTAAATCCCATAGCATTTTGTACACAGTTTACTTCAGGGTATCTAAACATTCTAGGTTTTGGATTCCCATCTTGTGGTCTTGGAGTCATTGTTCCAATTTCAGTAAAACCAAATCCTAAAGATTGCATAGCTTTTATCATTGTTGCATTTTTATCAAAACCAGCAGCAAGACCAACTGGATTTTCAAATTTAACACCAAAAATTTCCTGAGATAATTTAGGATTAGAAACAAAGTTCTTTTTTTCCATATAATTTCTTGCAATAGAACATTTACCTAATACTCTAAGCCCAAGTTCGCTGATATTATGCGCAGTTTCAGGTTCGAAATTAAATAAAACTTTTTTAAGTGTTTTGTAGCTAAACAATGTTTATCCCTTTTTTAAAATTTAGATATTTTATCTAAAAATCATTAAATATAAGTTTTAACGATTTTTAGACTATTTTTTTATGATTATATATTTAGATATTTGCTAAATTATGTAGTCTTTGATACTCTTTACAAGATTCTAAAAGTTCAGGCTCACTACCCATACAAACTATTTGTCCATCTTTAAAAACAGCAATTTTATTTGCATTCTTAATTGTACTTAATCTGTGAGCAATTACAAAAGTAATACGATCTTTACTAACTTCTTGAATAACTTCAGAAATAATAGATTCACTTTCATTATCAAGTGCGGATGTTGCTTCATCTAAAATGAGTATTTGAGGGTTTTTATATAAAGCTCTTGCAATTGCTATTCTTTGTCTTTGTCCTCCACTTAAATTTGTTCCAAATTCATCAAGTTTTGAGTATATACCTTGTGGTAATTTAGAAATAAAATCAAATGCATGAGCTTGCTTAAGAACTTCAATCACCCTTTGTTCATCTATCTCATAACCATAAGCAATATTTGAAGCTATAGTATCATTGAAAATATATACTCTTTGTGTTACCACTGATACATGATTTCTAAGTGATTGAATATTAAAATCTTTTATATCATTTTTATTGAATAAAATTGAACCTTTTGAAATATCATAAAATCTAATTAGAAGATTAATAACTGATGATTTTCCTCCACCACTATCTCCAACTAATGCAAAAGTTTCACCTCTTAATACTTCAAAATTTATACCTTTTAATGCTGTAAAATCATCATATTTTAATTCTACGTTTTCAAATTTAATTTTGTCTATTTGATTAGGAAAAGGTTTATCTCCTTCTAAAATTGTAGATTTTTGATTAAATATATCTTTTATTCTAATATCAGCAGCAATTGCATCTTGAAGTTGATTGTATAAAGATGATAATCTTTTAATTGGTGTATACAGTGAAAATAGGGCTGTTGTAAATGATAAGAAAGAACCAGTTGTTAATGTCCCATTTATAACTTGAGTCCCTCCTACTACTATTACAACTGCAAATCCAATTGAACCAATTATTTCCATAATAGGAGATACTAGTGAGTTCGTTTTTACTGTTCTTATTGTTACATTAAAAAAGTTTTGATTGTGTTTCTCAAAGTTTTTTAATTCAATATGATTTGTTGAATTAGCTTTTATAAGTTCAACATTATTAAAAGTTTCACTTAGATGTGAAGTAATATCAGAAATTGATTCTTGAGATTTAAATGAAAGTTTTTTCATTTTTTTTGCTAGTTTTGATAAGGGAATTAAAGCTAGAGGTAAAACAATCAATCCATAAAAAGATAATTCTGCACTTTGATATATAGCCACTGCAATTAAGCCTATGATTGTAAGTAACTCTCTTATCATATCTGCTACGTAATTTGATACGGCTTGTTGAATTCTATTTATATCATTTGTAATCCTAGAAATCAACTCTCCACCTCTTTTTTTGTGAAAAAAGGCCATGTCTAGTTCTAAAATATGTTTTAATAATTTATCTCTAATCTTTCTAACAATATCTTGACCAATATATGAAATATAATACTTCTGAACGTAAGCACCTATACCTTTTACTGAATAAATTGCAATAACTAAATAAGGCATTAATTGAAGCATTTCTTTATCTTTATTAATAAAAATATCATCTAGTAATGGTTGAATAATATATACAGTTCCTGCTGTACCACCTGCAACCATAATCATACCAATAACAGCGAAAAAGAATTTAAGTTTGTAATTTTTTATATAAGGTAAATAGTGTTTGTAAAACTCTTTCATTAAAATCCTAGTAATTTATCTATGAGGTCTAGATTATAACTAAATATTGATTAATTACTAAGAATTGGGCTTTTTACTTTTTAAACATTGTAATGAATTTATCAAATCCAAAAGCTTTTATTGTTAGAAAAAATAATATAAATCCACTAATTGTACTTGCAAAAGCAAGTCCTGCTGCACCGTATGGTTTTATTAAAATTAATGAGAATATAATATTTCCTAAAAGACTTTGCATTGAAATTTTTGCTGCTAAAAATTGTTGTTCTTTTGCATAAAGCCAAAGAGAAAATATTTTTGCAATTCCAAAAGGAATTAAACCAATTAGATACATAGTTAAAATCAAGGCAGTATTGCTTGTATCTCTTGAAGTAAAAGCACCTCTTTCAAACAATAATTTAACTATAAATTGATCAAAAAATATTCCAATAAATGTTGAAATAGAAAGAACAGCAAATAAAATTAATGAAGATTTTTTCATTAAAGAAAGTGCTTTATCTTCATCTTTATTTTTAATTGCTCGTGCTACCATTGGAAATAGGGCAATTGAAGTTGCTATTGCAAAAAGTGCGAGTGGAAGTTGAAAAACTCTATTTGCATAATAAAGGTAAGAAATAGAACCAGTTATTAAAAAAGAGGCTAACCATGTATCTATAAAAGCCGAAATATGAGAAGTAGAAGAACCAACTGTTGCGGACATAAAGTTTTTATAGAATTTATTTTCCTCTTTTTTCTTATGTTTTTTAAAGTGAAATATTTTACATAAATTTAATTTTTTCACGGCATACAAATGCACAAATATTTGTAAAAGACCACCTATTAAAACACCATAAGATAAATAAAATGTAATTTCGTATTTCTCCATATCTTTGGCTATTAAAAGAGCACCAATCATCGCAATATTTAAAAGTGCAGTTGAAAATGCAGTTGTTGCAAAGTGATGTTTATATTGTAAAAGTGCAGCCATAAAAGTAACCACAAAAATCATAGGAAGATAGTAGAAATTTATGGCAAATAAAGGTGCCGCTAAATCTATAGTTTCTTTATCAAAACCAATTGCAATAGCTTTTGCAACTAAACTTGAAAAAGCAGTTACAAGAAGTGATAATATAATCAAAAATCCAAAGATTTGTAAAAATACTACAGATGAAAATCTGATTTTGAATTTTGATTTTGCATAAGCAGGGATAAATGCCTGAGTAAATGCACCTTCTGCAAATATCCTTCTAAATAAATTTGGTAATTTAAAAGCAACAAAGAAGATATCAGAATAGATATTTGCTCCTAAAATTGAAGCTGTTAATAAATCCCTAATAAAACCTAAAATTCTAGAAGTTAAAATTCCTGAACTATTTGTGAAAATTGATTTAAGAAGCATTAAAATCCTACTTTATAATCATTTTTTTGATGGATTATAATCTGAGGAATTCCTCTATAAACACCTAAATGGCCTTTTGTGATAATGATTTTTTCTCCATCTTTAGGAAGAAGTGATTTATCTTTTGCAAAAAGTTTAATACCTTTATCTCCAAAATACAATTTATTTCTTTTCATAGTCCCTTTTAAGTTTGTTATTATTTCATTCTGAAAATTAGAATCTAAAATATCAATTTTTTTAGAATCTTGATACAAACTGGCATAATTTGCAAACCTCTTATTTTCAGATAATATTGAAATATCGTCTACTTCTTTTAATCCATTATAATAATTTATTTGATTTATTTGTAAATCATAAGAGTATCCAATTTTTAAATCTCTAGCACAATTAAAAAGATAAACTGCTCTATCATTTTCTCTTTTGATTATTGCATTATTCCCATTCTTATAAATAACTGTTGCATTTTTGATTCTAATTGGTTCTGATACTTTTATAATTTGATATAAATCTGATATGGCATCTAGTTTTTTAGGTTCAGATCTTTTCATTTCAATTAGTGGGTTTGTACTCTCTTTTGAAGTTGAAAATTTTGCCAAAATTGGTAAATGATCCGAATATCCTTCCCCTTTGTGTATTTTATTAAATTTACTTCCGCTCATTTGCCATCTATTTACAACTCCACTTTTATATAAATATACAGGTTTAAAAACACTAAATGATTTATTTATATATGATATTTTTTTAGTATCTAAAAGTGCTGGGGAGATAATCATATTATCAGGAGTATTACTTTGTTTTCTAAATTTATTTGAAAATCTTTCTTGACTTGGTAAATCAAGCCAAAGATTAAAGTGAACTTTTCTATTTAATTTTAATACATCATCATAAGTTATATATTTACCATTAATTGTAGTATTTAAAATTTGATTTATTCCTGTAATTCCAGAGGTATTATTTAATTTTTTATTACTTCTAAAACTTTGCATTTCATCATAATTTGAATTAAAATCCCCTAATAAAATATAATCATAATCTTTAGGAAGTTTTTTAAGTCTATCTTGAAGTGTTTTTGCATATTTAATTCTATAACTTTCACTTACTGCTTTTGATGGCCAGTGGTTATTAAATATTTTAAATTCTATATTATTTAGTTCAAATGTTGTTTCAAGAATTGGTCTAAAAAGTTTATTTGTAAATTTTACATCAATTTGTCTATTATCTTTGATTTCTATTTTTGATAAAAAACCAACACCTACTGCACTTCTTGGATATTTAGCAAATGAATAATATTTATATTCAGGAATTTTTTTTAGAAGCATTTGCATTATAGACTTATTTTCAATTTCTTGTAAACCTATAATATCAGCATCAATTTCTTTGATAACTTTTACTGCATTATTTAGTTTGATATTAAATGTTTTTTGATTCCAATTAGATTTTGTATTTGGCTTAAATTCATTGTATTCACTATTATCTTTATTAAGGTCAAAAAGGTTTTCAACATTGTATGAAGCAACAGTAAATGTTTTGGCATTTAAAAATAAGGCGATAAAAAGTAGAAATAGAATTTTTAACAAAATACTCTCCGGTAATTTTTTTATAATATTACCGAAGATATTATTTTTAAGAGGTTAAACTATTTTTTAGAGTTTAGTCTTGATTGGTATTCTTGTGGATGTTTACAAACTGGGCAAACTTTTAAAGCTTTTTTGCCTCTATGTACGTGACCACAAACTTCACAAATCCACTCTTCTTCATCATCATCACTTACAAATTCTTTCCCATCTTCTAATCGTTGTTTTAACATTTTATACATATTTTCATGTTCAATTTCGATTTTTCCTATCATTGCAAGTAATCTCGAAAGTTCATCATGACCTTCATCTTTTGCTACTTTTGAAAAATCTGGATACATAGTTACATTTTCATAACTCTCTCCATCAATCGCTATTTGAAGATTTTCAGCTGTATCTCCAAATTCTTTTCCATAATTTATAACATTATAAGCTTTTAATTCTAAATGGGCATGTTTCTTTTCGTTATTTGCAGCTCTTTGGAAATGTTCAGCTATGTCTCTGAAACCTTCTTTCTGAGCTATTTTTGCAAAATATTCGTATTTGTTTCTTGCCATTGATTCCCCAGCAAACGCTTTCATTAAAACAACTGATGTTAAATCTGTTGTGATACATTCCATTTCCTGTCCACAGCAGTGAAGTTTACCTCCACCAACATGCGATACCTCTACTGTATTTCCACATTTATTACATTTATAACTTTCATATTGTTTCATCTTTACTCCTCGTATGAATAATTTATCAAAAAATTGTAACATTATTTACTTAATCTACTATTATTATCCAGCTGTAACATCTTTTGGTTTTTTCTTAAAATACTCTTTTTCAACTGCACATAATGGACACTGTTTTGGTGGTTTTTTACCTCTATGAACATGACCACAAACTTCACATACCCATTCTTCTTCCTCATCTGACTCTAAGAACCCTTCATCAATTAAGGCTTGCTTTAACTCTAAATACTCTTTTTCATGTTCAACTTCAACTTTTCCAATAGCTTTAAACATTCTTGCAATCTCTTTTAATCCTTCTTCTTTTGCAATTGCTTCAAAGTTTGGATACATCTCTTCATGTTCGTATTTTTCTCCATCAGCTGCATATTGTATATTGTTTTTAGTTGAGTCTAATTCTATGTTGTGTACTAATTTATTATATGCTTTAAACTCTGCAATTGCATGATATTTTTCATTTTCAGCTGCTTCTTTAAAAAATCTAGCAATTTTATGAAATCCTTCATCAAAAGCAATTTGAGCGAAAAATTCATATTTATTTCTAGCTTGTGATTCCCCTGCAAAAGCTTTCATTAAATTAACTGCTGTTAAGTTTTCAGTTATCATTTCCATTTCATGTCCACAGCAAGATAATTTTGCTTTTTCACTTGTTATTTGTACTTCTACTTCACATCCACATGAGTTACATTTGTAAGTTTCATATTGTTTCATTTTTTTTATTCCTTAAGTTTAATTTTTATTATTGGATAATTTTTATCCTTTGAAGAATTGTAATATATTAAAACTTAAAAGAAAATTATTCTCCATTAATAAAATTTATGCTATAATTCTTTTAATATATTTATATATAAAGTCTATATTATTGTTTGAACTTAAATAATATATATAGTATGATTTCAACAAAGGAATAATAAATATGAATAATTACACAAATTTATTAAAAGAGTACGATCTAAAAGTTACTCCTCAAAGAGTAGCTATTGTTGAAGAACTTTATATGAATGGACATATGAATATTGATGATTTATATAAAAAATTATTATCAAAATTCCCATCAATATCATTAGCAACGATATATAAAAATGTTAATGCAATGATAGAAAAGGTTTTTCTTTCAGAGGTTAAGATTCCTAATTCTAAATCAGTATATGAACTAGTAAAAAGTGAGCATGCGCATTTGGTGTGTTCATCTTGTGGTCATATTGAAGATATTGAAGTTGATACTTCAAGTATTTTAAATGATATTTCAAAAATGAGTAAGTTTAAAATTGATTCAACTGATGTTGTTTTAAGTGGAGTTTGCCCTAACTGTTCAAAATAATTTGAACAATAAATAGTCTAGCTTATGCTAGACTATTTTGTATTACTAATCCTAAAATTACTAATAAAGCAATTCCCGCAGATTTATTATAAAGTTTATTAGCAGTAATAAATACTAACATAAGTGAAACTATAAAAGCAGCACTAATATCAAACATATAAGCACTTAAGTCTACATTCAATGGATTTATAATTGAAGCTAATCCTAAAACCATTGTAAAGTTAGCAACATTTGAGCCTATTATATTTCCTATTGCTAAATCAGCATTATTATTTAAAGCAGATTTTATAGAGATTGTAAGTTCTGGTAGACTTGTACCAAATGCTACTAAAAATAGTCCAATAATCCATTCACTAACCCCAAAGTTTCTAGCTATATTTCCAGCACTATCAATTGCAAAGTCTGCACCTCCAATAACAAATACAAAACCAATAGCAAGTAATCCTATAGTTTTACCCCAGTTAAATTTCTCTTTTGCTAAATCTTCATCTATTTCTTCAACGTGATTTGAGTTAATTAGGAAAAGTAAATATGCACCCATTAGAAGTAAAAATAAAATTCCATCAAACATATTTAATTTTCCATCAATAGACATTAAAATAAATGTTAAAATAGGAAACAATGCCCATGCTGAATCTTTTGCAAATAAGTCTCTATCTGGTTTTATGTTTTTAGCTATTAAAAAAACTGCTGCAAGTA
>Ga0193958_1000485_pt1 | contig 14739 bp, 16 predicted proteins | sample FB_1_MG_FD_140320 | JGI IMG/M metagenome (GOLD analysis project Ga0193958, IMG submission 140320) | Microbial mat bacterial communities from the Broadkill River, Lewes, Delaware, United States - FB_1_MG | ecosystem: Environmental > Aquatic > Freshwater > River > Microbial mats | place: USA...
ATGACTCCTTTTGGTAGTTTAGCAACTCTACTTTGGTTACACACTTTAAATCAAAAAGGTGTAAAAATAGGATTTTGGCAGTATAGTAAGTTTGGTCTGATTGTAACTCCTCCAATATTATTTATAGTATTGTTAGCATTAGTGTAAAAGGAAAAATATGTTTGATTGGTGGGAAGATTTAAGCGCAAAGTTTATTTATAACACTTTAGCATTAGAAAAAGATACTGCATTAGCAGAAGCTTTACACTTTTTCTTATACGATACTGTAAAGATCTTTATATTATTAATTACAATTATTTACCTTGTAACTTTTTTACGAAGCTATTTTCCTATAGAGAAAGCAAGAGATTATATAAGTGGAAAAAATAAGATAGTAGGTCATATATTTGCTGCATTTTTTGGAGTATTGACTCCATTTTGTTCATGTAGTGCTATTCCACTATTTTTAGGTTTCTTACAAGCTAGAATACCTTTAGGGGTAACATTTTCATATCTAATTTCAGCACCTTTAAGTGATGCTGTTGTTATAGCAATGTTGTTCTCACTATTTGGATGGAAAATTGCACTACTTTATGTAAGTATTGGTTTAGTAATAGCTATTGTAGCAGGCCTTGTAATTGGAGCTTTAAATCTTGAAAAAGAAGTTTTAATTGAAGTAAAACCTATAAATAGTTGTTGTGATACATCAAATAAAAATGAGAGTCAAATAAAAGAAAAAATAAGTGAATCATGGGATTACACAAAAGATATTTTTCTCAAAATTTATCTTTATGTAATAGTGGGTGTTGGTATTGGTGCTTTTATACATGGTTATATTCCTGCTGATTTTATTGGAAAATATGCAGGTGGGGATGCGTGGTATGCACCAATAGTAGCTGTATTGATGGGAATACCAATGTATTCAAATGCAGCAGGCGTTTTGCCATTAATAGAAGTTTTGACACAAAAAGGGATGTTAATGGGAACTGCATTGTCATTTATGATGGCAGTTGTGGCTCTTAGTTTGCCAGAAGCTATGATTTTAAAAAGAGTATTAAGTGTAAAACTTATTATGATATTTTTTTCTGTTGTAGGTGTTGCCATATTATTAGTTGGTTATTTATTTAATTTAATTTTATAAGGAAAACCATGGAAATTATAATACTCTACTTCACAAACTTTTTTGAACTTTTAAATGCAATGGCAATATATATTTTAATCGGTATTATATTTGCTGGTGTTTTAAAACAAATCATTCCAGATGACTTCGTATCAAAACATTTAGGAAATGATAATTTCTCTTCTGTATTAAAAGCTTCACTTTTAGGTATCCCTATGCCATTGTGTTCTTGTAGCGTTATTCCTTTTGCAAACTCTTTGAAAAAAGAGGGAGCTAGTAAAGGAGCTGTACAGAGCTTTCTTATCTCTACACCTATTACTGGGGCTGATTCAATTATTGCTACATACGCTTTTTTTGGATGGGTATTTACTATTTATAGAGTTGTATCTTCTTTTATTATTGCTATTGTTGCTGGTATTTTACAAAACATTGTTGATAATAAATTTGAAAAAAATAAAGAAGAGAAAGAAGAGTCATCTTGTTGTTGTGCGAGTTCTTGCTCTAGTCAAAAAGAAGACAAAGTAAAAAAATCATTTAATATCAAAGAGGTTTTTGATTATGCTTTTAATACTATTTTTAAAGACTTCGCAAAACCACTTTTATTTGGTCTGTTGTTAGGAGCTGTTTTTACAACTTTTTTACCAAAAGAGTATGCTAGTGTAGTTTTCGATAATCAATTTTTATCTTACGGTTTAATTCTACTCATCTCTATACCATTGTATGTTTGTGCAACAGCATCACTTCCCATTGCAGCTGGTTTAATGATGAGTGGACTAAGTGGAGGTGCTGCATTTATATTTTTAAGTGCTGGACCTGCTACAAATAGTGTAACGATGTCTGTAATATATAAAAGTCTAGGGAAAAGTGCTTTAGTTATTTACCTTGCGACAATTGCCATATTAAGTTTACTATTTGGATATCTTTTTGATAGTTTTTTTCCAACACTTGATATCATCAGTTTTATGAATCATGAAGAGGAAGAAAGTATTTTAAACATAGTTTCATCAATTATCATGTTAACAATGATAGCGTACTATTGGATACAACCTTTATTTAAAAAAGAAAGCTGTAGTACAAGTTAAAAACTTATACTCTAGCTTTTTTGGTTTGGACGCTCAATCATATATCCAATCCCTCGAATATTATTAATAAAATCTTCTTTCAAAACTTTTTTTACTCTATTTACTTCTGCCCTTATTGTTGCATTATCAATAAAATCATCATTCCACACATAATCTCTAAACATATCATAGTTACAAACTAAACTTCTATTATTTGTAAGTAATTCTATGATTTGGAGTTGTCTTTTTGTGATAACTTGTGGTTCATTGTGAAAATATAAAGTCATATTTTCACAATCAAAACTATATGATGGAGAGAGTCTTTTGTGTTTCATTGGTACATCTGCTGTTTTTAGTATTTTATCAATTCGAAGAGATAATTCTTTTAAATGAAATGGTTTTTTTAAATAATCATGACATCCGATATCAAAAGCTCTTGTAATATCCTCTATATCAATCAAAGCAGATATAAATATAGTAGGTACCATTCTTTTTTCAGTATATAAGTTTTCAAGAAGAGTCAATCCATCTATTTCAGGCACATTAATATCAAAAACAAAAAGATCAAATTTTTCAGTTTCAAGTATCTTTTTACACTCTTTTCCATCTTTTACTGAAATAATAGAATGTCCTACAGATGAGAGGTATTGTGTTATGGCCTCATTTAGCATAATATCATCTTCTAAAAGTAATATTTTCATTTGTTTCCCTTAAAAATAAACTCAAAAGATGTTTTTTCTTTTGTTGATTTTACATCAATTATAACATCTTCCTCTTCACATATACGTTTTACCAAATTCAATCCCAAACCAAAACCATCTTTTGATAACTCTTCTCTATAGTACTCTTCAAATATCTTTTGGGGTTCTTGTATCATTTTAGAATGGCTAGAGATCAACAAAGAAAAATAATTTTTCTTTTTCTCTAAAGAGATAGAAATATCTTCATTCTCATAACTATATTTAATCGCATTAGTTAAGGTATTGTCTACTATTCTTTGAAGTTTTGATTCATTAAATAATATTATCATCTCACTATTTGGCATATCAAATATAAACTTTGCATTAGCTCTTTGTGCAACAGTTGAAAAAAAATCTACCCTACTTCTCACATAATCAACTAAGTCAATCTGGTGTTTTGGATACTCAATTTGATCTTTTTTAACTAGATAACTCAAATCATCATAAATAGAACATAAATTTTTGAGTGCTACTTCTATATTTGTCACATTTTTATTTTTTTTATTTTCCATCTCATATAGTTCTATATTTCCCATTATTACAGATAGAGGTGTATTGGTTTCATGAACTGCATGTTTTAAAAATTGTTTTTGTGAAACTAATAAATTTTGTGAATAAAGTTTTTCATTTTGTAAAACAATTGACTGTTCTTGATAATCATTTGTACTTTTTTGAATCAAATGAGTAAGTGATTTTAAAGTTTTTGCAAATGATGTTTCTTGTTCATTTTTGGCATATTTTACATTATTAAATGGTTCTATGATATTCTTCTCATTACTTTCACTTAATGCAACTATTGTTAATGTTTGGTTTAAAAGTTCATTGTGACCATTTTCGTGAAAAAATTCTGCATAAGAAAAAAAGCCTGCTGTTGGTGCAACATCCGCAAAAGGTTGACTTTCTACTTTTATAAGATCACCCATATATCTTCTTCTTGCCATACAAGAATAGATATAAAATGTTTCTATTGGGTAGGTTGCTAAATTATCAAATGAACTTAAAGAGTTACTCATAATAGCCTCTGCATCACCAAAACTTAATCGAACAACATCCCCTTTGCGTAAATTTCCACCACAACTTAAGCTACCATCAGAATGTTCTTTTAAAACTGCTCTTGCTGTTGATATTCCATTACGTTCAACGATTAATGGGAATTCTGTTTGGGTTACACTTTTTCCTAAATATTTACGATAAAATTCAGATGGCTTCATACCACTAATCGAATATATTCTATTTCCATCTACTTCATCAATGGTATGTTCCAAACCAATTGGAATCCAATCAAATTTACGCCCATTATTCACTTGTAAAATATCAGAATTTAAACTTACTGCAACATAACCTTGATTTACAACCTTAGTACCTAAACTTATACTTGTCTCTTTAAACTGACCATTATCCCCAGCCATACCACCACATACAATAATGCTGTTGTTATATTTTTCTATACCTTTTAGATACTCTTCTGCATTTGTATCCATACCACTTGTAAAAGTAATTAATAATTTTGTATTATCTTGAATAACTTTTTGAGCAATTTTATAACCGTTATTAAAGCAATCATATCCTTCTATTAGACCTGCACTAATAGATGTATTTTTAAATACCGTTATAGACACAACATTTTGCATCGTAGAGATGTCCGCATCGTTAATTTCACCATCTGTTGTAGTCCCAATGCATACTGCATGAGGAATATTTTTTGCAAATATTTCACTAAGATACTTTAAGTTTTTTTTATTTTCACCAGAGAATATTTGAATCAAAATATTCTGTTCATTTTTAAATATTTCATAATCTATATCGCTAGTAAATTTATCATTTTTAAATGTATAGTTGTAAGTCTTCATGCCAAATGGTATCGCAAATTTATTAATTTTATAGCCTTGATTAAAATAATATGCTATTTATTGTTTCATACTGTAACATTTTTCCAACTTATTTAAACAAAAGATATTATTAATTAGGTAAAACTGTAACGCTATTTTCAGGCTACACTCAAAATGTATACTTCTTCAACGACAAAATTTTACAAATAAATTTGTTCAAAATTAAAAAAATTAAGGATATAAAATGACATATGAAAGACCACAATACAAAGCTCAATATGAAAACTTCATCGGCGGAGAATGGGTTGCACCTACAAGTGGAGACTATATTGAAAATATTTCACCAGTGGATGGAGAACTTTTAACTAGAGTACCTAGATCAAATGAGAATGATGTAGAAACTGCTGTATTTGCTGCTGATAAAGCATTTCAAGAATTCAAAAAAACTTCTGTTATTGAAAGAAGTACTTTATTACTTAAAATTGCTGATGCAATTGAAGCAAATTTAGAAAACCTTGCTTTAGCAGAAACACTAGATAATGGTAAAACTATTAGAGAAACTTTAAATGCAGATTTACCTTTAGTTGTGGATCACTTTAGATATTTTGCTGGTGTGATTAGAGGAGAAACAGGTACAACTACAGATTTAGATGGTACTACTGTATCTGAAGAGATTTATGAACCAAAAGGTGTTGTAGCACAAATTATTCCTTGGAACTTCCCATTATTAATGGCTGCATGGAAACTTGCTCCTGCACTTGCTACTGGTAACTGTATAGTAATGAAGCCAGCTTCTGCTACACCAATGGCAATTTTACTCATGATGGAAACAATTCAAGATGTATTACCAGCAGGTGTTGTTAATATTATTAATGGTTCTGGTGGAAAACTTGGTAGATATCTTACTACACATCCAAAAGTAAAAAAAGTTGCATTTACGGGTGAAACTTCAACTGGTCAAACAATTATGCAATATGCTACAGAAAATATTATCCCTACTACATTAGAACTTGGTGGTAAATCTCCAAATATTTTCATGGAATCAATCATGGATGCAGATGATGAGTTTTTTGATAAAGCTATTGAAGGTTTAGTATTATTCGCATTTAACTCTGGTGAAGTTTGTTCTTGTCCTTCAAGAGCATTAATTCAAGAATCAATCTATGAACCATTCATGGAAAGAGTATTAGAAAGAGTTAAAGCTATAACACAAGAAAATCCATTAGACCCTAATAATAAAATGGGTGCTCAAGCTTCAACAAACCAACAAGAAACAATTTTAAATTATATTAAAATTGGTAAAGAAGAAGGTGCAGAACTTTTATGTGGTGGTGAAGCTTATGAAAATAAAACTTTCCCTAATGGAAACTATATCCAACCAACAATCTTCAAAGGTCATAATAAAATGAGAATCTTCCAAGAAGAGATTTTTGGACCAGTACTAGCTGTAACAACATTTAAGGATGAAGCAGAAGCATTAGAGATTGCAAATGACACTATTTATGGACTTGGTTCTGGTGTATGGTCGAGAGATGCTCATCAGTTACATAATATTGCAAGAGGATTAGAAGCTGGTAGAGTTTGGGTAAATTGTTACCACTTATATCCATCTCACGCATCATTTGGTGGATACAAAAAATCAGGTATTGGTAAAGAAACACATAAGACTGTATTAGATGCTTACAGATATACAAAAAATATCTTAACTTCTTACTCAAAAGATGCATTAGGTTTCTTTTAATAGTTAGTTTAATTAAGTATATGATTAAAGGTATAGAAGTTATTTCTATACCTTTTTTTTGTACAAACAAAAAAAGGAGATGCTATGATTACAGAAAGATTAGCAGTAACAGATGCTGCTGTTGAAATAATAGAAAAATTAAAAGAGGAACATGGAGAATTAGTATTTAACCAAAGTGGTGGTTGTTGTGACGGCTCTGCCCCTATGTGTTATGCAAAAAGTGATTTTTATATGCCATCAAGAAATGTTAAACTTGGTGAAATTTGTGGTGTAGAATTTTATATGGCAGCTGATCAGTTTGAATATTTTAAACACTCACATATCACAATAGATGTCAAAGAGGAGAAAGGTGCTTTTGGAAACTCATTTTCTTTAGAGATAGATTTAGGATATCAGTTTTTAACAAAATCACGAATATTTACAGATGAGGAGTATAATAATTTAGAAGAGATAAGCTAACTTATAATACTATTTTAAAAATCATTCTACATAGGAAAAAATATGAAAATAGAAATATTAGGAACTGGCTGTAAAAAATGTAACGACTTAGAAGCAGTAGTAAAGCAAGCGATATCAAAAATTGGTGGATTTCATAGTGTTGAAAAAGTTGATGATGTTATGAAGATTATGAACTACGGTGTTATGAGTACTCCAGGATTAGTTATCGATGGTACTGTAAAAAGTACAGGAAAGGTTCTTTCTATAGATGAAGTTTTAGAACTTATGGATAAAAAATAAATTTATTTTTATCCATTTAAGTTTTCATTATTATTCTCTTAATTCACTTAATCTTTTAAGTAAATATTCTAATTCAACTCTTTTCTCAATTTTTGCATCAACTTTTTCTTCTATAAAATCAACAACCTGTTTATGTAATTTTAATCTATCAAGTTTATTAATATTTGTAATACCACCTGGATTTAATACATTAACTTCTAGTATTTTATCACCTATCATATCAAGACCTACAAAAAACAATCCATCTGCTAAAAGTTTTGCACCAACTTTTTTACAAACCCTTCTTTGACTTTCTGTTAAAGTATATTTATGTGCTGTTCCACCTTGTTGAATATTTGCTCTTATCTCTCCATCTGCTGGTTTTCTATTGTATGCACCTATAGCTTTGCCATTTAACATCATAACACGAACATCACCTTGATCAGCACCTTCAATAAACTCTTGAAGAATTACATAGTTATCGCCACCCTCATCTATATAAAAATCTAATAACGAGTTTATATTTTCCCTCGCATTTTTTTCTAATACAATTACACCTCGTCCACCTGATCCATCAAGAGGTTTCAATATCATTTTTTCTGCATCAGATGAGTCAATCGTTCTGTTTATAAATTTTTTACTACCTGATACATGAGTAATAGGTAAATAAGTATTATGAGGATCATGAAAAGTTGTAGTATATAGTTTATTATTTGCTTTTCTAATCCCATCTACATCATTTAAGATCACAACTTCATCTTTAATCGCATCTAAAAAATTAAACACTATTGGATTTATAGGGGGATCTTTTCTTATCATTAAACAATCAAAAGCATGAAGAGGAGTAAATTTTTTTTCAAATATAATTTTTTTAAAAAATGATGTAATATTTTCAGGGATTTTTTCCATCTCTTGGATTGTTTCTGTAAAACCATGAACTATATTATTTCTTACAGTTAAATTATCTGTGTACATAATAGATACAGTGTGTTTTCTTTTTAAACACTCTTGAATTATTGTTAATGTTGAACTATTAACTGGATCAATTGTATTCCAATTTGCTATTATAAAACCTATATGCATTGTTTTTCCTTTTTTATATTAATAAACAGTTTTAATATATAAAAACATATATATTAAAACTATTCATTAATCTGTTTTAATTAAATCAATATTCTATATGTAACTCAAATAAGGGATAGTTAATTCATAGTATAGGAAACCAGTCTGTTAAGATTTTATTCTACACTTATCTTGTCTAAGCATTTAGTATAATCTTCGTCAGCTTTATCCAAACATTCTTCTTGTTTGGATTCGTCAAGAGTATCACACATTTCTAAAGTTGTAGAATAATTAGCTTCACATGTAGTAAGGTCTGTAAGTTCATTTGCCCACAGATTTAAAGAGAAAAAAATAGCTAATGCTATTAATATTTTTTTTAACATTTATACATCCTTAATAGTAATATAAGTTTCTTTTGTTAGTATAAACGCACTTTACATTTTACAAAATGTAAGTACACCAAAATAACTTTGAATACCTATCCCACTCACGCCAATGATTTAGTTTAGGTTTCAAGGTTTCCTTATCCCTTATTTGTCATAAAATTATAATCTAAAATTTGATTTTTTAAGCTAAAAGATTTCTGAATCGTATAAGCACAGCAAAAAATCCCTTTATTTATCTATATATTGATCTCTTCTAATTAAACCAAAAGAATCAATATTTAAGTAAATAATCTTCCATAATTTTAAAAAAAAATTAAAAAATTGGATATTCTAACAATAAGTGTAGAGTTTTAGCTATCATATGATTATAAATTTCAATTAGGAATACTATGAATAAATACACACTAAATAAATTTCTTGCTTTATTACTTTTATCATATACATCATTATTTGCAAATATATATACCTTTAATCCTATTTATATATCACAAAATACGACATGTTTCATCGGTGATTTAAATCCACCAATGAAACACAATAAAGGTTTTGTTTCAAATGTTTGCTATATAGATATTGGAGAAACTATAGTAGTTATAGAACCAGGTCCTACTTATAATTTTGCAAAAGAACTCAATAGTTATATTAAAAAGAAAACAAACAAAAAAGTAAGTTATGTTATAGCTACAAATTTTCATGATGACAGATATACTGGTGCGAGTTTTTATAAAGAACAGCATATTCCAATTATTGGACATAAAACAATCGTTAAAGAGATAATAGATAACCCTGAAAAATTTACGAGAATTTCTAAAATCACTTCAGAAAAGGAATATAAAAACTCTAAAATAGTACAACCAGATATTTTAATAGATGATAACTATACCATAAAAGGAAGTCATATAAACATAGAAATTTTAAAACTAAGTCCAGGTTCAAACTCCTTATCAGATATAGCAGTTTATATACCAAATGATAGTTTTATATTTGCAGGAAATATAGTTTTTAATGGTCGCATGATCAAGTATGCAAAATATAGTAGTCTAAATAATTGGATAAGTGCATTAAATAAATTAAAACAGATGAACGTCAAATATGTTTTAGGTGGGCATGGGAAAGAGTACGATAAAAATTCTTATCAACCAACACTAGAATATCTTCATATACTTAAATCTAGTGTTGAAAAAGCTTATGAAAATGATGTAGATAGAGAAGAATTAAATAAGTATATAGACGATAAAAAATTCAACTATTACAAACACTTTGATTCAATATCAAAATCAAATCCTAAAACATATTACGACCACTTGGAGTGGGAAGAATAAAAGAAATAACTCTTCTTTTATTTAATAGAAATATAAATCTCTATCTCATCTTCTTTTGAATACTTTTCAAAATCTACACCATAGTCTCTTTGATATTCGTTAGTGTTTTTAAAATATTCCCAAATTTCAGTCCATAATTCAAAAGCAACTTCAGGAAGCTCACCCTCTTTTTTAAATACTAAATATTTTTTATTTTCTATTACAATTGCATTATTTTTCGCTTTTGTAACTTCTACTGCAACCATGGCATCATAGTCACCATCTACATCTGTTTCGTAATTTGTGTAGATACCATAAAAGCTTGTATTATTTACTTTATTAAGTGTTTTTGTGAATATATGATCTTCATCATACTTTGCCCATAAAGGTGCGATTTTTTGTGTTTCTTCGTTTAATTCATTTTTATTATTTGTTCGAACACTGATACCTTGAAGCATCAGATTTTTTACATAACTTACTTTCATTTTTACTCTTTCATTTTTATTTCTATTATTTATTAAATTAGTGAATTGTACCCTAACTTATCTAGTAAGAAGTTTTATACTTAATCTTTTAACCGTTTCGCAAAAACTGGGGCTATATTCATCACTATAAAAAGTCTTACTATATGATGTAGAGTGATATATGGTACATTTGCAACAACCAAAATAGCAATAAGATTTAACTCTGCTTGACCCCCTGGACTAAAAGCTAAAAGAGTTGAGATGATAGGGAAATCAAAACTATAATATGCAATCAAAATAAACGATACAGAGATGATAGATAAAATGAGGAAATGCCCAAAAGTTGCTTTGAGTGTTTGCAAAATCTCTTTTACACTAACCCCTCGAAAAGTAAAGCCAATAATTGTTCCAAATACAACTTGCACAAACTTTAAAAACTCATCTGGTACTGTTGTAGTGATATATCCAGTTGAATGCAAAATGATACTAACTAACATAGGACCTATGAGATAAGCAGCCGATAGCTTTACTTTTTTAGCAAGCATTCCCCCAGCAAAACCAGCTGCTAGTAAAAATAAAAACTCCTGTATATTGATATCTATTATGGGGATAGTGATAAGTTTGTTTCCACTAATATCTACATGAAAAATATACTGTATCACAAAAGGTAAAGTTACTACAATATAAAAAAGACGTGAAGACTGTACAAGGGTAATTTTTGAAATATTTGCTTTTATCTCCTCCCCTATTATCACCATCTCTATTACACCGCCTGGCATAGAGCTTAGATAGGCTGTTTTCTTATCAAATCCTTGGAATCTATAGAAGTAATACATACCTGCAAGTATTGTGATAATTGTATAAGGGATCACGAGTAATAGACTATAAAAATACACATCTATATACTGTAATATCTCAGGTGTAAAAGCACTACCTATGGTTAGACCAATTAAAACACGAGCAGGAGTCGAAAATGGTTTGGGGCTAACTATTGGTAAGTTTTCAAATCGCATCGCAATACTTGATGCAAAAATAGCACCCAATAACCAAGGCAAGGGAAGATTTAGATAAATAAAAACTATAGCACCCACTACACCAATAGTAAGTGCAAATAACATTTGAAAAAGCTTATTCATTTTCAGAACAAAACTCTTCCATCTTTGATGCAAAATAAACAGGACACTCAATCATAGGATAATGCCCTGCTTCTTGACACTCGATTATCTCTACATTATTATAATAGTGTGTAAATAATTTAGTCACTAATTTGAGTCCAAAGATAGGTAGATCATTTTTTCCAACGATGATTTTTATAGGAATATTAATATCTTTTACCTCATCAGAAAAATCAGTATGCATATACATTTTCATATAACCTACACGAGCGTCAACAGTTGAGGCTTCATATCCCATCTCTATTCTTCTTTTTGCCCATGTTTTATTGTGTCTTTTACTTGCACCATATACTATCTCTTCTATTTTACTCTCATTTTTTTGCATATCTTTGATTAAAGAATTTTCAGCTATTTGGGGAAGTTTTACCCCTGATGCGGGAATAGGAGTGGTCAGTATTAGTTTTGTAACTCGTGTATCGATTAAGGCTATTTTTTGAGCAATCATTGTAGACATTGAGTGGGCTAAGATGACTACTTCATCTATATTAAGGTATGTGATAAGGTTTTTTACATCATTTGATGCTTCATCACAAGAATACTCACCTTTTATATCTTTAGAGAGTCCATATCCCCGTAAATCCACAAAAATAAAAGTAAAATTTTCCTCATCTAAATAAGGGAAAATCGGCTCATAGTTTTTATAGTTTCCCATAAGCTCATGTAAAAATAAAACTTTTTTATTACCAGTTCCTATTATTTTATGACCCAACGTTACCATATATTTTCCTATTTATCTTTATAATCGGGATTATATCTTATAAATATTTAAATCATAATCTTCTATATAAATTTACAATCAATTAAGTTATCATGTAAAAACTTATAGTTTAAACGTGAAATAAGTTTATCACTTGTAATTATAGAGGATAAAAAAGTAATATCTTCAGCATCAAATTTTGGGATTTCTAAACCACTAGATATTGCACAATATGTATAAAACTCCTTTTTTGTAGGATGAGAGGGACTACAACAATTAAAAGTTTCATCAAATACATCTTGCTTTATAATTTCATTAATAATATTTATACAATCATCTTGATGTATCATATTTACAGGGGCAGTAGGATTTTTGATACTTCTTCCATTTTTAAAAAAATTTGCAGGATTTCTTTGCTTACCAAACAATCCTCCAAATCGCAAAATAGTAGTTTTTATGCTTATATTTTTAAAAAGTTTTTCTATAATTTTTAGTGGACTTTTTTCATTATTACATACAGAAGTAGAACTAATAAAAATGATTCTTTTTATAGATGAATTTACTATATATTTTACTAAATTTTTAAATCCGTATATATTTTTTGAAGGTATGTTGATGATTAAAACATCTGAGCGTAGAAACTCATGAATAGAAGTATCTAGAGTATCTATATCTACTAAAAATGTGTTTATATTTTTTTCTTTTAAACTTTCTTTTTTTGATTTCGTTCTTGTTGATATGTTTATTTTGTAACACCTTGATAAGTTTTTGGCAAGAGGTAAGCCTAACCATCCACTTCCCAATATACTTATTTTAGTAATCACTAATAAACTTTCTCATTTCTGGATTTTTAATCTTTCTCATATTTGTATTTTCTAAAATACTTTTTAACTCATCTTTTGTAAACAGTTTAATTAATATCTCACATGAAATACTTTTTAAAACCATATATTTTATAGTCTCATAAGAAAGAGGAAATCTAGTATCATCTTTAGTTATTAAGATAGTATAAACCTCCAATCCACTTATACAGTACTCTTTACATACTTTATCTAAATAAGAGATATGTTCACTTAGTAACTTATTAGTCATTTTTGACTACGGCTGTAAATATGATCTCTACTAGAGTTTCTTTACTTGCCATATTTGCTTCAACACAAGCACGTGCAGGTGGATTTTCTTTTGAAACCCAAGTATCCCATTCACTATTAAAATCCACAAAATCTTTATAAATATCTTTGACAAAAATCTCAGCTCTTAATATACTGTGTTTGTCACTATTTACTTCTGCGAGTCTTTCCTCTGCAATTTCAAATACTCTTTTTACTTGACCTTTTATATCCAAAGTTTTATCATCACTTACAATACCCGCTAAATACACAGTATCATTATAAACAACAATTCTACTCATTCTTTCATTTACTTGTTTTCTAATCATTTGATATCTCCATTTTTTTCTGTACCATTCTATCTAAAGATAAAAATATAATTATAAAAAAATTAAATTATATAAAGTTTTAAAAAATGTTTGGTTAGAGACAGAATCTCTTGATCATTCAATTAAGAATAATTAATTTAACCTTCAAAAGTTTTATCATCACTTTTATCTGTGTTGACATTTCTTTATTTTTTCTATACAATCCGCTTATCTTAATACAGAAGGAATAATTATGAAAATCGTAATCTCAAAAATTTATAACAAGACTCTTATTCCTACGACCACCCTTTCATTTTAATAATTAAATAAATTTTAATTATACACGTCAAAAATCAAACTGTTTACAATATTTAATACTGTTCTTATTTCTTAAATAAAGAATTTTAAAAGTAAGTCCTAGCACTACGCACACCTATTTTTTATTTAGTCAACCTAGAACTATGGAATAAAACAAAATACTAAATATTTAAAATCACAATAAAAAATTGCACATTTAAAAGGAATTGTTATGCAAAAAATGAATGATATGGATCATAGGATATTAGGGAAAAAACTAGAGTTGTTTATGTTTAGTGAGTTAAGCCCAGGGATGGCTTTTTGGTTACCGCAAGGTTCAAAGTTAAAAAATAATTTAAAAAATATAATTTATAAATCACATATTTTAAGGGATTATGATTATGTAGAATCACCTGCTATGATGGAAGATACAATGTGGAAAATATCTGGACATTATGAAAACTATAAAGAGAATATGTTCCCATCAGTTGTTGAAAAAAGAGATTATCTACTCAAACCAATGAATTGTCCCATGCATATTTTAATGTACCAAAACTCGAAAAAGTCTTATAAAGAGTTACCAATAAGATATTTTGAGTTTGGACAAGTTCATAGAAATGAACTCAGAGGAGCCTTACATGGGTTATTTAGAGTTAGAGAGTTTGTTCAAGATGATTCGCATATCGTATGCATGCCAGATCAAATTGAAAGTGAAATTTTGTCAATTTTGGATTTTATAAAATCATTAATGAA
>Ga0193958_1000486_pt1 | contig 14738 bp, 32 predicted proteins | sample FB_1_MG_FD_140320 | JGI IMG/M metagenome (GOLD analysis project Ga0193958, IMG submission 140320) | Microbial mat bacterial communities from the Broadkill River, Lewes, Delaware, United States - FB_1_MG | ecosystem: Environmental > Aquatic > Freshwater > River > Microbial mats | place: USA...
AAGTATGAAAATTAATACTATTGAAGAAGCTAAAACTGAGTTAAACTCTTTAATTGAATGGGTATGAGTAATATAAAATTTTACGATTATAAAACAGTACACAAAGAAATAAAAGAGCTTTGCAAACGTTCTGCCAATTGTACGGATGGAACAAAGTTTTATACTTTAAAGGTTGGCAAAAAAACTATTTACGTTGTAGATTCAACTAGAAAAGAGTTAAAGTACTGCGACATTATAAAACTATATGAAGCCGAAAAGCAGCGTAAAAAACAGGTTAAAGAGGTGTTAAAAAACTTACCTGAGATTGAAATAGAATTTGATAGTTGGGATTTAGTTGACAATGTAAACGTAGGCAGCTATACAGATAACTGTTTAGAGCTGGAGATAAAAAACTTTTTAGTAACATTAGATTTAAAAGTTGAGGAAAAGCATAAAGAATCTGGAGGTTTTGACAAGGACAGCCCAATAGAGTTTGAAAAAATGAATAGTAATATTTGGCTTTATGACATTAAAATAACAAACGAAAACGAGCCGTTAGAATTAACTGAAAGGGATTATAAAAAACTAAGTAAAAAAATAATTAACAATTTAATATTTTAAATTTAAAACAAGAAAGATGAACGCACAAAAAAACACACCTTACGTAAAACAGTACAAAGGATCATTATTAGTTAATCCTATTACAAAACACAATCCTTATTTACACAATTTTCCAACTACTTCAGATGTTAAAAGAAGAGTTAAGGCAATGGATTCTAGCAATAAAAAAGAAGATGTTAATCCAGACGCTAAATTGTACTTAAACTTATTAAAAAGAAGAAATCACCTAAAAAACAAAGGTGTAAGAACTATGATTTTAACATCTAAATCAGGAAAATTAATGTCATATAAAAAATGGCAAGAAGAAAAGCAAAGAAAAGCAATTAAAAACATTTAATATCATGACAGATTCAAGAAAGGAATTACAAAAAATGAAAGAAGGTAAAGTAAAAAAGGAACAAATGTTTTTTACATTCGTAAATAAAAAGCGTTTAATCGCTGGAGAAGAAAATCCTTGCATGGTTTACGGTAGCATTAGAGAAATGACAAAGGAGAATATCATAATTAATAATAAGGTCATTAGATACGCTACATTGTTTAATCTGTTAGGTGATAACAAATACTTTAACAATGAAGATTACTACATTAAAAAAGTAAAGTTAGAACGATCTAAAATGATTAATAGATAAAACTTATTGTTAGTTAAGGTATTATCAATACTAACAATAAAAAATGTAATTGTTAATAAATATATTATATTAACTTTACAAAAATAAAAGTAAAAAAGTTCTTAGTTGGTGTAGTCGGAGATATTATGTAACATTTTGAAAACCGTTTAAATAGCGTTTAGCCTCTTGTATAAAGTACGATTGGAGCGTAAAGTTTAAATGTTGGTTAACGTACACCAAAAGCTACGATAAAAAAATTAGGACTATGAGGGTGTATTTTATATACTCTTGCTTTAAAACGTCTGAAAAGCAAAAACAACCGTGTATGTGTAGTAAATATTATACACGGTTTCTAAAAAATTAACTTAAATTAAATATTATGAAAAAACAAGATTTAAAAACAGGAATGATAGTAGTAACTAGAAGAGGTGAGAAAGGATTAATAGTACTTAATAATGTTTACGGTGAAGATGCTGTTATATTTAGTGATAAAAGTTGGACTGGTTTAAGTGGGTTTGATGATAATACTTTAGAATGGCATTTAGATAGTAGATGTGGAGCTACGTTAGATCATTGTATGAGTGTAGATATAATGGAAGTTTATATACCTGATTTACCAACTGGATTTATAAAAAAAGAATCCAAGTTTGGTGAAATGGATTTGGTTTGGGAAAGAAAAGAAGATGTTATAATACCAGAATACACAATGGAAGAGTTAACCGAAAAAATGGGGTTTGAATTTAAGATTAAGAAATAGCAAGAATTAAATAATTTTCACTATCTTTGCAATTCAAATGTAGTCGCATTGCATTGAACAATTTACATTATAACCTTTCTATTGAACGAGGATGCGACCCTCAAGTAAATAGGGAGGTTTTTTGATTAACATACATTGCCTGGTGTCGTTTTGACCTCAACAACTCAAAACAAATTATAGTTTAGGCAATAAGTTATTTGAAATGCTTTTAAAACCGAAAATGTGGCAATATCTGTTATGCTTGATAACCACGAACTCAAAACTATATGTTAAATGTAGGTTTAAAAGTAAGTGAAAATGTAAAGATGTAGTATATCATTTACAACCTATAAAATTAGGTGGATGGCACAAATGTTTAAATAGCTTGAATTAATTGTTTTTATATTAAATGATTAATTAAATTAAACTCAATCTTATAGTATTGAGGATGGTAATAGCATAGCTATACTTAATAACAACATAAAAAACAACTTAAAATGAAAAGAATAGACTTAATTGAGCAACTGGAGCAAATCCACTACAACATAAATGAGGTTGAAAGGCAAGTAAATCAAAAAGTTGAAGATACTACTTACTACAAATTATTCGGTGTAATTCACCCAAAATTCAAACATTTAAAAGAAATTAAAACAAAGGCACTTGCTTTCTGGATTAGAAAATTTAATAGAGTATTAAACGAACTAAAATATAAATAGATTATGAAAAAAGTAAGAATTAAATATAAGCATGGAGATGAAGAAATAATTGAATTTGATACGTTTACTTGTAGTGAATCCTATTATCGAAGCTTACAAGCTGAAATTGAGGTATTCGATGATGATTACCCCAAATATTTAAAATCAAAATCCAGTAAGGTTTATGTAAAGCTAATTGATGAACATAACAATTTGTATTTTCGTCATACTTGGGCAGGTTTTGCAATTGATAACAATGGAGCTACAAACGAAGCTTACCCTTTAGAAGAATTTAAAGGATGTAGCCGACAAGAATTTGACAACGAATATAAAGAGGCAGTAAAAAAACTTAATGAAATAACAAAACTTTAAAAAATGGCAGACGATAATAAAGTAGCAATAGTAAAAAAAGAATTACCAACATTGCAAGATTTGGTAAAAGATGTTGAAGTATATGGAAAACACGATAAATTAAACTTTCTGTTAAATCAAGAACCACCTAAAACGTGGATAAAAGGTCATCCTTATATTAAAAAAACGGTAACAAATGAGCAAGGTCAAAGAATACAAATACCTTACCCTTATTTGCCAATTGATAAAGTAGAATATTTACTTAGAAAGATATTTAAAAAATATCGTGTTGAGGTTTTAAGAGAAGGTACAAGTTTTAACGGTGTTTACGTTACCGTTAGAGTACATTATAAAGACCCTACAACAGACGAGTGGGATTTTCACGATGGAATAGGTAGTATTCAATTACAAACTAAAAAAGGTACTAGCCCAGCCGATTTACAAAATATAAATAATGGTGCTTTGTCTATGGCATTTCCTTTGGCAAAAACACTAGCTATTAAAGATGCTTGTGATATGTTTGGTAAATTGTTTGGTGCTGATTTGAATAGAGATGAAACTTTAGGCGCTTCAATGGATAAACCTATTTTAACCAATGAAGAAAAAGAAAATGCTATAAACGATATTCTAAAAAGTGATGTTGAAATTTCAGTTGAAGATAGAATGTATATTGAGAGAATCGTAGAAGAAAAAGAAACTTCTTCTTACGATAAAGTTTTAAAAATGTTTAAATAAATTATTATGTCAATAATTGAAAATAAAGATCGTATTGGTCGCTTTACAAGTAGCCAAGTTTACAAACTCATTCCGATGGGCTCAGTAAAAATGACACCACAAGAAATTGTGGAATTTAAAAAACTTAATCCTAAAAGTAAAAAAACAACTAAACCAGGTGGTTTTTCTGCTTTAGGTTTAACTTATATAAAAGAAAAAGCTTTAGAGCGTAGAATGGGTGCTAGTTTAGATACTGGCACGTATTCTCAACCTGCTGCATGGGGGCAATTTATGGAGTTTGTTATATTTAGTTTACTTGGACTAGAATACACTATTGAATCACAAGAAACCGTATTACATCCTGATAGCTATTTAAGTCAATTTTGGAGTGGCTCAGTCGATTTAAAAGTTCCAAACGTAAAAGTAGCTGAAATAAAATGTTACGGTAGAAAGAACTTCGGATTTTACGCTGATTGCTTAATGCAAAAAAACATTGAAATATTCAAAAAAGACTTTCCTGCTGAATATTGGCAAATAATATCTAACAGTTGTATTCATAAAGTAGATATTGGAGAAGCTATATCATATATGCCTTATGAATCTGAAATGCCTGAGATTAGAGAAATGGCTACCAATTGTGAAGAAGGTGATAAATGGAAATATAGATTTATAGCTGAAAAACCAATTTCAGAACTTCCATGTTTGCCTGATAATGGTTATTATGAAAACATTGTAAAGTTTGAATTTAGCACACCTAAAACAGACCAACAATTCTTAACAAGTAGAATTGAGGAAGCTGTAAAGTTGCTTAATGAATAGCTTTATTACTAATTAAGAAAATGAGTAATAACTTAAATAGCGGTTAACGTTAATAAAGAAAACTAATCACATTTAGTAAGTGATTTGTATTATACTTATATACGTATAATTTTAAGTAAAAAAGTATATTTTTGTGTTTATGAACATAATTGAGTGGGGTTAATTTTTATTTTGTTTATTAGTTAGTTGGTGCAAGGATTTGAGGAAATGAATGACAACAGTAGATAAGACCATATTCCCGACGACAGGAAAAAGGTATCGTAAATACAAAAAATCAACAAATATTTGTTACAACGAATATTGGTAAAATTAGTTTAAGATTTAAATAAAGCAAATTATGGAAAAAATAAATAAAGTAGTAAATAGTATTATTGATGAGTTAGATGGTAGAAAAGGCTTTGAGTTTGGAGATATTGGCGAAGATATTTTAGATGAAATAAAGGGTGAAATAGCTAAATTAATTTTACCAGTAGTTGTTAAATCGTTGCCGACAGAAGAAGATTTAAGTTTGCTGATTAGTAAAGTAACTCCAATTATGGAAGAAGAAGATTACGAACCTGAGCAAATATTAAGATGGGTTTGTGCTTTTAAAGAAGGCTTTAGATATGGGCAAAAGACTAAAAAATAAGGCTATGTTTTACAACTTAATACTGTAAGATTAGTAGAGTGAATTTAACACAAAAACTTAATAAAAATGAAAACAATCATAGAACAATTACGAAAAAGACACGAGACAACACTTGATTTTTATAATACAGAAAAATTAACAGAAAAAGAAATGAATATATGATAATAAGCGAATAAAACTAATTATATGCTTAAAAACAGATATTGTAAATACATAAAGCCGAGTAAAGTATTAACTCCAACTATATTAGTACAAGGCAAGAACGATTTAATAATAAATAAATTTAATAGATATGACAATTTTAGAAATAGTATTAATAGCGATAGTTTGGGTAAACTACGGATTATACGCTTTTACCAAAACCACATTTAGAGACGAAGAACACGAGTACCCATTTGGATATAACGTGTTTTTTATAATGGGAGCACCAATAGTTTTTATAATGAGGGCTGTGTACGGAGCTTTTAAAGAGTACGAACAGTAAGTTTTTGTTTTGTACATAGTTGCCATTAGTAAGCGTAAAAATTAACAATAAATACCGAGAAAATATGAAAACAATAATTGATATTAAAGGAGTAATAACAAAAGAAAATGGAAAGGCTTTTACTGAAGCTGAAAACGAACAATTAATTGATGAATTTCTAAAACTTATAGAAAGTAAAGGCTTTTTGTGTGGTGGAGGTTTAGAATAAGTTTTTATAGCTTATATACATAGTTGGTGCTTAGTGTTTAAGGGATTTATTGGTACATTAAAAATAAACATATACCATAAAGACTAAAACAAGTACCGTTAACATTAAAACTCATATGTAAACATTAACTCCAACGTACACGTATAACCGTTGCAATAAAAAAAAGGAATGCAGATTAATTGTTTTTACAATTAAAACATTGTGAATTAGTAACTTGAAATAAATAAATTATGAATACAGAAAACTTTTTAAACAACATATTTAACCCGAGTAAAGTAATACTAAACCCAAATAATAAAAACCATTGGTTAGCTATGGTTAGGGGTTATGCTGTTAATATATACGGTTGGGATAAGGAAAGTGCTGAACTATGTTTTACGTACAAGTTAATGGGTGACGATTTTGAAAATGGCTTAACACCGAGAAAAGCAATAGATATAATTATAGATCATTTAGAAAGTGAATATTAATAAAACACAAAACAGATATTATGAATGAAATTTATTACGAGGTATTAAAAGGAGATAAATATAAGTTAGATATACAAACTAAAGATTTAGATGAAATTGATAGTTTTTTAGACCAACTTAACAACTCCGTTAAAAGATACATAACCAAAGAAGAATTTGAAGATGAATATACAGAAACAATGGTTTTAGAGGTTAGAAATGATGATTCAACTATAAAAATTGGTGAATTAACCACTAAAAAAATAGACTTAAAAGCTGGTGATGAAATAAATACAATATAAAAAATATAGAAATTAATATGAAAGAAAAAGAATTAGATTTAGAAATATTAAAATTTTTAAATGCGTTAGCAAATAAAACAGAAGATGGTTATTTATGGAGAGAAGTTTGTGGATTAATAAAAGAAATTGAAGATGTTAAAAATCTAACTATACCTATAATAGGCAATAAAAGAAAATGTAATTGTATAGGAATGAGTGATAAAGTAAAATGTGGATTTAAGTGTTATACATAAACAATGTAATACTAATATATAAATAAATTTTAACACGTGTAGATGGAATTTTTTATTTTAACGGTTATGCGGAGTTAGTAGCTTTTTTAAGAAGTTTTCGCAGAAGTATATAAGCAGTAATTACGATTAGATTAAAAGATAAGTACTGTAAACACTACGTAATATGTTAAAATTGCTACTAACGTTCTACGTATAAGAATTGAAGCGGATAAATGAGTTGTAAAATATTACTTGACAACTGAAATAAATAAATAATAACTAAACATCGATAAAGCAATAAACCGCTTTTGTTTTTATACAGTGTTGTAAATTGATAAAATTATGGATTTAAAAGACTTAAAGCGAGGTGACAAAATTAAGAATGTAGAGTTTGGATATAAACTATACAAAGCAAAAGTTATAGAAAATTTCCCTCACAAAAATAAAATACACTTAAAACTTAATTTTGGGCTATGGGGATTGATAGGAATGAAAATAGTTAAAAATTACCACGAATATAATTTTGACCTAATACGTGAATAATTTTAATTGTTTACAACTTAATAGTATAAAATAGGTTTAATTTTAAATACAAAAGTATTATGGAAAAATTTAAAGAAGTAGATGAATTAATGCAATACATAGCAGATGACTTATTAAAAGATCACAAAGAAAAGGATATTATAGTAGAAGGTATGAAAATGTACGCCGAAGCTTACCATAAGCTTAAATCTAATTTATACATAGTTAGTAGACCGTTTAAAACTAAATTTCAGTTAGCAGAATTTATGCATAACGAATACGAAAAACACGCACAAAAGACTGGTTGGAATACACAAGAAACTTGTAAGGTAGAGTTCTTAGATTTACCTAAAGAAAATAAAAAGACAATGTTATTAGTTGCTGAGAGTGTTTTAAATGCCTACTAACTGCCTTGAGCATAATTAGTAGCGTGAGATTAAAAACAAATTAAATAAATAAGATATGAGCAAAAGATTTACAGAAGGAATATGCTTTGATGGAGCAGCTATCCTTGACAACGGAAAACAAATTACAATAACTGAAATATTAAACAACCTTAATAAATTAGATGAATTAGAAGCTATTGATTATGCGCATAGTTCTCTACAGTTAAAGGAAAAGTATACACCTACTTTCGAGGAGTGGATTAAATTTAATAATTATACACTAATAACTAAAGGATTTTATAAAAATAAAGCAGCCTTTCAATTATCAGAAAGCAGACTTCGTAGAGCATACGATGCAGCATACTAAACTTTAATTGTTTAGAACTTAATAGTATAACACAAGAATTAAAATAAAATAAAATGAATTATAAAGATATGAAAACAGCAGATTACAAATTTACAGATTTATGTAACGAAATTGACCAATGGAAATCAGAGGCAACGTATTGGCAAAAAAAATACGAAGATGAAATAAAAAAGAACAATGAGTTTATGAACGAAAGTATGGAAACTGCAAAGAAAGGAGTTGCTAACGCATTAATGTTCGCTTTACATTGTAGTGATGACCAAGATGGAAATTTAGTAATTAGTAAAGAAAGTAGAAAAGTTTTAGCTAAACAACATAGTTAATTTTTGTGTTATACATAGTTGGTGATTAGTGTTTAAGGGACTTATTGGTACATTAAAAATAAACATATACCATAAAGACTAAAACAAGTACCGTTAACATTAAAACTCATATGTAAACATTAACTCCAACTGTATTAGTATAACCAAAGAAACGTATAAATAAAAAAGTAGATATTATGAAATTACAAGTAGGAATGAAAGTAAAGATTAAAGATGACAAAGGTTATTTAGAAGATAGCGGTAAAATAAAGACTATTACTGCTGATTTACCAGACTTTAATAACAAGAGAGCTTTCCAATTAGATAACGAAAGAGGAGCAACTTGGTTAATTGAAGATTTTAGTGAATTTATAAGTTACCCACATTTAACAATGGAATAGTTTTTTTGGTTATACATAGTTGGTTGTAGTAATTGGTATTATACGCAGAAGAAAGCAAATAGATATTTTTGTTGAGGTTAAAAACAGTTACTGTTAATTCTACGTAATATGCAATTATTACTCCCAACTACATTAGAATATGAATTTTAAAAATTAAAGATATGGCACAAACAGTAATAGGTAAAGCAAAAGAATTAATTGAAAGCGTTGGAAAAGATGAAGCAATAAAGTTCTTTGAAGATAGAATTAAGAAATTAGGTAAACCAAAAGACTTTGAAGAATTATGTATGTTAAGCGGCTGGGAAACAGCAATAGATTTTATAAAAGGTAAGATATAATTTTTATTATTTATATGCAATAGTTGGTGCAAGGATTTGCGTTAGAAATTAAGTGAAGGTAAAAACGAAGAATTGTAAAAGATAAGTTAACAAGACAAAGTTCGAAGCAAATATTTGTTACAACTGTATTAGAGCATAATTAGTGCTGTATTAATTAACAAATAAATATTGAGATTATGAAATTAGATAACCAAACAAAACAATTGATTGACGATTATTTTAACAATAAAACACCTGAAGAGTTGTATGAAATAGCTGTAAAGTATGAACTGATTGAAACAGACGAAGCATTAAATATGCGCATAGTTAGCGGAAGTGCGAATGATGAAAATATACCAAAACCTTTTGATTGGTTAAAACACAATAAATTAAAAATATCGGAAGGTGAAACTTACAAAGAGGCAAGTATTACAATTAGGCAATGTGCTTCATTTATAAGCGAATATATAAAAGAGCATTACCGCTAACTACTATTATAATTAATTCAATAAATTGAACCACATGGAAACCATTGAAAACACTAAGAAAACTTTAAATTTTATAGCTAGAAAATTCGAAACAGATCAATTAAATAATGATAGCTTGGTTCAAATTATTGAACTTGGATTTTCTTATTTAAACTTAATGACTATTTCAGATTACGCTAAAAAGCATGGTCTTAGTTATAATGGTGTTAAGAAGTGTCGAGAAATAGTAGTTATAGGAAATGTTAAATTTGTTATCGATAACGATTAATTATGCAAGTAAAAGAAAAGAAATGTAAAGGAATTGGTAAAGCTATAGGCTATGGTTGTGGTGAATTAGTTTTAGAACGAGTTTATGGATTGGGCAAATCTTGTAGATGCTATAATAATTGGCTTATATCATCTAAAGCTGGATTAGAGATTTTAGAGAAGTCTAAAATAAAGGCAAAAAAAATAGTTGTAAAATCAGTTAAGTTAAAAGATAAAGAGTTTAAGGATAAACTTACTGATTGGAGAGAGAAGCTACAAACTAAGGTTCAAGAAATAACAAGGCTGATTGATTTTGAACAACCTTGTTTGGCTAAAAACTATCTTGCCAAGCAAATGCATGGAGGTCATGTTTTTTCAAGAGGTAGCAGCAAGACAATGGCTTTAAATATTCATAATATCCATAGGCAATCAGCTCAATCTAATCACTTTCAAAATGAAGATGGTTTATTTAGAGAAGGTTTAATGAATGAATATGGAGAAGATTACTTTGAGTTTTTAAGTTCTTTAAGGCAAATTCCAAAGTTAAAATACTTCAATTATGAATATCAAGAGTTTTACAAAGTAGCTTGTTCGATAGCTAACAAATTAAAAAAGGATAAAAAGAAATTAAGCAAGATTCAAAGAATAGAAAAAAGAAATGAAGTAAACTTAAAATTAGGAATATACGATAAAGAGTATTGTATTTATGAACTTAAAAATTTAAAACAATGAAAAACTTAAAACAACCAAACAGCCAATTAACAGAAGTACTTTATTATTTATTAAAGCGTAAATACATTAATTTTAAACAGATTTATTTTGATACTGGTATATTGAATTTATCCGCCAGGTTAAGTGATTTAAAGTTAGAACATGATTTACCAATTAAGCTTAATAAAGTTAAAACAACTAATAAGTTTGGGAGAAGAATAGAATACGGTACTTGGGTTTTACTGAATAAAGAAAAAGGTTTGGAAGTGTATAATGAATTATTAAACAAATAAACTATGACTTACGAATTTATAAAGGAAATATTAGAAACGGAATCAGGTATTGAAGATATTGGTATTAAATCAAGGAAAGCAAAAGTTAGGGATGCTAGATATTGCTATGCGAGATTATGTGAAAAATACGTTGTTAAGTTTAATCAAACAAGGTGTGGAAAAGTAATTAATCGTGACCATTCTACTATAATTCACGCATTAAAGGTTTTTAAAAGAGATTACAATACTATTAATTTCTCTGCAACTAACACATATAATACTTGTGATTTGATACTTAAAGACTTATATTTGAAGTCTATATCTGAAAGTTCAAAACAGAGTATTGAGAAATTAAAAGAGGTTTTAGAATATTGCGAAACATTAAAAACACAATTATTAAAGGAATTAGAAATAAAATTAAAAGTTAATTAAATTATGGAAATTACTGGAAAGATTAAAAAAATTGATGAAACCAAAACTTTTGGAGCAAGTGGATTTAGAAAAAGAGAGATGGTTGTTACAACAAATGAACAATATCCTCAAATGTTGATGGTTGAATTTGTGCAAGATAATTGTGATAAATTAGATAGTCACAATGTAGGAGATGATGTTAAAATAGGAATTAACCTAAGAGGTAGAGAATGGATAAACCCTGAAGGAAAAGCAGTTTATTTTAACTCTATTCAAGGGTGGAGAATTGAGATGTATTCTGAAGAAGATGTACAAGAACACCCTACAGAAACACATACAGCAACAGTTGTTGGTGATGGTGGTAAAGATCCTGACGATGGACTTCCTTTCTAAAAAGGTAATTATTTTAGAGTAGAACCTTTTTAGATTGGTTTATATTCCTTATATTTGTTTAATGAAAAGTTGTATAATATGTAAAGAGGTAAAACCGTTAGACGAATTTTACGCTCACAAACAAATGGCTGATGGTCATTTAAACAAGTGTAAGGAATGTACTAAAATACATTCAAAGAATAGATTAGATAAATTAATCTCAACTCCAGAAGGTTTAGAGAAAGAAAGAGCAAGGCATAGAGATAAGTATAAAAGGCTTAATTATAAAGAGAAACAAAAAGAGTGGGATAAAAATAAACCTTGGAAAAGTGAATCTAAATACAAAAATTTAAGTAGAAAATTTAAAACTCCAAAAGGTTATGAGTTGCATCATTGGAATTATAATACTGAATTTTTAGAAGATGTAATTTTAATGACTACTAAACAACATAGGTGCTTACATCAATATTTAGAATTAAGCCTTGAACTTAGAGTTTTTAAAACTCATGATAGATATTTAAATACTAAAAAAAATCATTTAGCATTTATAGATTCACTTGGATTAGATTATTTAGAATATTAAAAAACAAATAATGTTAGAAGAAATAAAAAAACTAACAAAGGATGATTTTAAGATTTCAGAAGATGGTATTGATTGTAAAGTTACAAAAGCTACATTCAATCCATTTACTGGAGGTTATAATTTAGAATGGGATAAACCTAAAAAATAAAACAATGACATACGAATATATTAAAAATATGGTTGAGCTAGAATCAGGCATACCTAACTTAAGTAAGCGAGGAACAGATAAAATTATACGAAGTGCTTATTACAAATTATGCACTATGCATATTATAGATTGGTCGTATTTAGGGATTGCAAAATCCTTAGGTAGAGCTGACCATACAGATGTATCTTTATCAGTTGTAGAGTTTGACTTTTTATTAAGTCAAAATAGCCTAAATAAGAAATGTAAGAGTCTTTACGATAAATGTTGGGCTGAATTACGTCAAATGTATAAAGATTCATTAGAAGCAAAAGAAATGAATGTAGAATATGAAACCGTATAAGATGAGTGAATTTAAATACAAACAAGTAAAGAATGATAAATATCATTTTATAGTTTTGGCTGAAAATGAGGAAATAGCAAGAGAGTGTTACAAAGAAAATTACGGGAAATACCCTGATAATTAGCAAATATTTTGTATATTTGCTTTGTCGAGTGGAAGCGATAATTAATAAAACATTTAAGACCTTAGCCTAGTAGAGAACTTCCACCTCGAACAGCTAAGGTTTTTTGATTATATGAACAGAGATTTTAAAGGTATTTGGATTCCAAAAGAGATTTGGCTATCTAAAGAGCTTACTACACAAGAAAAATTATTTTTAGTTGAAATACATAGCTTAGACAATAACGAAGGTTGTTTTGCTGGAAATGGATATTTTTCTGAGTTCTTTGGTTTAAGTAAAACTAGAGTTAGCTTAGTTATTAAAAGTTTAATTGAAAAAGGCTTCATAACCTCTACAATAATATATAAAGATGGTACTAAACAAATATTAAAGAGGGTACTTAAGGAAAGTTACACACCCTATTTAACAAAAGTTAAAGACCCTATACAACAAAAGTTAAAAGATAATAATACAGTTAGTAATACAACTAATAATACATTAAATAAACTACCTAAAAAAGTAAAAACTTTTTCAGAAGATGTTTATAACTGTTATGATAATTGTTTATTTTTCTTTAATGAGAATTTACACCCAAAGGATGAAAAGAAAAAATATAATTGGCTGAATACTATTGAACAATTAAATAGAATTGATAAAATACCTTTTGAATTAATAGTAGAAATAACAAAAAAAGCGAAAGCAGACGATTTTTGGAGTTCTAATTTCAGTAGTATAACAAAGCTAAGAAAAAAGAATAATGACGATGTGATGTATATAATATTTTTTTATAATAAGTTTTGTAATCAAATTCAAAACAAGCCTAATACAGCTTCAGACAATCTTTTACAAGCGTTAATTAAAGAACAACAACAAAATAACTAATTATGGAAATACAAACACCGAAAAAAGTATCTAAGTTAAATTTTAATGATTTAGCATTCTTAACAAATAAAAGTACTTCAGAAGCTAAATGGGACATGGCTAATTATTTATTTTCATCCGATGAAGAGCTTTCTGAAAATTTAACGAAATCAGGAATTCCCAAAGTTAGCGTAAATGAGTATTTAGACAAAAGTCTTTTTGAAACTAGGATAAAATCTTGCTCAAGATTAGATGGGTTAAATAGTATTGATTACATAATTAAAACTTATAATAATGGAATAACTATTGATAGGCTTCAGAAATACTCTGAAACACCAGCTTTTCAAAAAGCATTAAAGTTTACTGGAAAATTTACGATTTTAAATAATATTTTAAATAAAGACCAGTTATTGAAACTTCAAAAATCTTGGATATATAAAAATACTTATTTAATTCATAATTGGTCAGATAACTGTATTTCATTTATTAAAGAAAACGATTGGAGTGTTGAGTTTTTAAAATCTAAAATGATTGATGAAAACGAGATAATTAAGCAATTAAAAAATGAAGATTAATTATGGCAAACATTGAAATATACAAGAAACCAGAGCTGATTGTATTAGAGGAAAATATGAAGTTGCGTGATTATAATGATGAGCAACGTAATTTACAATCTATAAAGTTAGTTAACGATTTACTTGGTGATTTGGGAGTTGGTAAAAATGCAGACACCAAACACCATTTAAGAGCAATTAAGTTTATAAATGATAGTTGTAAAAACTACACACCACAAGAAATTGAGAAAGCATTTCAATTGGCTATTGAGGGAGTTTTAAATGTTGATTTACTGCAACAAATTAATCCATTAGTTATTGGTAAAGTTATGCGAGAATATCAAAGTTACAAAACTCGTAAAACAAATGAATATCGACAAAAAATAGCCGAAGAAAACTTTAATAAGGTTACAGAAATGACAAGTAATCAAAAAATAGAATGGAATAAATATACGGTTCGTGAAAGTTTAGCACACTTTGTAGAAAATGGATTAGTTGATACTTCCAGGATATACGCATTTGATATTTTAGACAAATTAGACTACTTATCA
>Ga0193958_1000487_pt1 | contig 14687 bp, 13 predicted proteins | sample FB_1_MG_FD_140320 | JGI IMG/M metagenome (GOLD analysis project Ga0193958, IMG submission 140320) | Microbial mat bacterial communities from the Broadkill River, Lewes, Delaware, United States - FB_1_MG | ecosystem: Environmental > Aquatic > Freshwater > River > Microbial mats | place: USA...
AACCATCAGAGTCTATCCATCATACTAAAGCTTCAAGACCCACAACTGTTTTTGTTTTTATATCTATTTGTGGTTGGTAGTACATTATAAACTCAGTATTTTTTATAGCTTCTCTAAGGTTTGTTTCAAGTAAAACTCTTTGATACGCTTTTTCAGTCATTGAATTTGTATAAAAACTATAAGTATTTCTACCATTCTCTTTTGCCTTATACATTGCTGCATCTGCATTTCTAAGCAGATCTTGTGGATTGTCACCATTTTCAGGGTAAATACTTATTCCAACACTAGCTCCTGAGTATAACTTGTTATGTTTATACTGATATGGTTGTTGTAGTTTATGTAGTATTTTTTGAACTAAAACTATAACTTCGTCAATGTTATGAATCTCTTCTAAGATCATAGTAAACTCATCACCACCAAGTCTTGAAACAGTGTCACTTTTTCTTATGTCACTTTGTAGTCTTAGTGCTGTTTCTTTTAAAATATAGTCACCAGCATCATGACCTAGAGAATCATTTATCTCTTTGAAGTGATCTAGGTCTATAAAGAGTAGTGCAACATGATTTTTGTATCTTTGAGCTGACTTTATAGAGAGTTTCAGCCTGTCTGCAAATAGTATTCTATTTGGAAGTAGTGTTAAACTGTCATAATGAGCTTGGTAATCAAGTTCATTTTTTTGATCTTCAAGTAACTTTTGATTTTCTAGGTGTTCTGTAATATCATGCCCCATCTCAACAATTGCATATAACTCATTATTATGATCATATAGTGGTGTAGTTGTTAGTTCTATATAATGAATATCTCCCTCAGGTGTAAAATGTTTATGTATCATCTGAACACTTTTATGTTTTTCAAAAGTTTGAGTTAGTGGGCAAGGATGCTTGTCACCATCACAAGGGTGATCTATATGGTGTGACATCTCATAACACTTCGGATGTTCTAAATCTTTTATTATACTTTTATCTGCAAACTTTTTTGAAAAGTCATTTGCTAAAAGGACATTGTATTCCTTATCTATTACCATGATCGATTCGTTTATACCATTTATAATACTTTGTAAAAAAATGTGTTGTTGTTCAAGTTTAGTATCTTTTTCTTTTACCTCTTTGGAGAGTAGTTTGTTTTGAAGATCTGTTTTTTCTTTGTAGTGTTTTGAATTGATCAGTAGTATGATTAAAAATATTCCTATAATAAGTAAAAATATAAAAGCGAGTATTGAATTATGGTAAAAGTTAATATAAGCAAGATCTATCTTATCTAAAGGATAAAGCAGGACAAAGTAACCCATATCTTCACCAAGTACATCTTTTTGCTTATATATGGTTATAAATTTATTATTTTTTTTATCAATAATATAGTCTTTTTTACTTTTTACAAGTTTTTCAATACCGTAGCGTTTAATATATTGTCGGTTTGACTCAGATGCGTTCAGATTAGCTATATAATAATCATCTAAAAACATCTTTGTAAATGGCTTTGTAATCTGTTTTTTATAAGATTTATCTACTAAAATAACAGGTTCAAATCCAATGTTGACAAGTTGACTAGCGATAGAGTTAAACTTTGCAATAACATCGATTGTTCCCATATACTTTTCATTATCAAACATTGGAACCATAGCTTTAAATGTCATATCAAAAATACCAGTGCTTATAGTTGATTTTATTTTTGGAACTTTTAGCATCTGTACGATATCTTTGCGTATCTTTGTTAGATCATCACCACGCTTTTTTGTCCAACTTCTATATACACTTATACCTTTTTCATCACTAACCTGAATCCATATATGTTTATATTGGGTATTTTTTTGTAGTTTTTTTGAAAATTTATCAAGATGAAAATCTTTCATCTTAGATTTTTTAATAGCATCTATGTACTTTTGATCATTAGCAAGAGATAGCGCTATAAACAAAATAGATTCACTTTTAGCTGCTATATATGACTTAGTAGTTGTTTTAACTTCCTGAGCTAAAGATGAGTATTTTTCATCAATTATAGATTTTGTACGGATATTTAATAGTAAGTCACTAACGAGTAGAGTAATTACCAGTATTAATACTGATATAAAAATATTTTGTCGTTTGAGCTGTTTAAACATTATTTATACACCATAGTTAACTGAACTCTAGCAATGTTGTCTGTATTTTCTAAAATACTTTGAGCAGTTGTATTATGTGGAGCATCTGCTTTTGCAAAAGTGTAGTTAAAATCAATTCTATTAAAATCTTTAAACTCATATGATAAACCAATTGTGGTATTTTTAAAAACTCTTTTTTTAGAATCTATATTTGTTATTCTATTATATTGATCATATCTAGCTAAGAGTTTAATTTCAGGATGTATTTTATATATGCCAGATAGATAGTACCCATCAGCTTTATTATCATCATCTGCTTCTATCTGAAATTGCCATTCGTTCTGGTATGCAACTTTACTTGTGTCTTTAGCACCAGTAAATATCATACCATTGCCTTTTATATATTCACTCTCTAGTCTAAGTATTCCATCAAAATATGTAAGCCCAAGACCATACCTTATTCTTTCATACAGTTTCTGAAGCAGTTTTCTTTTTCCTTTTTGATACCAAAGATAAAATTTCAATGATTCACTTTTATAACCCTTACCACCACCAAAAACATTTTCATATGCACCGTAGAGATAATGTGTAGGATGTGAGTCATTTTCGTTATCCATCTGTAGTCCACTTCCAAGTCCAAGCATATATGCGTAAGAGATAGAGTTTTCTTTATCTATGTTTATTTTTTGAAATAGTTCTATACCAGTGTCCCTATAAGCACCCACTGAGTGTGTAGGAGTTCCTTCATATGTTGTAGAGTTAACACTTTTTACAGATATAAATCTCTCAAGTAGGAGTTGATCGCTAAGAGTAGTAAATTGTATAAATGGTGAAGTAAATCTTGCCATCAATCCCTCTTCACTACCTGGGTATTTATATTGTCCAACTCTTATGTTTAATGGAAAATATCTAAATGTCATAGATAGATCAGTTAGGTAGCTGTGTTGTCTATATCCAGCAGGGTTTGTTATACCATTTTCAGCAAACTCTGTAAGAATAAAGTAGTTAATTTTATTCTCACTATCTATTTTACCTCTTAATCCAATTCTAAGGCGTGCTATTATTAGTGATTCTTGTTCTGATAGGCTAGGCTTATTCATTGAAAAAGGAGTTTTATTTATACCATTTTGTTCATAAACATCTCCGGCATTATTTATATACCTTAATTGTCCAAATCCCCATAAGTTGTGTTCTTTTGCATTATTATTTTGTGTACCTTGGATCATTAACCAGTTTGAAGCGTGAATACAACTTGTAAATAAAAATAAGAATAATATTATTTTGATCATAAATGATTGTAACTAAGTAAGTATAAGGATAAGGTTAATGTAGTTATTGATAGTGGTGGCCTGTCTCGGAATCGAACCAAGGACACAATGATTTTCAGTCATTTGCTCTACCGACTGAGCTAACAGGCCATTTAAGTAATAAGTTTTAAAAGTGGTGGCCTGTCTCGGAATCGAACCAAGGACACAATGATTTTCAGTCATTTGCTCTACCGACTGAGCTAACAGGCCATCTTTTAAAGGTCGAAATTATATAACACGAGCGCTGAATATTAGCTTATACTCAATTATCTTAAAGGAATTGACCATTTTTTGTAAAAAGCTACCATTCTCAATACAACGCCAAAAACAAAAAGTACTATAAGACTCATAATATTTATATACTCAAAACTATCTAATATATACACAATAACACCAATTAAAAGCGCTACAGTTCCATAAAAACCAGTTTTAAATACAAAAGGGACTTCATTTATGATCACATCCCTTACAATTCCCCCACCAACAGCAGTTATAAACGAAATAGCAAGAACTCCTGTAAAGTTTAGACCATTATCTAAAGCTATTAAAGCGCCACTTATGCTAAAAGAAGCAAGTCCTAAAGAATCACTAAGTATAAAGTAAAACTTATTTTCTATAGAGTTTCTTTTATGAAATCTAAATACTATCATCATGATCATTACACTTAAAACTATGATACCTGGAAGATCATTTGAAAAAGTAAAAGGCTTAACTCCAACAGATATATCTCTTATAATTCCACCGCCAAGAGCTGTCAAAAAAGTAGAAATTAAAGCACCAAGCATATCTAGTTTAGCACGAGAAGCTATAAAAAAACCACTCATTGCAAAAGCTACTATACCAATGTATTCTGCTACTTCAAACATTTTTTAAATCCATCTACAATTGTTTTAGATTCTTGTTGTTTTACTTTTGTTTCTAGGGATTCTACAGTTTCATCTTTGTCAATTGTAACTGTATTTTGTAAAATGATCTCACCATCATCATAGACTTCGTTTACATAGTGAAGTGTACAGCCACTGATCTTTTCATTATTTTGTATAACAGCCTCATGAACGAACTTTCCATACATACCCTTACCGCCATACTTTGGAAGTAAAGATGGATGAGAGTTGATCACTTTAAAGTTATTTGTTAGATCTGATGAGATTTTTTTCATATAGCCAGATAAGAAAACAAAACTACAATCTTTCTTTTTTATAAGTTCATATATTTTTTTATCTGGAGTTTCATCTGTTTTTGAGTTAATTACATAACACTCGATTGATCTTTCCTTAGCTTTTTTTATCGCTTCAGAGTTTTGGTTGTTCGAGATTAGTATCTCTATAGATATATTTAGTGCTTTTGTATTGTTATAAAGAGTGTCAAATCCGCTTCCGTTATGTGAAGCAAGTACGGCTATTTTTGTCATTTATATTTTAGATACTGAGTTTTTAAACTCATCTCCTCTTTGAACGTATGAATTGTATTCATCTAGTGAAGCTGCAGCAGGTGATAGTAGAGCAACTTGATCTCTTTTTAAATCAATGTCTATTCTAGATACTGCATCTATCAGATTTTTGCATTTAACAAAATCTACATTGTATTTTTTTGCTAATGCAGATAGTCTGTCTTTGTTTGAACCAATGTTATAGATCTTAATTTTGTAGTTTAGTAGAGCTTCAAAAAGTTCACTAAGGTCAACACCTTTGTCATCTCCACCTACTATGAGATGTATATACTGATCTTTATATCTATTAAGTGCTGCAATGGTCGCATCAATGTTCGTAGCTTTTGTATCATTTACCCAAAGTCTATCTTTAGAGTCTTTGAACTCCTCTTGACGATGTGGGTCTAATTCAAAACTGTTTATTTTTTCATAATCTATATGGTCAAAAAGTATCTTTTCAACTGCCATTGCCAAAAGAGCATCAGCTAAAAATGCACCTTTAAACTTTATTTTTTCAGTATCTATACCAAAGTGCTTGGCAAGATCGCTTTCATCTTCATATGTGATCAGATGAGCATCTGTTTTTATATCTTTATATTTTTTAGGGACTATTGCAACTTCTCCCTCACTCATACCACTTAGAGGTTTTAACTTTGCTTTTTCATACTCCTCCATACTTCCATGCCAAGAGAGATGGTCTGGTTTTATAGGAAGAAGTATGTAGATGTTTGGTAGAGCTTTATTTGTGTAGTGCATTGTAAACGAACTGGTTTCTAGCACCCATATTTTTGCTTGAGTATCCAGGTCTGCTAAAGGTGTACCTATATTTCCACCTGCTACACTTCCTCTATCAGCTAAAAGGTGCTGCATCATCTGTGTAGTTGTAGTTTTTCCGTTTGTACCGCTGATCCAGATCTTTAGCGGTTTTGTATCTGCAAATAGATCGTACTCGCTTTGGATGTTTTTAGCTTTTTTTATAAGTGTATTAAAAGGTGGGATTCCGGGGCTTGGTACCTCTAAACCTGAGTAGTTTTCATTAAATTCAGATGAAGGCATAACTTTAAACCCGTCATCATCAGTAAAAGGTTTGTTGCATTTGTCATCGTAAAATACAGGATTAGTAAATAGTTTTCCCAAAGAGCGGGTAGTACCGCCATAACCAAATAAAGAAACTCTTTGCATTATCTGATCTTTAAAGTTATAAGTGCGATTATATTAGATAAAGCAGATATTATCCAAAACCTAACGATGATCTTATTTTCAGCCCAGTTTTTCATCTCAAAATGATGATGTATAGGTGCCATTAAAAACACCCTTTTTTTACGCAGTTTGTAACTTCCAACTTGCAAGATTACAGATAGCGTTTCTATTACAAAAATTGAACCGATTAAAAGAAGTAAAATCTCACTTTTTGTTATGATCGCAAGGTATCCTAAAAATGCTCCGATCGTAAGTGAACCACTATCACCCATAAAGATCTCAGCTGGATGACAGTTATGCCATAAAAAGCCTGTAAGTGCTCCCATTAAAGCGGTTGATATTATACTTACTTCTCCAACCATAAAATTTGGCATCAAAAGGTACTCACTGATCTTAGCATGACCTGTAATGTAAATAATTATAGAGAAAGTTCCTAGTGCCATGATCGAAGGCACAGTCGCTAAACCATCTAGTCCATCTGTAAGGTTAACTGCATTTGAAGCTGCTATTATAACAATAACCCATAAAATAATAGAGTATGAACCCATGTCTAAAACAGGGTTTTTTATAAATGGAACATATAGTTCTGTATTAAAACCTACAAATATACATAAAAAAGCTGCTACGATCAAAGCAGATACTATTTGTAAAAAAAGTTTAGTTCTAGCTTTAAGTCCGGCTAGGTTTTCATTTTTTTTGATCTTTGCAAAGTCATCTTGAAAGCCTATTAATGAAAATAATATTAATGTTACAAGAGCTCCAATAGCATACATATTTGAGAAGTCTATTGTTAAAATTGAAGCTAAAATTGTAGAGAGTACAAAAATGATTCCACCCATTGTCGGAGTAGACGCTTTGTCTTGGTGGCGATCTGGTGCCCAGTCATTGATCGGTTGTGTGCTAGAAGTTCTTTGTGCCCAGCGAATAAACTTTGGCATTAAAAAAAGTACAAAAAATAGGGCTAGAAAAAAGGAAATACCGGCGCGTATTGTGATATATCCAAGTAGATTTATGTTTAGAGTTTCGTATAGCCAATAAAGCAAAATATTTATCCCTTATCCAAATTAAAAGCATGATTATAGTATAATCTCATAAAAAATTTTGTTAAAGGATGAAATTTGTCAAAAAAAGCTGTATTGGTAATAACCGATGGTATTGGATATAGCCCCAAAACAGAGTTCAACGCTTTTTACAATGCAAAAAAGCCAACATATGATAAACTTTTTGAGAATACTCCGCATTCTTTGATCGATACTTTTGGATTGAGCGTAGGTTTGCCTGAGGGTCAAATGGGTAACTCAGAAGTTGGTCATATGACCATAGGAAGTGGTAGAGTTTTGTATCAAGACTTAGTAAAAATATCTCTTGCGTTAGAAGAGAAAACTTTTAAAGATAATGAAGAATTTAAAAATATACTAAATACTTCAGATAGACTACATCTTATAGGACTTATGAGTGATGGTGGAGTTCATTCCCATATTGAACATTTTATGGGGATAGCTGAACTTGCAGAAAAAGAAGGTAAAGAGGTTTTTTTACACCTAATAACTGATGGTAGAGACGTAAGTCCTACATCTGCTCAAAAATATTTAGAAATTGTAGAGAAGTACGTAAGCGATAAAGTAAAAATTGCTTCGATTAGTGGTAGGTTTTACTCAATGGATAGAGATAACCGTTGGGAGAGAGTTCATTTGGGTTATGATGCTATAGTAAATGCAAACCCTAAAACAGAACTAACACCAGAGGGGTATATAGGGCACTCTTATGGAGATGGTGATACTGATGAGTTTGTTATGCCTACAGCTTTTGAGGGTTATGAAGGTATGCAAAATGGTGATAGTGTTTTAACTATAAACTTTAGAAGTGATAGGATGCGTGAGATGGTTAGTGCTATAGCTGATCCCACATTTGAAGGTTTTGAATCACGCCGTGTAGATGTTAATATGGCAACTATAACGGAGTATGATAAAAGTTACAAATACCCAGTTTTATTTAAAAAAGAAGCACCTATAAATACTTTAGCTGAGGTGATTTCAAAAAAAGGTTTAAGACAGTTACATACTGCGGAAACTGAAAAATACGCTCACGTTACATTCTTTTTAAATGGTGGTATAGATGAGCCGTATGAGAATGAAACAAGAGTTTTGATTCCATCTCCAGATGTTAAAACATATGATATGAAGCCTGATATGAGTGCAAAAGAAGTTACAGAACAGGTTTTAAAAGCTATGGATGATGAGTATGATTTTGTTGTAGTTAACTATGCAAACGGTGATATGGTAGGTCATACTGGAGATTTTGAAGCAGCAAAAAGTGCAGTTGAAACAGTAGATGAACAGCTTGGTAAAGTTTTAGAAAAAGCAAAAGATAAGGACTATGCATTTGTACTGACAAGTGATCATGGGAACTGTGAAGAGATGAAAGATGATAGTGGAAATGTCTTAACAAATCATACAGTTGGAAAAGTCTGGTGTTTTGTAGAAGCTGATGGTGTAAGCAAAGTAGAATCAGGTGGACTTAACAACATCGCACCTACGGTTTTAAAACTAATGGACATAGAGATCCCAAGTGAGATGGATCACTCTCTAGTATAGAGAATTTAACTGAATAAAATTAAGGAGAAAAATAAGAATGAAATTTACAGGTAAAAACGTACTTGTTACAGGTTCAAGCAGAGGGATTGGTGCAGAGATCGCAAAGTCACTAGCAGGTTTTGGTTTAAAAGTTTGGATAAACTACAGAAGCGGTGCAGAAGCTGCAGATAAAGTTAAAGATGAGATCGAGGCTGCAGGTGGTAAAGCTGCGGTTATTGGTTTTGATGTAAGTGATGAAGCTGCATTTATAGATGCACTAAAAACTATAAAGGACAGTGATGGAGAGTTGTCATACCTAGTAAATAATGCTGGTATTACAAATGACAAACTAGCTCTTCGTATGAAGACAGATGATTTTATGAGTGTAATCGATGCAAACTTAACTTCTTGTTTTATAGGGTGTCGTGAATTTTTTAAAGGTGCTAGAAAACAAAAGTTTGGTTCAGTTGTAAATATAGCTTCGATAGTTGGAGAAACTGGAAATGCTGGTCAGACAAATTATGCAGCATCTAAAGGTGGTGTGATCGCTATGACAAAAAGTTTTGCTCATGAAGCGGCTACAAGCGGGATCCGTTATAACACTGTAACACCAGGATTTATTGCTACAGATATGACTGATGAGTTGAGTGACGAGGTAAAAGAAAACTTTACTTCAAAAATTCCAATGAACCGTTTTGGTAATCCAAAAGAGGTTGCAGAAGCAACAGCTTTCTTACTAAGTGACCATTCTAGTTACATAACAGGTGAAACTCTAAAAGTTAACGGCGGAATGAATATGGCGTAACTTTTTATTTAAGAAAAGTTTGTTATAATTGCGAGATAAAAATTAAACACAGGAGTCATGATGGCACTTTTAGATGATATTAAAGAAGTAGTAGTTGAGCAGTTAAGCGTTAGCGCTGATGAAGTTAAAGAGGATGCAAAGTTTGTTGAGGATTTAGGTGCTGACAGCCTTGATGTTGTTGAACTAGTAATGGCTCTTGAAGAGAAATTTGATATCGAAATTCCAGATGATGAAGCTGAAAAAATCCAAACTGTAAAAGATGTAGTTGACTATATCGAAAGCAAATAATCTAGATTTTTAGAGTATTTTTAAAGCCAAGCCTGAAGCTTGGTTTTATAAAGTATTTTAATATTTTTTTTGGGAGTTATTGAATGAGAAGAGTTGTAGTAACTGGTTTAGGTATGATTAACGCTGTTGGAAATGACAAAGAGAGTGCGTTTAAAGCTATTTGTGATGGTGAGTGTGGAATAGACACAATTACTTTGTTTGATCCTGAAAATTATAGTGTTAAAATAGCTGGAGAAGTAAAAAACTTTGATCCTTCAGAAGTTATGCCTCCAAAAGAAGTTAAAAAAGCTGATCGTTTTATCCACCTTGGTTTAAAAGCTGCTAAAGAAGCTATGGAAGATGCTGCGTTACCTGAAGATACTGACATGACACGTTTTGGTATTAGTGCTGGTAGTGGTATTGGTGGTCTTCCATCGATCGAGAAAAACTCAGTTATTTTAGAAACAAGAGGTCCAAGAAGAATTTCACCTTTCTTTATCCCTGGAGCACTAGTAAATATGCTTGGTGGTTTTGTTTCAATTGAACATGGAACACAAGGACCTAACTTATCTTCTGTAACTGCATGTGCTGCAGGAACTCACGCTGTAAGTGAAGCTGTTAAGACTATTATGTGTAACGGTGCTGAACAGATGTTAGTAGTTTCAGCAGAGTGTGCTGTAACTGGTGTTGGTGTTGGTGGATTCGCTGCTATGAAAGCATTATCAACTAATAACGATAATCCAAAAGGTGCTTCTCGTCCATTTGATGCAAACCGTGATGGTTTTGTAATGGGTGAAGGTGCTGCTTCTTTAGTTCTTGAAGAATATGAAAGCGCAGTAGCACGTGGTGCAAAAATTTATGGTGAGATCATAGGTTTTGGTGAGAGTGGAGATGCTAACCATATTACAACTCCAAGTCTTGATGGTCCGGCTCGTGCTATGAAAGCTGCGTATACAATGGCAGGTGAGCCAAAGATCGACTATGTAAATGCTCATGGAACTTCAACTCCGATCAATGATAAAAATGAAACAGCAGCTGTAAAAGAGCTATTAGGTGATGCAACACCACCAATGAGTTCTATTAAGGGTCAAATTGGTCACTGTTTAGGTGCTGCTGGTGGGATAGAAGCTGTTACATGCTTAATGGCTATGCGTGATGGAATCATACCTCCAACAATTAACTATGAAACACCAGATGAGAACTGTGATCTTGATTATGTTCCTAACAAAGCAAGAAAATGTGAATTAAAAACTGTTATGAGTAACTCTTTTGGTTTTGGTGGTACTAACGGCGTACTGATTTTTCAAAAAATCTAATTTAAGGATCTAATTTGGCTACATATTTAGACTTTGAAAAAAAGATAAAATCTATTCAAGAAGAGATTATATCTGCACGTGTTCGTCATGATGAAAGTAGAGTTGAAGAGCTTGAAATCAGTCTTGATAAGGCAGTTGATAAGATCTATACTAATTTATCTGATTTTCAAAAACTTCAACTTGCTCGTCACCTTGATAGACCATACGCGCTTGATTATATAAACTTGCTTATGCGTGATAAATATGAGATTCATGGTGATAGACACTTTCGTGATGATCCTGCAATTTTATGTTACCTAGGTTATATAGGTGATGAAAAAGTTATGGTTATTGGTGAGCAAAAAGGGCGCGGTACTAAAAATAAGATCAGAAGAAATTTTGGTATGCCACATCCAGAGGGTTATAGAAAAGCACTTCGTGCAGCAAAGCTTGCTGAGAAGTTTGGTATCCCTGTTTTAATGCTAGTAGACACACCGGGTGCATATCCAGGTATTGGTGCAGAAGAGCGTAATCAGTCTGAAGCTATTGCAAGAAATCTTTTAGAGTTGTCTGAGCTAAAAACTGAAACTATATCTATAGTAATAGGAGAGGGTGGTTCAGGTGGTGCTTTAGCCATTGGTGTTGCCGATAGATTTGCTATGATGCGTTATTCTGTTTTTAGTGTTATCTCGCCTGAGGGTTGTTCAGCTATTCTCTGGAATGATCCGGCAAAAGCAGAAGATGCTACAAAAGCTATGAAGATAACTAGTGCTGACTTAAAAAAGTTAGACCTAATAGATGATATTTTAGCTGAGCCTCTTATTGGTGCACATCGAGATCGTGATGGTGCAGCAAAAGCTATAGGAGATTACTTCCTTAGTGAACTTTCAAAACTTCGTGAAATGAGCGAAGAAGAAAGAATGGAAGCACGTTATGCTAGACTTACTGGTATGGGTGCTTACTCAGAATAAAACTTAGTTAATCTAAGAGTAACTCAAACTCTTTAGCAGGTAAAGGTTTAGATTTTAAATAACCTTGGAAAACATCACAGTCATTATCTGTTAAAAATTGAAGTTGCTCTGTTGTCTCTACCCCTTCTGCAAGTACTTTAAATCCAAGTTTATGACCTATACTAATAATTGTAGTAACTACTTCTTTGTCATGTTGTTCACTACTTATATCATCTACAAAACTTTTGTCTATTTTTAATACATCTAGTGGAAACATTTTTAAGTAAGATAGAGATGAGTAGCCAGTACCAAAATCATCAAGGGCAATATTAAAACCCAACTCTTTTATAGAGTTAAGTATTAAAATAGTTTCAGCTTCTTTATTAACTAAGGCACTCTCTGTTAGTTCTATCTCTAAGTTTTTTGGATCAACACCAAATGAATTTGTTTTGTTTTTTAGAGTTCTAACCAGATTATCGTCATAAAATTGTTTTGCAGATATATTGATTGCTAGTACAAAATCATTATTTACAATACCGTTATTTAACCAAAGTTTAATCTGTTTAGATGCTTCTTCTATAACAAAATTACTTATTATATGGATTAGACCCGTTTCTTCTGCGACTGGTATAAACTCAAAAGGCGGAATAATAGTTCCATCTTTTTTGATCCACCTAATTAAAGCTTCTGCACCAACTACTTTATTTGTTTTAAGGCATACTTGAGGCTGATAAAATAATATTAGCTCATTATTAGATATAGCTTCTTTCAGTTTTGATTCGATCTCAACTCTATCTTTAGCTGCTTTTGTTAATTTTTCATCATAGTATGCAAAAGTTCTTCTACCTTTTTCCTTAGCAGCAAATAAAGCTGCATCGGCACTACGGTATATTTCACTAAAACTTTCTCCATTACTAGGGTATGTTGATATACCAATACTACTACTTAATTTTACTTCCATATTATTTTGCAAAATTATAGTTTTATTTATGAAAGCTATTAATTCATAAGCTATTCTCTCAATAACTTCTTTTTTGTCTACATGCTTAAGCAAAATTGCAAACTCATCTCCACTTAGGCTATAGACTATATGATTATTATGTTGAAATTTATTTCTTAAATTTGTAGCTATATTTTTTAGTAACTGATCACCAGTAGCATGTCCATAACTATCATTAATATCTTTAAAATGGTCAATATCCAAAATCATTAAAGTAAATTTATCTATATTTGATTCAATAGATTTTTCTATCTCTTTAGATAGAGAATTTTTATTTGCTAAATGTGTTAGACTATCATTATATACTAGAAAGTTTAGTTTTTTTGCATTTTTATTTAAGCTTTTTCTACTTTTATAAAGTTTTATATTGACTATTAACAAGTATATTATGAGAGTAATTAGTGATATAACAAATATTATAAATAAAATTTTATATTTTTTTACAATATCTTCTAGTGTAAATTTAAGTTCATGATCAAAAGGTGGAAGTCTTAACTCTCTTAGCATCTCTGTTACAACATTATAGTCTAAAGGTATATACCACCCCTTGTAATTGCCTTTTATAGCTGCTTCATCTGTAGATTTAACTTTAAATAGTGATTCAGCTATAGTTTTTTTTGTCTCATTATCAATATGTGATAGTGCTGCAAATGGCCATTCTGGATATAGAGTAGTTGATATATAAAACGGATAATCCGCATACTTCTTATTTATAACTTTATAGTTATTTATATCTATCTCTTTTTCATCAATTAGGTCTTCTAAAACACTTGTACGCAAAAATGCTACATCTACTTTTTTTGATTTAAGTAGTTGGATCGTTTTTCTATGTGGCATATCTGTAAAAGTAACATCTTTTTCATTTGGAACCGGTAAATTATTATCAAGCATCTCTTTTAACTGTGCCTGATATCCACCAAGGGAACCTTTTTTAACTGCTGCTATTTTTTTATTTTTTAAGTCTTTAATACTTTTAATGTCATCTCTATCTGCTAAGGTTAAAATCACACCACCAAATGAAGATATGTCAGTACCTTTTTTAGAGTATATAACTGTGGCAAGTCTAAAAAGATGTGCATTTTTTTCATGGATTATATAGTGAGCTGGATTTGTTAATAGAAAGTCAATTTTTCTTTCTTTCATAGCTAAATTGATCTCATTATAAGTCATTGGGATTATTTCAAACTTGCTATTTTTAATAGTACTTGTCAAATACTCAGCAGTTTTTTCCCATTTATCAATAGTATGTTTTTTTAGGTCTATAGATAAAACACCTATTTTATAAAGCTTAGATTCATTTGCACTTAATATTGTGACACTTAGAAATATTATGTATAGTATTTTTATGATCATTAATAAACCTTATAAATTATTAATTAAATATTAACGTATATTGTATGAATATATTATTAAATCTTATATAAGTTTATTTTATATTCTTTTCTTTATTTTTATCTTCGTATAGTGGATCAAGCTTTGGTCTTTTTAGCATTTTACTATGCTTAGAAAACTTGATCAGGTCTTCTACTGTTCTAATATCTTTATCTAGGTTTTTCATACATATTTTGAAAAGCTCATAAGTTGTTATTACATCACTCATAGCTCTATGGTGTGAAGCATCTGGATATAAGTTAAAGAACTGATTTAAGTATGAAAGAGAGTACCTGTAAGATACAATAGTCCTTTGGGCAAGTTGAAGTGAACATAATGAACGGTTAAGTAAAGGAGGTAAGCCAATACGTTGCATACTTGAAGATATAAAATTATAATCAAATTTTACATCG
>Ga0193958_1000488_pt1 | contig 14669 bp, 8 predicted proteins | sample FB_1_MG_FD_140320 | JGI IMG/M metagenome (GOLD analysis project Ga0193958, IMG submission 140320) | Microbial mat bacterial communities from the Broadkill River, Lewes, Delaware, United States - FB_1_MG | ecosystem: Environmental > Aquatic > Freshwater > River > Microbial mats | place: USA...
ACAAATTATCTTAATAGTTGGAAGCTAAGTGCTACTATTATAGGTAAAAATTCGTTTGCCATGGTTATTAAAGGAAGAGACTCAAAAGTACTTCGTTTAAATGATGCACTTGAAGGATATAAAGTATCAAAAATTGAAAAAGGGAAAATCCTTTTTTCTTCTAAAACTGATGATATTTGGCTTTATATTAAAACGAAAAAATTAAAGCTTAATAATACTGGAATTGCTAAAGTTATGCCCCAAAAAGGTATTTTTACTATACGTCAAGGGTATATTAATCGTTATTTGAAAAAGCCAGAACGACTTTTAAAATCTGTGAACATTATGCCAGAATCAATTAATGGGAAATTTACTGGTATGAAGATTAAAGGTTTATTGGAGGGGTCTTTTTTATATCAAAATGGACTGAGAAAAGGTGATTTAATACAGAAAATTAATGGTAAAAAATTACTCTCTATAGCAGATGGTATAACAGCATACCAAAATATAACTACAAGCAGTAAGTTTTCTCTTTCTGTTTTAAGAGACAATAAAATTGAGGAATTTAAATATGAAATTGTTAAGTAAAATACTAGTTCTAAGTTGTTTGATTGTTTTTACATTAAATGCAAAAGACGATGAAACAGTTGAGATAAATTTTGTTAATACACCAATAAGTCATCTTACGACACTTATTAGTTCAATTACAGGGAATAACTTTGTTAGTGATGGTGATATCCCAGGAAACTTTACATTTGTTTCTCAAAAACCAATTAAGACATCAAATCTTATGTCTGTTTATGAGATGATATTAAGAACTAAAGGTTATATGATAGTAAATCATGAAGATAAAGGCTTTTTTATGATTACTAGAAATAATAATGCTCAAAGAGAAAATATTGAGTTTGATACAAAAGAGAATAATTATGAAATTAAAACTGAAATTATTAACCTTCAATATTTCAAACCTTCTAAAATAAAAGCGATAGTACAACCATATTTTACAAGTGCAGGAAAAGTTGTATCTGATGATCAGCTTGGTTTTTTAATGATTACTGATTATTTTGATAGTTTAGAAAAAATTAAAAAAATTATAAAAAGAATTGATAAACCTAATAACTTAGAATTACATTGGGTAAAGCTTGAAAATGTAAATATAAAAAATGTATTTCCTCAAATAAAAAACTTAGCAAAAATAGTTTCAGCTCAATACCGAAAGCCTATAGAAGTGATTGAAGATAAAAGTTCTAATACTGTTATTATTTCTAGTGATGGTGATGAATATATAGCACTTGCTAAATTAATCAAAAAAGTGGACAATCAATCAAAATTAAATCTTAATTCATCTGTGATTAATCTAAAAAATTCAAAAGCAGCAGATTTAGTAAAAATTATTCAAGAGATGGAAAAAACAAGATATGCTAAAGGTGATATAAAAGATAGAGAACAAATATCAATCTCACATGATGTATCATTAAATGCTATTATACTTATGGGAGAACAAAAAGTTATCAATAATTATAAATCAATTATAGATAGTTTAGACGCTCCTAAAAAACAAGTATATGTTGAAGCTCAAATTATAGAAATAAATGAAGACAAAGCAAAAGATTTAGGGATTAAGTGGGACAGTTTACTTGGAGGAAAGTTTAGTACAAATGGTGGATGGGCTGCAGGAGTGAATTTAAATAGTGCAGGTTCTCCTGCAATTAGTCAATATATGGCTTTAGCACCAACAGAAACAGTTACTTCAGGTGATTCAATTAAACAGTTAGCAGTAACAATTCCAAATGGTTTAACTGTAGGTGCTATGCTAAATCTTTTACAATCAAACGGTGCTAGTAAAATTTTATCTTCTCCAAAATTGCTTTGCCTTGATAATCAAGAATCAAGTATATATGTAGGGCAAGTCGCACCGTTTCAAACTGCTGCAGCTGTAAATACTGCTACTACTACGCAGGGGGCAACTTACAGCTATAAAGATGTAGGGCTTACACTTAAAATTAAACCACAGATTATGCAAGATGGGAAAGTTCGGTTAGATGTAACAAATAAGCTTGAAGATATTATTGCAACAGGTGAAGATGGAACTTTACCTACTACAACAAAAAGAGAGATTACATCATCTTCTATAGTGAATGATGGACATGAAATAATAATAGCAGGACTTATTAAGGATAAAATAGTAAAAAATAAATCTCAGATACCATTTCTTGGAGATATCCCGTTCTTGGGTGCCCTGTTTAGAACTAAATCAACATCAGTGTCAAGGGTTAATCTTGTAATTATATTGAAGCCAACAGTTATAAAAGATCCAAGAGATTTACAGAATCATTCAAATATGATAGAAAATAAACTTATATCTAAAAAAGATAAAAAGATGATGACTATGTTACAGACTATTGTAAATCCTGAAGATTTAAATACGACAAAAGTAAAAGATATGAACTCTTCAAAAACTGAAGAAAAAGATGAAAAAAGTCAAGATGAGATTAATCATGAAAGAAGATTAAAAGACATGGGAATCCTTTAGGTTACATTTATGATTAATATAACATATATAAATAAAGAATTAAAAATAGCATCATTTGATGAACAATACCCAAAAGAGTTGTTTTTAAAATATGGTGTTTTTTTTGTAGAAGATGATAGCTCAAGATATATTGTTATTTCCAATGAAAATATTATGGAATCATTGGCATTTTTATCTCATTATGAATTTAGCGAAAATATTATACATACTGATAAATATGAAGAAATTTATAACGAATTACTAGATATGAAAAAAGCAGATGAAAAAGATGATGAGATTGAAGACTCCATGGATGATGAAGAGGAGATTTTAGATTTTCTTAAAAATTCTGAAGATTTACTAAAATCAGAAGAATCTGCACCTATTATACAGTTCGTAAATAGAATGTTCTACCAATCAATTAAACAAGATGCATCAGATATACATGTCGAACCATCTAAGGATGAAAGTGAAATACGATTTCGTGTAAATGGAGTATTGCATAAATATATAACGATTCCTAAAAAAGCAGTAAATAGTATCGTAAACAGAATCAAAGTAGTTTCAAACCTTGATATATCAGAAAAAAGAATACCCCAAGATGGTAGAACACAGATTACAGTGGCTGGGAAAAAACTTGATATAAGGGTTTCTACACTACCTGTGCATGCTGGGGAAAGAATTGTTATGAGGGTATTGATGCAAGCAGATACAATACCTACAATTGAGCAATTAGGTTTAAGCGATGATATCGCTAGTGAATTAAAGAAAAATGTAAAGTCACCTCATGGGATTATTTTAGTTACTGGACCTACTGGAAGTGGTAAGTCGACAACTTTATATTCACTTTTACAAATGATCAAAAGTACACAAACAAATATTATGACTATAGAGGATCCTGTAGAGTACAATCTTAGTGGTATATCGCAAACATCTGTTAATGTAAAAGCTGGACTTACTTTTGCAAAGGGTTTACGTTCTATTCTTAGACAAGATCCAGATGTTGTACTTATTGGTGAGATGAGAGATAAAGAAACTTCACAAATAGCAATACAAGCTTCTTTAACAGGACATCTTGTTTTTTCTACACTTCATACAAATGATTCTGCTTCTTCGATTACAAGACTTATTGATATTGGTGTAGAAAATTTTCTAATATCCTCTTCACTTATTTCTGTTCTTGCTCAAAGATTAGTAAGAAAATTATGTGATGACTGTAAGGTAGAAACTTCTTTAGATTTATATGAGGCTAGTCTTTTAAAAATACCACAAGAGACAAAAGTATATAAAGAGGTTGGTTGTTCAAAATGTAACAACAGTGGTTTTAGTGGAAGAATTGCTGTTGGAGAACTTCTTCAAATTGACTCTAAAATTAAACAAATGATACAAGATAATGCAAATGATTATGAAATTAAAAACTATGCTATAACACAAAAAGGGATGAAAACACTTAAAGATAGAGGTATTGATCTTTTAGTTTCTGGTCATACAACATCAAGTGAGGTTATTAAGCTATCTATGGATAATGAATAATGCTTTTTTATTATAAAGGTATTGATACAAATGGTAAAACAATAACCTCAAGAATTGAAGCTGATTCAAAAGAAGAAGCTATCGAAAAAATAAAAAGTCTTGGTATCTTTGTCGAGAAAATAAAAGAAATAAATAAAGAAGGATTTGTTTCTAATATTAGAGACTTTTTTCATCATAGATACAATAAAATACCAATCAATTTACTTTCTGCAATGAGTAAAGAACTTTCGATTTATCTAAAATCTGGTATGAATTTGACACAAGCCTTGACACTTTTAAAAGATCAGCAAGAAAACATAAAAATGACTCAGTTTTTAGAGCATATTTATAAACTAATGGTCGAAGGAAGCTCTTTTTCTGATGCACTAAATAACCAAACGATATATTTTATGCCAGAATTTTACCTCAAAACTATAGAAGCGAGTGAAAGTAGCGGAAATTTAGAAAAAGTTCTTGATCAACTTTCAACACTTTTAAGAGATAATGAAAAATTAGAAAATGAAGTACAAAATGCTCTCGTGTATCCTATATTTATATTTATAATGGCAATGTTTGTTGTCCTATTTCTTATCAATTATGTTATCCCAAAAATATCAAAAATATTTGAACAAATGAAACAAGAGTTACCCCTAAGTACTCAAATAGTTGTATCTATTGGTGATTTTATGCAAAATTGGGGTAGCTATTTATTTTTTACTCTTTTATTTATAATAGTTGCTATTGTCTCTATTATAAAATCAAATGAACAAATTCAGATAAAAATTGATAAAACAATGCTCAAAATACCATTAGTAGGCAAATTGATTTTTGTATCAGAAATAGCAAGATTTAGTATAATTACTTCAAATCTATTAAACGCAGGTATGCCATTTGTTCAAGCAATACTTCTTGCTACAAAAACTTTTAAAAATAAAGCAATTTTATTTGAATTCTCAAAAGTAAATAAAGGTATTGTCGAAGGTCAGTCTCTATCAAAGTCTTTACATAGTATTACTGAAATTGAGATTCCAAAATCATTTGTACACTCTGTGAGTATTGGAGAGAGTAGTGGAAATTTACCAGAAATGATGGATAATATTGCTGAAATATATACATATGATATGAAAAATAAAAAAGACAAATTTCTGGCACTATTAGAACCTAGTGTAATTTTATTTATGGGTATTGTTGTAGGGTTTATTGTTATGGCAATGTTATTACCTATTTTTAGTATTAATTTCAAATAAGGATTTTAGAATGAAAAAGTTGATATTGATTATTTTCGTATTGTTTAGCTCTGTAAGTGGGTCTTCATTAGAAGTGGGTTTAGGGAGTATTAAGTTTAATTACAATGAGTATAGAGATAATGGAACATGGTTAGATAGTGAGAAAAGTTCAACTTCTGAAATAGATGGTGCTTTTATAAAATATGATTATGATTTAGGTTTCTTGATAGATAATGATCAAAAATATAATCAAAAACTAGAATTGTATTATAGTTTTCACTTTACAACTACCAATTATGATGGTTCGTTGCAAGATGGCACTCCTTATACTGGATTAACGGATAACTACTTACATCAAGGTCATCTTCGTTATAAAGCTATTAATCATATTGAAAATTATGAGATTGGTTTATTTACCGGACTTGGCTATAGATATTGGGATAGAGATCTTTTAGGTAATAGTGGTTATTTAGAAACATATCAATTTCCATACTATGAAGCAGGTTTGAGTTGGAAGTGGTATGATGGAAACTTTTTTATGGGACTAGAAGCTTCATATCAAAAAGCCTACAAACCTACAATGATTGCGTACACTAAAAATAAAACAAATATTGGTAGAGACTTGGAATTTGACTTAGGTGATACGAAAGGAAAAAAAATTAGTATTCCATTAGGGTATAAAATTAATAATAATTTAAAAATAATTTTAAAATATGTATATGATGAATGGAGTATAGAGAAATCAAATATACTTCCTACAAATACTGGTACGGCATGGGAACCCTCAAGTGAAACAAAAAATAGTTACACTTATATAAGTTTTGAATATAATTTTTAATAAAATAATTAATTAATATAGTCTTAATAGCTTTTTTAATATAATTTTTTAATTTAGAATTAAAAAAGGAGTTATTTATGAAAAAACTATTTATTATAAGCTTTTCATTGGCTACAATATTTATGTTAACTGGTTGTAACGATAATGTTACTGGGAGCACAAGTGCTAATACGAATTCCGCTACTACTGTTGTTAGTGGTACAGTTTCGTCAAGCTAAGGTTGTGTAAGATGTATTTTAAAAAAATAACGAAACTATTATTAGCTTCTTTTGTTTCTACTACAATCTCATTTGCAGATACAGGTTATGTAGAAATATATGATTTAAACGATACAAGTTATATTAATAATTTACTTGAAAATAATGTTACTATCGATGATGCAGGTCAATATTCTGTAACAAAAGAAGATTTTAAAGATAGTACACGACCAGATAGTGGTGTTCCTTTTGTAATTAGAGCCATATATACAGTTGATGGTACACCTTATGAACTCTCATTTGCTAAACTTGATGTAAATGCTACAGAAGCAAATGTAACACCTAAAACTGCAGCCGCAACACAGCAAATTATGCAAACATTATCAGAAAACTTTGGAACAGATATCTCTGATGTAAATTTTACTGAGATTAACGAACAGTTTTTAAAACTAAAAGATAATAGCGTTTCGCTTTCAAATTTTAACAACAATCTAACAAATGAGGAAAGAAAAGCGAAGATATTATTATCTCTTTCTCAAGACGATACAGCAAAAAAATTTGTAACGGCTTTAAAGCAACAAGTTGCAGAACAAAAAAAAGAACAACTAAGTAGTACTATTACAGCATTAAGCAAAAACTTTGATCCTGAAACACAGACAGAATCAGTTGCTCGTATTACATATGGGGTAGTTTCAAATTTTGCTTATATGGGATTAAGTGTACATAATGGAAATGGAAAAGTAATTGCTTTTTTGCCAACTCCAGCAGAAAAAGTTAACACCCTTCCTGGAGTACCTTATAGCTTTGTTACTTATGATAGTATTCAAGATAAAAATGTAACTATTGGAGGTAATGATCCTCAGTTAAGACTTATTGATCCAACACAAGATTTAGTAAGTTTAACAGGTTATGAGCCTTGGGCATTTGATTTAAAAGAGAAACTATCTGATTCCCCAGTTGTTCCTTTTAATGTGATAAAACTATTTGTGAAAAACTTTAAAGAAACAAAAACTTTAGAAGAATTTGGAGATATTTTAGCATCAGTTGGAACACCTGCTGATGTAAATGTAAAGTTATGGAGTGGAATAAATCCTTTTGTAAAATTAGATGGTAAAGTTTTATCTCAAAATAATCCAGAGCAATCTGTTCAAAGTTTAATAGAATCATACGGTACTGATATTATTGCAAATAGTCTTGATTTTATTGCAAATGATTTACTTAATAAAGAGATGGCAACTGGAAGTGCTACAGACTTTTTATCATTATTTTCTAGTGGTTCGGATGCAAATGGTTTTGTTCAAGCTTTAGCAAATCATAGTACAAATCCACTTGAACATTTGGCTAATGAGCTTTCTATACCTTTAATGGGAGGAATACCTTTTAGTAATAAATCTGATAATGCTATCAAATTTAGTGAAGACGGATTTACTATCGATGTTAATACTACAACAGTAACACCAGCTTCAGCGATGGGTTTAGTAAATCTTGTAATGAGTGCAAATCCATTTAACGAGGCAACATTAGTAAAACAGCAAATGGATCAGGTTATGCCTTGGTTTTTTAATGGGTTTACTCCCGATGCATTATATGGAGAAGATAGTACATTAGTTTGGTGGCCACAGTATAATGACACTGCATTTAGTGGTGTTTCTTCATCAGTTATTGGAACATGGAACAAAAATCTAATTTTAACTATTGCAAATGCTTTTGGAAATGGAGAGACAGTATCAGCAGAGGGTAACTATGCAAATACTATAGGAAATGTAAAAAGTGCGTTAAATAGCGTTAGTGATAAAATAGAACAAAATCAGTATTTAAATGAATTTGATACAGAGTTTTTTACGGATTTCGGAAATAACGATTATAAAGATACATCTTTAAAAATCAATATGTATAAATTTGATAATACACCAAATACAAAAATTAATGGAATTATATTAACACCTATTTATGAAAATATAGTAGATGGTGTACGTAATCTTTCAGATGAGAACAATATAACACTAGCTTTAGAAAATGGTTCATGGAAAGCAACAGGAATCAGACTATATAAAGATAGTATTGAGTTAGATAAACAAGGTGAACCTTTAAGTGGTGGTAAAAACAGACAATTTGGTATGTTTAAAGTAACAATCTTAGAAGCTGGAGAATCATATGAGTTTGGAGAGTTTCCATTGTTTCCAATTGATGAAAATGATTTAGGTACAATTTATTTTGATACTGATGCTATGTATAATGAATCAGGTGAATTTGGTAATAATGGAGCAGGTGAATTTGACTATAAAGAATATACTATAGGGGATTCTTCTAGAAATATGTTTTACCCATCTTTTTTTAAATCTTCTGATGATACACAGCTTGGTGAAGATATCATGACATTTGACGGTCATATATTTACAATTGTAACTGGAGATGCAAAAAAAGGAACACTTACTGATGCAACTTTTACATTATCTAAATTAGCTGATAATTATAATACACAAGAAAACATATGGGAAGATAATAATTTTACTCATACTTCATCTATTTCTAGTATTGATATTGATAATACAAGTGAAGGTGCATTGTATAGAATGAGTGTAAATGCAAGTGCACTTAAATCTGCAGAGCTTTTAATTAATATTGATTGGAAAGAAGATGATAAATTTGGTATATCGATTTATCCAGTACCAGGTAGTGAAAATAGAGCAGGAGGTAGTTTTGATTTCGATAAAGTTCCTCAAGAACTTATTTTAACTGAAGATTTTACTACAAATGTTAAATTTAAAATTACGAAGTATGATGGAGTTACACCTAATTATGATGTATCAACAGTTATTTTTACTCCTGAACTAAAATCAGATTTTAGTTTAGCAAATGATCAAAATATTACTTTTACTAATCCTCAAAGTGGAGAATTTGAAAACTCAGTTACACTTAAACCAACATACACAGGAATGTTTAATGTTACTGTCTCAGTATTAAAAGATGATTTAACAAAAGAAAATATCTCAATAGGTTATTTCCCACTATTTGCAAATCAAGAGAATAATTTAGATAGAATTCTATTTGAATCTTATGGTAATGATGGTACATATGCACCAGCTATGACCTTTCCAATGCATCCAGAAAATACAATGAATACAACTGTTAATTTAAAAATAGTATTTAATGATCCTTCTACTAATAATGTTATTGTAAATCAAGGGGTTGTAAAAATTAGATTTACACCTATTTTAGAAAATAGTTCAACATATAATAGAATGCCACAAAGTAATTTAAGTATTGAATTAGATCATGGATCAAATGGTGCTACAGGAAGTGTGACACTAGAACCGTTTGAAGATAAGTTTAATGATATCGGAGAGTCAGGTACAACTCATCATTATACTGGAGACTTTGATGTTGATGTTATTATGGATGATGCAGAAGAATTTTATTTAGGAACTTTTCCTCTTTTTGCTAATGAGATAAATAACTTAGGTAATTTCTTTTTTGAAGGAAAAAATAATTTTACAGTACCACCTCATTTTACATTTGCTGCTGATCAAAGTAGTGTAGTAGATGTTAATTTAACAGAAAGTAGAACATGGTACAGTTTATTTACAGATGAAGGAAGATTTAAGTTAGCTGAAATTACGACAACAACATCGGATAACGGAATATCTGGAAATATGACATATGAAGAGTTTAGTCTTGATGATAGTGATTTAAATCAATGTACTTTTGTTGCAGCAGAGCTAGAAAATGCTACTTATGCACAAGATACTAATTCTAGTGATTTTAATGTTAATATTACTGCTTTAAATGAAGATATTAAATTTGTTTTTAAACGAAATCAGCTTGTTACACATATTACAAAGGAAGATTCGAATGAATCAATTAGTGTTGATTTTACAATGTCTGAAATAGATACATTTGAAAATGATGGTAATTATTCAGAGATGTGGTTTACTGGAACGAATTCAGTAGATGTAAAAGCGGATGTAGAAAAAATGATTAAACTAGTTAATGGATGTAACGTAACACCATAATTTATTAAATATTATACTAAAAAGGATACCACAATGGATTCCTTTTTAGTTCTATCTCCTATAGTTTACCCCTTTTAAATCAATTTTCTACTATACTTTCCCTTATATTTTGACTAAGGAACTATTTTGAATAAAATTTTAGTAGCACACTCTCCAGATGCAGATGATATTTTTATGTACTATGCGATTAAATTTGGTTGGGTTACATTAAAAGATACAGAGTTTGATAATCTTGCATTGGATATAGAGACTTTAAATCAAGCGACACTTAGAGGTGAGTACGATATATGTGCAATTAGTTTTGCTTTGTATCCTTTTGTAAAAAAAGATTTTTCTCTCTTAAAAACTGCTGTTAGTTTTGGGGATGGCTATGGTCCTAAAATTGTTAAACAAAAAGGTACCAAATTAAAAAGAAATTTTAAAGTTGCTTTGAGTGGACAATATACAACAAATGCATTATTATTTAAAATTAAATATCCCGAAGCAAGAATCACATACATGAACTTTTTAGAGATAGAACAAGCTGTAATTGATGGTACTGTTGATGCTGGTGTATTAATACATGAATCTATTTTAACTTATGACGATAAATTAGAAGTGGAGTGCGAGTTATGGGATATTTGGCAAGAACTTGCTGGTAAAGATTTACCATTGCCATTAGGTGGTATGTGTTTAAGAAGAAGTATCCCTTTAAATAAAGCTATAGATTATGAAAATACTCTGATAAAAGCTGTTCGAGTTGCAAATGATAATAAACTTTTATTATCCGATATGTTGTTAGAACGTGATTTAATTCGTGTAGATCATGAGACTCTTCAAACATATCTTGATCTTTATGCAAATGGCGACTCAATAGAGTTAAGTGAACTTCAGTTTAAAGCATTAGATAAGCTTTATAGTTTAGGTTATGAACATGGATTTTATGACGAACTTATTAAATCACAAAATTATCTTATTCCAGTTGAGTATAAAGAATTGAGAAATTCTTAATACTCAACTAAATTACTCTACTTTTTATTCTCTTTAAACTCAAATACTATATACTATCACCACAAAACTAGTCAACAATCTAAAGGAGAAAGTATGCAAAAAAAAAGTTTAAAGATGGTGAATATTATTTTTATAATATCCTTATTATTTACAACAGTAAATGCCTCACAAGGCAAGTTTACAGGAGGTTCTAATCATAATATGCCAGAATGGTTTAAAGAAAGTTTCATGGATATGAGTGAAGATGTTGAGGAAGCAAAAGAGAGTGGTAAACATGTGATGTTATTCATGACTTTAAAATTTTGCCCATATTGTACAAAAATGCTAAAGCAAAATTTTATAGAAGGTGCAAAACTACAGCCTTATATACAAGAAAATTTTGATGTGATTGGTATTGATATTAAAGGTAGTAAAGAGATAGCTGTAAATGAAGATTTAACATTAACAGAAAAAGAGTATGCCAAACATTTAAATGTGCAGTATACACCTACTATAGTTTTTTTAAATCAATCAAATGAAGTAGTAGTAAGAATAAATGGATATAGATCCAGTGAAAATTTTAAATATATTTTGGATTTTGTAAAAAATAAAGAGTATAAAAATATGAAATTAACTGAATATATTGAAAAAGTAAAAAACAAAACATTTTATACTTTAAAGGAAAACAAAATATTCAAAGATATTAAAGATTTATCAAAAGTAAATAAACCTTTAGCAGTAATATTTGAAGATGGTAGCTGTACTCAGTGTGATTATTTACATAATAATACATTACAAAACAAAGATGTATTAGAAGAGTTGAGTAAATTTGATATTGTAAGGTTAGATGCAAGTTCTGAAGATAAGATAGTGACTCCTGATGGAAAAATTTCAACACCTAAAAAATGGGCTGAGGATTTAGTACTTGATTATAGACCTGGAATATTGTTATTTAATGATAAAAAAGAGCAAGCAAGAATCGATGCCCTTCTATATAGTTTTCATTTTAAAGAGTTATTCAGATTTGTAAGTACAAAAAAGTATGAGTCGTATAAATCATTTTTAGATTATTTAAAAATTAGACAAAATGAGCTTTTAAATAATGGAGTTAATATAGATATATCTGATAAGTAAAGAGGTTGAAGTTTCAACCTCTTGTGAGTTTAAGGCGTTTGATTTTGAACTTCATTTGCTGTTTGTTGTGCTTTATATACTCCTGAAACCTCAAATGTTTCTTCTGTAAATTTAAATGCACCTGCAGTTGAACTACCCGTATTATATAAACTACCTTGAATTAAATCTGCTCCATTATTATTTTCTGCTTGATATAAAGCTCCAGAAAAGTCAGCTTCAATAAAATTTTTGTTAGATGTAATCGTTTGATCGATATATGTTTGTGTCATCTCATCAAAATTTTGATTAGAAATTACTCCATTTAATGTACTATTAATTGTACCTGCACCAAAATCCAAAGCTAATGTAATAGTAGATTTTAAAGGATCTAGTATACCATTTACATCACCTTGCACAATACCCATTACATTTCCTGTATATGTGCCTATAAAATCTGTTCCAAGTGTATCGATCATATCCTCGACTCTATTCACCCCTGCAACCCAAAAGCCAATATCGAAATCACTATAATTTTCAGTATTTGTATCAACACCCCATAATCCCCAACTTATTTCATCATCAACACTTTCTTCAGAAAAGAGACCAGTATCTACGGCAACTAGCCATCCTGAGCTGATATTATTTTGCATATCTGTTGTACCACTAAAATTTAATGCTGCAAAAGTATCATCAGTTATATATGCTGCATCTATACCTAGTGATCCACCAAATGTTATGTATGAATTATCTCTAATCGTACCAGTAATACTATTTGTTCTATCAAGTGATATAGTTAATTCTTCAGGTGTTACTGCTGAGTATTGATTTATTGCAAACCCATTAAATGTGGATGTTAAAGTTGGAGTAGTACTTGCCTCCATTGCAAGTCCATTTGCTCTAAATGCTCCATAAGTATCTTCTTCAAAATAACTATTTGTAGAATCTACAAATGTAGCAGTACCACCAATTCCTTGATACTCACTACCAAAGATATAAATATCACTATTTTCACTTGATGTTTTTATTGTTGTATCTATCCCTTCATCTCGATAACTATAAAAATCTATCGTTTTTATATTTACTTTTGCCTTACCATCTGAATCAGCTGATATTTTACCTAATTCAATATCACCATTCCCTACCATTTTATTATAATAAGAATCATAATAAAAATTAATAGTATAATCTAAAATATTTTTATTTTTCCAGTTAACATGAGTACCAAATGTAGCTATATTAGTAGGGCTATAATACGAATAATTATTAGCTGATGTATCATAATTAAATAGATAGTGATTTAAAGAGGTGGTATTATTAAAAAAGTCATCACTTCTGTAAAAGCCATCAACTTCAGTATATGTAGGTTCTATTCCCTCTGGTGAATAGTATAATGGTTCAGAATACAAACTAATTCCATCACTAGGTAATGATTCAAAATTTGATTTCTCACCAAATACTACCATATTCTCTTCATTGAAGTAGTTTGTATAGTCTGTAATTACATTGCCTGCTTCATCTGTATAACTTGTACCACCAGTATTTTCCCATTTTCTATCAAAACCAATAAAAAATTCTTGTTTAGAATCAACAAAAAGATCTAAATCATTTCCTCTATAAGTTGTATCCCCATATTTTCCTATTTCTTCTTTTTTATAAATATGGCTAAATCCTTTATAAGTACTTTCAGGTGCAGATAAGGTAGGTAGCTCAGATACATCTAATGTTATATAATCTTGTATAGAGTCTAAAGGAAAATAGTCAACAGCAGTTCCATAAGATGAATCATAAAAATATACAGTTGATTCTCCACTTATTTTACCATTTGTAATAGAAAATTGTGCTCTAGATGTGGTAGTTTTTGCCTCATCAAATGGTGAACCAAAAATACTATTATGGGAGTATTGTGTTTGTCCATTATTAGACTGTGAGGCATAGGTAGAATCATATATTCTAGCTGTATGAAAAACATCATAAGTTGCTGTTTTTAATGTATTTGTGGGATTAGTTGGATCAGGGTTAGTTGTATCAGGATCAGTGTTTCTATCAACATTCACATCTTCTGCTTCATTTTGTGCATCATCTATTACGTCAGGCTTTTCAATATTAATATTAGGTTCATCAATAAAAGGAGCAGGATTTGTAGCATTGGGTTTTTGAGTGTCAGCAGGTTCTTCAGTAATAGGTTCCGATTTCTCTTTTTCTACAGTATCCGCATTTTGTCCTGATTCTTTTTCACTTTGAGATGCCCCCGAATCATTTTCAAGCTTGTTTTGTTCTGCTGGTGGGATACTTGCTGGTGGAGTAGGTAGT
>Ga0193958_1000492_pt1 | contig 14588 bp, 11 predicted proteins | sample FB_1_MG_FD_140320 | JGI IMG/M metagenome (GOLD analysis project Ga0193958, IMG submission 140320) | Microbial mat bacterial communities from the Broadkill River, Lewes, Delaware, United States - FB_1_MG | ecosystem: Environmental > Aquatic > Freshwater > River > Microbial mats | place: USA...
ATCTATTAGGCTAGGATGCCAGGATATTCGAACAAATTCTCAGCTATTAAAGATTGTACGTCGGAATAATCCAGGCAGTTACATTGTTTATAAACCACACCCTGATGTTGTTGCCGGTTTGAGAAAAAAAGACAGTGATTGGAATGAATTAAACAGCCTTTGTGATGAAGTGGTTCTGAATGCTGATGGTATGCAGATGCTTGAGCAAATCGATGAAGTACATACGATGACTTCTCTTATGGGCTTTGAAGCTCTGATTAGAGGAAAGACAGTTTACTGTTACGGGCAGCCTTTTTACTCTGGTTGGGGGCTGACAGAGGATTATTCAACCAATTGTAGAAGAAGGAGGAAATTATCAATTCGTCAGCTTTGTGCTGGAGTTATACTCGAATATCCATCATATATAAGCATAGGGTCTAAGAATTATACAAAACCTGAAACATCCATCAATGAGCTAGTTTTATGGAGGGAATCTGGCCCGGATACAGTACCTGTATGGCGAAATTTAGTTCGGATGCTATTTCGGATTTTTTGTTGTAAATAATGATGTTGAGTCTTTGAAACTTTATGAGTCTGATTTTTAATGGGTAAATTTTATATTTTAAAAATTTTGATAGCTCCTTTTCAGGTTGCCATTATCTTACTGGTAAGAAACACTGGGGCTGAAAGAAAAAAAAATATTTTAAAAGACAGTTTTTTTTTAAAGAAATCTCTTCGGATAATTAATGAGATTCGACTTTTGGAATTGTTGAGGTTAGGTGAAAGTCGCTATGTGATGAACGAAATCAAATGTTTTAGAGGCAAGAAATCCTATTTGTCATGTTACCTTGAGGCTTATGCCAGGAAAAAACAAGGGTATATGGATGAAGTAACAAGAGGTTTGTTTGAATTTTCAATGATTAATAGTCCAGCTATATTTAGAAATATTTTCGCTTTTAGGTATGTAGAATTCCTGAGGGAGATGGGGGTAGTAAAATCTGAGAAAATCCTAGAATACGATGATTTAATCTCTCGGTGGAATATATTTTCTAAAGTCAGATATTCCAAGCTATGTTTAGAGCTTGCCTCTGCAGCAGTCGAAAATCAGCAATATAATATTGCTGAACATTGGTTCAATAAGAATCCTAGAAATTTTGAAATATTGAAGAACTATTTGCCTCTGCGATTCTTCTTGCAAAATAAGTACTCTATTCTTGATGAAGAAGATTTGAAATCGATGAGGAACATAGTCCAGCCAAGCATGAGTTTAAGAAATCTTATAGTAAAGAATAAGAATTCATACTGTATTGTTGGTAATTCTCCAAATGTTATGGGTAAGAAAATGGGAAAGAGAATAGATTCATACAATCTGGTTATAAGGTTTAATAATTTTTCTACATCAGAGGATTATATCGAAGATATAGGGAGTAAGACTGATGTATGGGTTAGAATGCTGCCAACTAGCTTGATAACCCAAAAACCAAATAGAAATATGAAGCTGATTGTATTCACAGGTGCAAACTCTCTGAATAGGTCAATATCAAAGCACGATAGCTTATTCGGATTGTCTAGGGCGGGTTATAATATAGATTTTTTCGAAAAAGATATCTTTTTTGAATTGCAAAAGAAAATTGGAGCGCCACCTTCATCAGGACTTGTGATATGTTATACAATATTTAAGATATTAGGGGATATTTCATCGAGAGATGTATATGGGTTAAGCATGGGGGAAGAGTTTAGTAAATATAATTCGTACCATTGCTCAGATAAAGAAGCCAAGCCTGCTGATCGCCATCGCTGGGAAAAAGAAAAAGAAATATTTAAAAGCATGGGCTTATGCCAGTTGTCATAAGCCCATATTTTAAATTATATACTATAATTTAGTAAGGATTTTAGGCAATAATTTTTCAGCACTTTTTGATATTAATGGATTCATACTAAATGCTTTGTAATCCCACCAACTTAGTCTTTTAGACTCTGTTGAGCTGTTGAGCTTCACTAGGTGTCTACTTGGTATCTTTAATACGTATACAAGATCAATGATGTGTTCTTCTGTTGAATTTTCATTGTCTTGTAAGGAAAATACTTCTAACCACGCTAGTTCTTCTGCAAAACTACGATCCAGTTTAAAATTGAAAATTGAATTTGCCAATTCTTCAAAGGCAATGTCTAGAGTCATTCCACGCGTCAGACGTAACGAAGGTAATCCAAAGTACCCTTTCTCTGGAAATCTGGAACGTTCGGAAATTAGAATTTTCTTTTCATTATCCACAACCAGTATACTTATTTTTATTCCCTGTATCCGCTTGGATAGTTCCTGGGGAGTGTCATTATTTGAAATGACTAAGTTAACGAAGGCATCAGGGTTGTCTGGACTTTCGAATATAGTTAGATGATCTTCTATATGACCTCGATCTGATATCCTCATCCCAGTAGATTTACTACTGTCTATACCTCCTAGAAGCCCCTCTTTTATATGTTCTTTAATTTTCTGCAATTTACTTTTTGTTGTAAATATAAAATCTAAAGCTAGTTGGTAATTTCTTTTTCCATTGATATCTAACCATGTCTCAATAAGATTTTCAGATATGCCTTCTGATGAAAATATTTTGGAATCATTCACCCCAATAACCAGACAAATACGATCAATAGCTTCTGATATACTTTCACCAGGCTGTAGTACTGTTGAAATACCTCCGTTTTTACTTGAAAAGTACAGGTTGTTTAGAGCAGCCTCTGCTTTATCTATTACGTTATCTTTGGTGCCATCATCACTCTTTAAAGTTACAATCAGTAAAGGTGTTTTCCACAGGCCTTTATTAATATCAGAAAGAGTGTTTTCAACTATACTTTTAGATGTTTTGTTCTTTTCTGGTATTTTTCGGACTTGTACAGATGAGTCTCCACTATGTCGACGATAAAATTCTTCTGCGGCATCAAAGATAGGTTTCTGCTTTGGTCTGATATTCATATCTTCAAACCTTGGCAAGCGATAGCTGATGATATTTACATCATCAGAATCAATGACAGATAAGTTATCCAAGGCTGTACAAAACCAGCTACTGATTACTGAAGGAATTGACTCCATCTGCATCAATTCCAGTTCATATGGCAAACCAAATCTTTTGATTTCTGCTCCTACTTGATTCTTGACCTTTAAAGCAAACTCATCAGATTCCCATGGATGTAGTATATAAACAAAATCTGCATCTGGTCTGAACTCCCCTCTGATCTCCTTAAGCCAATGAATATAATCCGCTTCGTTCATTCCATCTCTTTCAACAAAAGGAGCACCCAGAAAATGAATCAGATTACTAGAGGCGGATTTTTTAGCTATATTGGCTTTTAACTGCTCCTGATTATTTTTCACCACCTTTATTCCGTTGATAGGAAAAAGGTCATATATGGTAAAGATGCTTTGATTGTCAGGTAATTCAGATTTATTTTTTAAGATAATGTCATGCCAGATTTGACGATATATTTTTAAATAAAATTTAGTTATTATAGCTGCCATAGAAACCCCTTTTTTGTAAATCCACATAGAACTTTAAATATTAATTACTTTTTTGAAACAGGTTTTTGGACAACCCTTTTATTCAAAGAATCGTTATCAGATTTTTTACTTGCTGTTTTAGTCGGAACTTTTTTAACTGCTTTAGCAGGAGCTTTTTTCACAACAGACTTCTGGTTTTTTATTGATGAGGCATTGCTGTTACGCTTTTTAAGTCTATTCAGTCTTTGCTCTTCAGTTAGGATTCTTTCTTCCTGCCAGAGTGAATAAGACAACGTTCCATCTTCAAGCCAAATTAATTCTTTTGCTTTTAAATAACTGGCAATAACCTTGTTATCAGCCTGTCTGTTATGGCATAAGAAAACATATTGACACCCTACAGCAGTTCCAAGCTCACGTTGCCATTTTTTAAAAAACTTATACTGTGTAATCATTTTCTTGTAACCTGTTTCTTTCAGTCTGGGTGGGACAGGGAAAGGTGGGATTCTGATGACACTATGCCACTCGACCAGACTTTCTAACGCTGGAGTAAGGCTAATCCTTTTAGATACAATTTTTAGTACGAGCATACAGTCTTTAATATCAATCTGCCACGTATAGGCAGCCTGAATTGCATTGTAGACATGTAATGGCGAATTACATATAAAAACAGCTTTAGGCTTGTTTTTTGTAATTTGAACTTCAAATCGATCTGGCATTATCAACTCCCACTAATAGCGTTTAGTTTTATTTGCGAAAAAATAGCCATATTAAGCCGATGAGCTATTTCTTTCTCATTTTCTTCAAGGTTAAATTCATATTCAGACATACTTGGGTTAATGTAGGCATCCAAGTGCCCAAAGAATGTCGCTTTACCCAAGAAATTCATATAATGAAAGATATCTTTTTTACTGTGTAATAATCCATTACTGATTTTATTAAATGCAGATGTTGCATCTTCATGTGATCTGATCTTATAAATCCCAGGGGCATCTTGAAACAGAATGTGTCCGAGGACTAAAGCTGGTTTACCTTTTAACCATGCCTCTAAGGCGGCTGTGCCTGTTAATGTTGCAACAGCTATGGATTTTTCTTGGAGCAGATCTGAAGAGAAACTCATATCCATTAATTCTACATTTGATGACTTATTGATTTCTTCATAAAAATCAATCGACCTTTCTTCCAGCTTCTGATGTGGATGTTCTTTAACTATTAACTTCCACTTCTTAGGAAGATTGTCAGAGAGAAAGCGTATTGCTCTTAGTTGGTCAGATAATGCTCCTCCCAGAGGCGAAGAACTGGCCTCTGGTTGCATATGTAATGCGTAATATACAAAGGGAACTTCAGGCAAAGTATTGGATGCAAAGTATTTGTAGCTTGATTTGTTTTTTCTCGATATTTTACGAGCAGAAAAAGTATACTTGAAATTAAAAAAAGAATATTTTTGAATAATATTTTTACTAATGTTGTTGAGAATATTTACTCCTTTGTCTGGCGGAGTGAATTGTTCTGGCTTTTCTTTTCCGGAAGATTCTAGATATTTCCTAGAGCAGGTTCCTAGTGTGTCATCACCTAAAACGACGCGATTGTATATGATATTTAAGTCATTAGGTAGTTTTTCACCATAGTCCACTTCTCTATTATACTTTATCAGGTTTCCATCGCTATCGTAGACTTGGCCGTGATCATACAAGGATAACGGAATATAGAGTCTTGCGGAAACACCTGGAACAATAGGCATACGGTATGGGAATGCCGTCGGTATTTTCTTATACTGGCAAATACAATAACAAACAAAGTCATCAGCCAAATGAGGAACATTGGAATTTATATAGTACTTGATCTTATCTTTATTGATTTGTTCATTCCAAAAAGCGAATTTACTGAGAGCCATACTTCTTATCTGTTGAAAGACCTGATAGGAAGGTAAATCAAATATTCTACGACGTACCAAGGGATTACGTTCAACCATTTCCTGTAAAGTTGACATATATGGCTGATAGTTTGCTATCTCTTCATATGAAAGACCTGAAGAACCATAGAGAGATGAATCCCAAAATGCAATTTTCTGATTAACAGGGTTCACTCTCTCCCAGTCTTGATAGAATTCTGCAGAAGAAGAAAATAGTGTGATATTGCTTTGGGTTTTCTCCAGAAAATCTTTGATAATTCCTGGGCCAATCATTAAACCACCAGTAAATTTAGATTTTCTGAGAGGAGAAAAAGGAAACCCAAAAAAATAAGCATTTCCATTTAAATCATTTAAAGAAATATTTTTTTTTTCAATAAGATCAGAGAAGTTTTTACTTGTAACAAGGTCTCTTTCATATATGTATTTTTCCCAGCCTGAGAATTCAGTAACGCCAGATAGAAAAACAAAGTCCAATTCAAATTTACTTGCGACCACATAATCGTATCGTGCATCACCAAAGAAAATACCAGGATAGTCTTTATCGTCCAGTTTTAGATTCAGAACCAGATTCATTTTATCAATAGGGTTACCATAAATTCCATCGAAGAATGTAGCTAAGCCTTTCAACTTTAAAACCCAACGAACTTCTTCTTCGGCACCACCAGAAACAACATATTTTTTAGAGTCTTCAGGTAGGTGCTCGATGAACTCTCTTACACCAGGCAGAACATCACAGTGTGTTAACCCATTTATTACATAACGTGCATACTCATCCAGTGCCTTATCGTATGCTTCTTGCGGCAGCTCTGGATAGTTGAGTATTTCACAAAAAAGATACTTGAATTTTTCTTGTCTGGATATACCTCCATTATCTTTATGATACGTTGAAAATTCTTCTGCTACATCCTTACCATATTCAATAGCAACTTGATAAAATGCATCTGTCTTAACACGGTTGGAGTCAATTAATACCCCGTCACAGTCAAATACATATGTTTTATAATTATCTAGATTTCTCTGTAATTTATTAGAATGCATATTTTTTTACCAATATTATTTATAGATTTTTAATATAAAAATAGTGTGTTAGTAATCGATATTAAAATCAGCACCATGAATTGCCAGTGTGTCCATGCGCCCCTGAACGTAGCCATAATTTTCTTTTTTGGCCCAGGATCTCCAACTTTCCCAGTCTTCTTTAGATAAATTAAAAGACTCGAAGTTAATAATATGAGGCCGTATACTTCCTAAAGAAAGGATTACCTCAAGGTCGTACCCCTCTGCATCTATTTGCAATACATCAAGCCTCTTCCAATTATGTTTTTTAAGGAGATTACTAACAGTCAAGGCAGGGCGATGTAATAATTCCAGCATATTTTCAGCAATATCGGGAGATACTCCCATTCTATCAGTTATTTTTTCAGTGAGAGGAATAGGATCATAAGATGCTATAGCGGTCGGGTGGCGACCAACTCTTTCAATGTACTCAGCCCAATATTCAGGTTTGAGACACCATAAATCAAAGTAGTTATCTGAGTTGCTGATTGCACAATTCTCAATAATCAGATTTCCTTTATACTCGCTATAGTTTTCTGTCAATGAACTGACTAGGCTAGGAATAGGTTCTACCAGAATGGCGCGACTTGAATAGCGAAAGAATAAATCTCTTACAGGGTCACCTTCTTTTCCATCATTAGCTCCAATTTGCACCACATGCAACTTTCTCTTTGTTGCCAAACTGGATATAGATATATCAAGAAGTGCTGGGCCGAATGCCATATAACCATTTCGTTCCAGCATACGGGAGCAGTTTCCGACTACATTTGGCTGGACACCTGCAATGTCTGCAATGTTTTTTTGTGATATTTTTCCCTTAAGGCGTTCAATTCCCACATGAAATTTTTGATTTTGATTCATCACAACCAGCCAAGTCAGGTTAATTTTCTTTAAGAGCTTTCAATACCCTTTCAACATCTTCAGGAGTATCAACGGCAATTGAACTACCGGATACCGGTATCATTGAAACCTCATACCCCATTTCAAGAAATCTTAGAATTTCGATGTCTTCCAGATTTTCCAGGGGTGTTTTCTGAGTGCTACTGGCAAAGTCAGACAAGGCCTCTGGGGGGAAAGCATATATGCATACCTGTTTGTCAGCCTTAACAAAATTCGCAGATTTTGTGCCAGGAATAGGTGCGCGGCTCATATAAAGTAAGCGGCCATCTGGCCTATAAACAACTTTTGGGACAGTTCGACTGATATAGTCAACCTCATTATCGATAGGGCAATAGGCATTTAAAACCTGTCCCGGCAATTTCTGGGCTTCGTCTATAACTTTTTGAATATCATCCGGTTGCACAAGAGGCTCGTCGCCTTGTACATTGATATATAAGTCAGCTTTTAATTGCTCTGCAGCAGCAGCAAGTCGATCGGTACCAGTCAAGCACGTAGTTGGTGTCATCACCCATTGCATACCATTTTTTTTGCAATGTTCTACGATCCTATCGTCATCTGTTGCCACGAATACCTGATTTTCGCCGAGTACAGGCACGCAACGTTCCCATACTCTCTTTAATAGAGATTTTCCGGCAATATCAACCAGTGGTTTACCAGGGTAACGTGTAGATGCAAAACGGGCTGGTATCAAAATAATCGTTTTCATTTCGTTACTTCCAAATATAATTATTAAATCTCAAAAACAGTCGTTTCTTTTATTGACAAAGAAGTTGGTGTAATAGAACTAATGGGAAGGCTATCTGCGGATTTTGAATATATTTCCAATGCATCTTCCATTCTTATATGGCGCACATCGTCATTGGTATATCCGTCAAACCCTGCCAGGTACACACTTCTGGCGCCACCTTGTTTTACAGCAGCCAATACGTACATTGCACTCAGGGCAGCAGGGATCGTAGCTGAGTTCTCAGAAGGATTGAATATGTCTTGTTCTACTTGCACTCCATAATCAAGAACATCCCATCCACCCAGATCTATCGACTCTCTTGTAAATAGAGCCCGTGGTGCAAGTAATACTCCTTGGCTTGATTCATAAAAACCTTGCTCTACCAAAATACGATCAGGGTTACATGCAGCCCATGCATCAATCACTTGCCTAGAAATCCAAGGATTATCATTGATTGATATGACAAAAGGATTTTTCTTTTCGATAAAGAAATCGATAATACCCGAATAGGTTTTTAAACTTTCTCCAGCTGCGAGAATCAGTACATCGCGATCCTCAACCCATTTATCTGCACTCCATGAACCTTGGCATATAAGAGGCTCACTCTCTGTTACTTCTTTCAAATGGTCACGAGAAAAACCTGATGCGCCAGCTTCTCCCAGCTTTTGCAATGCGTGCACAATTACAGACGGATCATAGCGTTCGTCAGACAACATTTCCTGAACATAAGTCGGATGTACGTTGTAGTATGCAGACAGGTGGTAAAACAAGCTGGGCCCCCAGCCACATTTTTTCTGCATTGGTTCAAAATCTTCAATTACCAGATCCATTAATAAGTCCAAGCGGCTCTGATCTTTGTTAACCAATTCAAGTAACAGGTATTCTAATTTTACGTTTCCAGCTCCTCTTCCCATGCCAGTCACAGTTGCATCAATCCAGGTAACACCTTCATTAATAGCAGCTAAGGCATTGATTAGCCCCATTCCCATATTGTCATGGGCATGGAACCCCATTGGGCCCTTCCACTTGACACGAAGGGCATCGACTATGAAATGGATATCTTCAGGTTTCATATTTCCCAAAGAATCTGCGAAATACAGTACATCCAGAGGCCAGCTGGCAGCTAACTCAGCTTTTGCAACCAACTCATCTTTGGTGCGGCCACTGGACTGCATCAAGTTGAAACCAGTAGTATATCCAAGTTTTTTCAATTCTTTAATAATTGGAGCACATGCTTCAACTTCAGCAAAGTGGGCGGCAATACGAACCAATGAAACCGGAGAATTCTCTGCAGAAGTGAAAAGTTCTTTTACTATTTTTAACTCATCATCGGGACATATCAGATCTTTGGCATTGCACATAACGCCAATGCTCAGGCCTTCTGGAATATCCAGCCTGTTGATCCATTTATCTGGTGTAAATGCATATGGACCTAAAGATGAATCAGAGCTTGTGGTACGAAAGCCTAGCTCAACGTAGTTCACACCGGATTTTCTCATAGCTGACAAATAACGGTTAGTTAGATTGTCACTAAAATGCCAGTTGTTATAATATCCCCCATCTCGTAAAGTGCAGTCCAGTACAGTAATGTCTTTTTGCATGGGATAATTCTCCTTTTCAAATTCGATTATAAAATAATTTTCAGTTATTACTTGTTACAACGCTAACACAACCGCTGCAGAAACAGCAACCTGATAAATGACCTGCGAAATATCTTTTGTTAACTGGAGAGATTTGAAATCAGGTTTTGCCAGCACAAACAGTTCATCCCCAGGACCTATTTGGTCCTCATCCCGAAGATCATCTGATATGTTTACAAAAACACCATTGGGTTTCATAATCAGGATATTCATATCATCCAGATCTCCATTAGTACCACCGGAGTGCTGAATATATCGTTTTGCTGAGAAACTATCCTTGTAGGCTATGGCCGTGGGAAATAGCACTTCTCCATGAACCATAACCAGATTGTTTTTCCCGGGTATTACTATAACATCACCTTGCTGAAGAGTAATATCATGAGGGTTATAACCATCAGACAAAATGACCTGCCCTCTAGGTTCTACCTGTTTGGCTCGTTGAATCCATTGCAAGACCGCACTGGCTTCTGCCTTGCGTAATTCAGCTTCTTCACGAGTACTGGAACGAGCAGTCAGAACACTTTGTTCGAGTGCAACCAAAGATGTCATCAACATATTTTTTTGCCGTTCAGCAACATCCTTTCTAAATAGCTGTACGGCATTCTGATTAGATAATGGTGTATACGTTAACTGTTCTAATAAGTCGGCAAGGTTTGCACCCCAAGGTAATACTAGCTCGCTACGAGAGTTGTGCTCGCCCTGTATTTCAACACTTATATTGGTAGGACGTAGCTGAGAGCTGATTTTTATCTGGGCACCAGGTTGTATTTGAGTGTTGCCAAACTCATGAACAGGAAATTGCCGTGCGTTAATTTTTGTGCCTTTTGGTTCAACAAGAGTAATATGGGTTGCCTTATCTGTTGTTACTGCTGCCCGAATGACTTCTCTTAGCATGGTATGACTTTCTTTTAGTTCATAACGGCCTGTAAAGCCAACTTCTCCAGAAATTGTGATGTAGCCTATTTGGCGATCAACAAAGATAACGTCCCCATCATGTAATTGAAGTGCAGGCATGAGTCCTTGTGAAATGAAGTCATATAAATCAATTTGACTGATTATTTTACCCGAACGCTTAAGGTATATATGACGATAACTTCCCAGTTCAGGGCGAACGCCACCCGCTTGATCAAGAAAGCGCAAGATAGAGTCTGCACTTTGACCTTCGTACAATCCGGGTTTATTTACCAGGCCCGATACAAAGACCTTGACGGTCTGGCTGGATATGAGAGTTACATAGGCTTCAACGTTGCTTTTATAAACCCTTTTGATTGATTTCAGAACAACTTTGTTCAGTTCCTTATTGGCAACACCTTCTACTTTTATTGGCCCTACTCTCGGTATAAAAATATTTCCTTGTGCATCAACCTCTCGTTCTTCCTGGCTATTTAATCCACCCCAGAGTTGCACTAATAAACTATCACCCTGCGATATTCGATAGTCTGGATTGATGCCGCTGAAGGATATTTTCTTGAAACCACCGTCAAATAGCCAACTGCCGTAAATATCGGAACTGGGAGTCAGCTTTTCTAGTGGTTGTTCGTAAATAGAATCTGCTTCTGTTTGCTCCGGCTGTTGCTGGAGTGCTAACGCAGACCAGCCAAGGCTACTGAAAACAAGTGTCACTACCAGTATGAGAGCTTTCATTTTATTCCTTGTGTTCCATAATAATTGCAGCTATTAACCTAGAAATAAGATAAATGATAACCAATAATAAGAACCAGGTGATGATGTTATACCAGCGTTTTGGGTATGACTCATCTTCAGGTAAGGCTGGATGTTCGACTATAAGCAAGTGTTTCAGTTTTCTGTAAGCGTCCGCACGTACTGCTTCCAGGCTAACCAATGAAGATGAGTACAAATCAGCCGCCAGTTTTGTATTCAGTTCAATTTCCTGATAGTCCAGATTGGCTTTGCCGAGACCAGACTTCTTTTCTGATATCAGATTGTTACGTTCTTCAGCCAGTTGAGATTTTAAGGAATCAATCAAATTTTTTTGAGCTCTCACTTCTGGAGCGGTGCGTCTCATAACACTGGAAAGCTCCTTGTAGCGAGCTTCGGCTTTAATCAATTCTGCCTGTAGTTGATTAATGGCTGCCAATAGCGCGCCGCTTTCTTCTGCTGGGCTAAATAGCTGTTTGTCGCCCTGAAATTTCAGAAGTTGCTGTTGCTGGGACTTGAATTCATTGTACTTTCTTTCAACTTCTTGCTGTGCGAAAGTGACTTGTTCTTCAATCATTTTATTACCCAGTGCATTAATAAATGACTCGCTGATATCCAATATCGTATCGCCCATGACCAATGCAGATTCAGGGCTGAAAGCTTGAGCTTCAACTTGTACAACATCTGACATTTCATCATGAAATACATGAATATGCTTCTGATAGTAATCAACAAATTCTTCTGTCGTAGTATCTTTAGAAAGACGGCTGAACCAGTCCCATTCTGTTTTCTGATAATGGGCGCGCAGATTCATGGCAGCATCAAGAGCCATTGCCATTTCCCGTGACTCAATAAATCGTTTAATAATCAGTGAGTCTTTTGTCGTTGGTGATATGGTACCAAGTGAGGCCAGCCCGGATACTGGAAGTTCAGATGCCCCTGCCTGTTTTACAATAAACTGGCTTTGAGTAGTATAACGGGATGAAGCAATATTGATGTAATAAATCGAAATAGCTGAAGATGCCAGTATAATAAAAGTAAATGAACCCATACTAATCCAGGCCTTGTAAGGGCGAGAATCCTTGAGGAATGCTCCGGGTTTTTGTCGAAGTTTACGCATTTTTCGAGCCAGTCGACTTCTTGGCTTTACTTTTTGAGAGTTGTCTTTACTCGAAGTAGTTTTAATTGAACTAGAGTTTGACATAAGTTTCCTGATAGTCTTTTATAGCGTCTTGAATACAGCTATGAAATACAAAAGCTTTGTCTTTAATTACAATGCCTGCCTCACAAAATTCCTGTAATTGCCTCATTTCATGGCTGACCATGATGACATGAGTCGTCTCCCTGATTTGTTGTAGAGCTTGCCGACTTTTTTTTCGAAAATTGGCATCGCCAACAGAAGTTATTTCGTCAATCAGTAATACGTCGAAATCAAAAGCCAGGCTTAAACCAAAGGCAATCCGGGATTTCATACCACTGGAATAGGTTCGTATGGGCTCATCATAGTAACGACCAATTTCTGCAAACTCAGCAACTTTACTCTCAACATTCGATGTTTCTCGTATGCCATTAATACGAGCGACGAAACGGACATTTTCTCGGCCACTCATTGAGCCTTGTAGTCCTCCTTTCAATCCAAGAGGCCAACTAATTCGAAGATCAGATTCAATATGCCCTCTGCTGGGAGTATCTGCCCCGCCAATTAGTCGAACCAAGGTTGATTTGCCTGCACCATTAGGCCCCAGAATACCAATGCTTTGATCCATTGGGAGATCAAAGTTGATATTATTAAATATGTAGGTGCGTCCATTCCGAGTCGGATAGAATTTTGATACTCCGCGAAAGTAAATCATGTGCCTAGGAATCTATTGCGATTGAGCCAATAGCTTGCTAATCCCAAAGCCCAGAATATAATAGTAATACTTAGGAGGTATGACCAGCTGCCTATTGGTGTTTGATAACTGGAAAACATTGCATCTCGACTGAGTTCAGTGAAGTGCAATAAAGGGTTCCAGGTTAAATAGCTCCAGTATTGAGAAGGAATCATAGTGATAGCAAAGAATACACCAGAAATAAAAAAAAGAGGTCTGTTAATGATGTTTACTATACGGTGGGAATCTTTGTAAAAAAGCACGAAGCAAGAAAGTATTAGTCCGTATCCTGAAGCCATAATAAGCATAAGTATGTTTATTGATATTAGTTCCAGAGGTTTTTCTGGTTCTATCTGAAGTTCTAGCCATAGTGAAATTAATATCAGTAGAATATATACTGCTGTATAGGTTGAAGCTTCGATTATTAGGCGTGTTATAAATGGATCAATAGGAGATACTTGGCGATAGGAAAATAATGCTTTATTGGCTTGGATCGCAGTTGATAACTGAGTGCTGATTTTGATAAAACCACGGAAGGGTAGCAGTCCTAATAGCACAAATATAGCAACAGGCACTCCTGAAAGAGCGCTTCTACCTAATACAGTAAAAAGAATAGCAATAATTGACGCTTGTAACACGGGTTCGGCCAGCACCCAAAAATACCCCAGCTTTTTGGATCCAAAACGAGCCTTTAGTTCTCTGGCTAGTAATGCAGATACAGTGTCTCGCATCACTTGGGCAGGCGTTCTTCGAGCAACAAAATTCGACATTAGCTCAAATCCAATCAAAATACTTGAATGAAGAGAAATTTATTGATAAGCATCCTGTGCTTTTTTGGATTTCTTTCCCTAGAGTCGTCATTGTATCCATCACTGTTGTTTGTATTGGTGAAAATAGCTGATTGAGTATAAAGAGGGGCTATGATAATTCAACAACTGACCCAAGAAGAATCATAGCGAATGTCACCAGCGGTATCATTCACCTGAAGGGGTGATATTGATGGAGAGTAGAGTATAAGAAGGGGAGTATATTGGAACTGTCAACCCGGCATCCTGCCAGGCTGGGGGATAATCGGGAAAGTTATTTCTCCAAAAAACCATACTGACGAGCGAGCCAGTAATCCAGGCTCAGGAAGCGACCGCCACCCATAAAGAACAGGCTCAGAAGCATAATGAAATAAGTGATCGCAAACTCAATGCCGTTGTTCAGAATCGTGACGGAGCCTCGCGACGTGAGCCAGCCATAGTGTCCGTGTTCCTGCAGCAGTGCCTTGATGGAATCCAGACGTTCGGATGCCTCTACAACACGGTCATTGGCGAGCCAGCTTGAAGCATCGGATATCGCCAACCAGCCA
>Ga0193958_1000493_pt1 | contig 14548 bp, 11 predicted proteins | sample FB_1_MG_FD_140320 | JGI IMG/M metagenome (GOLD analysis project Ga0193958, IMG submission 140320) | Microbial mat bacterial communities from the Broadkill River, Lewes, Delaware, United States - FB_1_MG | ecosystem: Environmental > Aquatic > Freshwater > River > Microbial mats | place: USA...
GCCTTTTTTATAGTCTTCGGGGTTCCCCATACCATAAATACAAGAAACCGAGGCCACAACCACTATATCTCTGCGGCCCGATAATAGCTGAGAGGTGGCTCTTAGGCGAAGTTTGTCCACCTCATCATTAATAGCCAAATCTTTCTCAATATAGGTGTCTGTAGAAGGCACATAGGCCTCTGGCTGATAGTAATCGTAATAAGAAACAAAGTACTCGACCGCATTATTTGGAAAAAACTGCTTAAACTCGCCATACAATTGGGCCGTCAGGGTCTTATTATGCGTTAAAATCAGGGTAGGCTTTTGCAATTCCTTGATCATATTGGCCATCGTAAATGTTTTTCCAGAGCCAGTAACTCCGAGTAAACATTGATAGCGATCACCTCTTTGGGCCGATTCTACTAATTTTTCAATAGCTTTGGGTTGGTCCCCTGCGGGAGAAAAAGGAGAATGGATTTCAAACTGCATAATTACGGGCATTAATGAGGCGCAAAAATACGACTTTTGCTTTAGGCACAACTAATATTCATCTTTTATTAAAGTCAATTAAAAAACAAAGCTTATGCGTATCAGTTTGTTGATGGGGTTGTTAATGCTCCTTTTTTCTGCTTCAGTTTCTGCACAGAAGATTAAGTTTTCAGTAGATCACCCTGTGGTTCAGCGAGTAGTTAAGGCCGCACTCAAAGAGTATATCCCTAAGGTGCGAAAGAAAAACGAGAAGATTAAAGACATACAATTCAAGTCGACGAAAGCTGGAGAGAACTATAATAAAATCAAGGGCACCGTTTTATTTGATAAACCAGGTAAAGCCTTGGGTAATGGCAATTATCGCTTTAAAATGAAGATCGGCAACAATTTGCTGAAGCCAGAGATCAAAAGTCTAAAGCTGCAAGTTGCCCGCATTTGGTTTATTCGTTTTTACAAAAGAGTGATTTAATTTTTTGGGGCTGCCCCGGCCATAGGCCGGGTCGGGCTGTGCCGCAGCTCGCAGGTCTGCTCGGCCCTGCAGCCGCCGCTGGCGGCTTTGGTCTGGCCCTTCGGGCCCCTGCTATCCATCCCTCAGCCAAGGCGGCTACGCCGCCTTTTCTAGATCCAAAAGCCCCAACTACCAAGGTAGTTGGGGCTTTTTTGGGGCCAATAAGAGGCTATTTCCAAACAATATCACATTTATCATGATAAAGCCCTACTGCTTTAATTTGGTCATAAGAAAGCTTCGTTCCAGAAACATCCAAATACAGTAAAGTAGCCTTAGAAGCCCAAGTATCAGGCAATTTATTATAAGGCATATTGGCTATTTCTAGGGACTCTAATTTAGGCAGTTGCGCAATAAATGTCGGAAATTCATAGACTACATCATCATCCAAAAGATCATCTAGACCAATACAAGAAGAAATATTGAGGCTAGTGAGAGGTAGGTTTTCCATCCCTTTGGGAAAAATAAGCTTCTCATTATTAGAGAGATCCAATTCTTCTAGCTGTTTGAGTGCCGCCAAGGAAGGATGAATTTTATCAATCATATTTCCATCCAAGTAAATACTTTTCAATTTAGTAGCAGCTGTAAAATCTGGCGTGCCAAAAAGCAAGCACTCACTCATATAAAGCTCCTCTAGGGCTGGCATATATTGGCCTTTAAAGAAATTGGGGCCTGTAATATTTTCGCTAAGATAAAGGAGCTTTAGCTTTTTCATAGGGGCCCTCAAATTATTCTTAGCAACAAGATTATTGTCTATGTGCAACTCTGTTAAGTTAGGAATTTGGGCAAAAAAGGCTGGAATTTCCTCCAAAATATTATTGCTCAAGTATAGCTCTTCTAATTGTTGAAGTTGAGTTAAGCTTTGAGGTAACTCGCCAATTTTATTTCCAATAAGACTCAATTCTTTAAGCTGCGTATAGGCCATAATTTGGCCTGTCACGGCAGTCAGTCCACAATTATCTAAGCTTAGATAATTGAGTTGAGGCAATTGCTTGGGCAGCTTTTGAATTTCACTGCGGTCCAAAAACAAATCCTTCAACCCTACAGCCTCAATATCAAGAACTTGCAAAGGATTACTGCTCAAATCTAAGTTTTGCAAGTTCGCTCCAAAAGAGAGCTTAATTTCTTCAATTTTATTTTCGCCTAAATCCAGATAATTCAAAGCGGGCAATTGCCCCAAGACCTTAGGACATTCCTTAAGATTCAAACGAAGCAATTCTAATGTTTTAAGCCTTTTTAAGCTAACAAGGGCATTCCAATCTGCCTCGACCATTGCTACATTTCTAGACAGATTCAGCTCTTCTAGACTTTCGAGTTGAGCAATTTGCTTGAGAGCTGCTGGGCCAAGTTGATTACTAGCCAAATAAAGGGTTTTTAGTTTACTCAATTGACTAAGACTAGCAGGCAGCACCTGGATAGCATTATCATCTAGATCCAGGTACTCCAAATTGGGGAAAGCCCCCCAAAAGTCACCGATTTCGGTTAGCTCAATCCCATTTATACTCAATTCCTGAAGGTTAGTAAAGGCCTTTAGGCTTTTGGGAAGTGTTTGGAAGTTTTCCTCAGAAAGATCTAGCGAGCGCACATCTAAGGGGTCTGCCGCTAGCGCTTCTTTCAATGAATAGTACTCTCCATCCTCTTGGGCTAAAAGGGGAAAATTAGCTAAAAGCAAAAATAGGAAGGGTAGATAAAGGGAATTGGTTTTCATGCTTATAGATTTAAGATAGATAAATTAAGCTATTTAGCTAAAATAAGAATAATTATGCCAACTGTTATGTCTACTCTACTTCAATAAGGAGTTAGCTTTTGTTGGCTGTGTTTATTACAGACATAAAAAAGGCCACTCTCCTTTCGGATGAGTGGCTGAAGGCTTTAAGTAAGCTAACTTGTTTAGAACTCACTAGCTTTTGCCTGATTATTTTTATACACAAAGGCAGCTGGAAAATCTTCCTTTACCTTTTGGAGTTGCATATAAGCATCTAATTTAGTGTAGTAAGCTCCCCAGTTAAGTCTATAGTAAGGCTGTTGGTAAGTCCAGTTAGCCTGTTTTTCTTCTTTTCGGTTAAAACGACTTTGTTTTTCGAGCAGTTCGTATTTATCGCGACTCACCATTAGTTGGATTCCCCAAGCTTTGATTTCTCGGTCCTCTTTGAAATTAAGTTCTTTTCGAAGATCGAGTAATTTTCTAATTTGAGGTTCTTCATTCTTCTCAACAGCTTGTTGACTGATCACAAAAGGTAAGTAAAAAAGACTAAAGGTGCAACATAAAAAGAGGCGCATAAGGTTTATTTTTTCGGCATTTGAATCAATTCAAGGCCAGAAGAGGTCCCTAATCGACTAGCACCGGCTTGCATAAGTTGAAGGGCTTGTTCAGGAGTTTTTATTCCCCCTGAAGCTTTAATTTTCACATTAGAGCCTTTGAGAAACCCTTTAAGTTGGCGTACAACCTCAGGGCTAGCTCCAGCTTGAAAACCTGTAGATGTTTTGACATAGTCTACCCCAATTTCCATACAAATGTCGCAAAGGCGTTGCATCTGAATATTATCAAGTAAACTAGTTTCTAAAATCACTTTGAGTGTACTACCGTGCAAGTGAACAGCCCTGGTTACTGAGTCAATATCGTTTTGTACATAACTCCATTCGCCATCCATAACAGCTGCTAGATTAACCACCATATCAACTTCATCAGCACCTTCTGCAGTCGCTCTTTTAGCTTCTTCTACTTTTGCAGAAATAGTTGAATAGCCCATAGGAAAACCTATAACAGTCACAATTTTGGGTCTCTGCTCAAAATTGGACAAAAAGTATTTGGCTGTATTAACATGAAAAGGAGGAATACAAACTCCAACAAAGTTATTATCGATTGCTTCTTGACATATTTGCTCAATGTCAGAAGAACTAGCGTTTGCTTTTAAGAGAGTATGTTCTATAGCATCAGCTAAATTCATAGCCTATATAGTTGTAAGTTGAATGACAAAATTTGTCCTTTAGAGCGCTAAATTACGGATTAAATTATAAAGTTGACGCCTTGCTTCTTTATTTTTTATTCCAAGCATTCATTTAGAATAAAATAGCCTTCCAATAAAGACCATCCTCCCCCTCTTAGTCATCATTTTATGTTATTGTTAGCAGACGAAAACAAGGAGACTATAAATGTTACACCTAGGCTGTTATTAAGTATGAATCAAATACAACTACTACGATATTTATTTCAAAAAAAATGTTGGATAACAACCCAACTTAAAATGTCCATTATAATCTTAACAACCAACTCAGTGACCAATTTTTTAAAGTATTCAGCTTGATAAAAAAGATATAATAATATAGCAAACAGCACTAAAAGCAAATATTACATCTTTTGCTTTAGACGATTTTTTAACTGACAAAGTTCTAATCATGTCACTGAAAACCCAAATTAAATTCATAGCCAATTAAATTTTGGTTCAACAAAAAGTATCTTTTATATTATTTTTTAGAATTATAGTTTATATATTTGTGCAACCTAACAAAAAAACAGAGGGGCCGACCGCATAATTAACTACTACCTAACTTAGCTAATTTAGAACTACGGTTACTATGTTTCTCGACTCTCCTTACTTAAATTATAGCATCAAACAATTTGATGCTATAACAGAACCTAAATTGTCTGCAGACTACCATCGAAAGCACTTGGAAGTATTAGCTGCTTTTGGTGTTGGCCCATTAGGGTCTACCCTATCTCCTTGGTATCAGCGATCAGCTGTTACTGTTTTTGCCGCTTATGATGAGTCAGGTGAGATGCTGGCTGGAATTCGTTTAGAACGTTTGGAACACCAACCTTATGAGCTCCCTCTTTGTCATGCTATTTCTGTAGATAGCCCTGACCTACTCCCTAAAATTGGCCGTCACAAAGGTCGATTGGCAGAAATCTGTGGTGCTTGGGTTGCTCCTATTGCAAGAAAACGTGGATTACTACAATATTTGATTGGTCTTTGCATAGATCAAGGAGAAAAAATGCAATTGGATTATTTACTAGCCATGCCTCCCCAACATACAAAAGGAATTTTTCATGAATATGGCTTTAGCCCGGTCCCCAATGCCTTGGGTAGAAGTGAATATTGCTATCCTGATGATCGCTATACTTCTACGTTAATGGAACTAGACTTATCTCTCCAACCTGCTCAAGCCAGTGCGGCTTTTTGCAACTAATTCTAAATACAAAATGCACTCAGTCCCTACCTTAGAAGAATGCTTTTTAAGTGTTCTTCCAGCCACTGCTATATCTATGGCTCCCCAATCAGCCAAAGAAAATCTCACTGAATATCAAGCCCCTGAGATTATTGCAGAACTCCGTCCTACTAGTAAAAAGGAATTGGCAGCTATTTTAACATTAGCTCAAGAAGAAAACTTTAAACTTTACCCTATTAGCTCTGGCTATAATTGGGGACTAGGATCTAAACTCCCCGTGGAAGGTCCCGCCGTTCTGGTTAATCTTAGCCAGTGGAAGTCTATAGAAGTTTCTGAGAATCTAGAATATGCAATTATTAGTGCTGGTGTTACCCAGGAAGATCTTAATAACTACCTCCAAAAACATCAGCTAGCCCTAAAATTTCCACTCACAGGTTCTTCAAAATCAACCGCTATTGTTGGCAATATTCTAGATCGCGGCGCTTCTGCCTTCTTTCATAGACGACAACGCCTTCTCGGCCTTGAAATCTTACTCCCTTCTGGTAAATGGCTACAAACAGGCCTCTGGCACTTCCACAAAACCTCTACCTCTCCTCCCCCACTCTATTATGCAGCAGGCATAGGTCCAGATCTCAACGGATTATTTACTCAATCGAATCTAGGCATTGTCAGTAGAGCAGTTATTCAATTACAACCCAAAAACACTGCTCTCCTCTTCTTCGCGGATTTCCAAGAAGAACAACTAATCCCTATTATCCAAAAATTGAGACAACTCCGACAAGATAATATGCTTAATGAAGGCGTATTGCTCACCAATAAAAATGACCCCCGAACTAGCGAAGGAAACCCCTTCCACTATAATGGACAATGGACGCTTATTGGCTCTTTCTCAGGTGGTAGCAGCCTTCTCGAATTTTTACAAACAGAACTGTCTTTACAATTGGCTCAATACTGCCAAAAAATTGAATTTATCCGCAGCGACAGTAAATCAACTTGTAGGCATCCCTATCAGGAAGTCTTAAGAGATCTCTATAATGGCATACCCTCAGACTACAGTATCCATACAATGGCTAAACTCCAACAAACTTCTGTGCAATCAGCCGAAGATGTGGATACAAACAAAAAGTTTCCAGGTATGGCTGTGGCTCTTCTCGCTGTTCCTTTTCATGGAGCCTCTTGCCTAGAACTTATGGAACTCATCTATGAGATTAGTCTCGACCTGAAAGTTCGCCCCTTTTATAATCTCGCTAGCCTAGATGAAACTACCTTCGAAGGCTTTTTCCGCGTATATTTTGACCGAAATGACCCACAAGCAACCAAAAATGCAAAAAAATGGAGCCAAAGGGTCCTCCAAGAAGCCGCCGAAAAACTAAGCATTTTTCCCTACCGACTCTCTACGGAACAAATGCCTCACTTTTGCCAAAATACAGAGGATAGCTTCTGGGAAACAGTTGGACAAATCAAAAATAATCTAGATCCCCAAAACTTGATTTCCCCAAAACGATATAGCCCCTACTAAAAAAAAAAGATGAGGGCCGCCTCACGGCAGCCCTCATCAACCAATTCCAAAACTCAAAAACCAACTATAAGAACTTGTTTCTTCTATAATACACCAGCTTTTACTAGACCATTAGGGATAGTCACTTAGAAAAACCTTGTTCTAGGCCTTAGGGAAGACCGCTCTATTTTACCGCATTATTTCAGCAGCACAGTAGTATACTCGTTCTTCAAGTATTTCTTATAAAAGGGTTACTATGTTTTATTCTTCTGTATCCGAATCGCTTCTTGCGTTTCTTTAATCTTGTCTTTCTGCTGCTCAATAACTGCCTGCTGCTCGAGCAAAACATCCTCTTCTTTCCCTTTATCCTCCTCAATTTCAGCAATTTTAACCTCTATTTTTGCTATCTCTTCCTTATATTTTTCTACCTGCTTAGCCAGTTTTGCAATAGCCTTTTCTTGTTTCTTAGCTTCCCTTCCCTGCAACTTCAAAGCAGATTTTTCAGCCTTTTCCCGCAACTTTAACAAATCTAAGAAAATAACATTCGCAAAATCTTGCATATACTCCCGAGCCAAATTTGCCCGCTTAGGATACTCTTTTGTAGATAAATAAACCGCCCCCAAATCACACCAAAACACAAACTCTAAACTATCCTCCGATATAATAACTGTCCGCACATATAAATCAACGGTGTTTGTACTCATATCCTTGATCCGAGCATCATCCGTAAACATACGATCCTGCCCCTTCTCATACTTGGCCTTTTTCTTAAATTTTTTCTTGCTGTAATTTGCCCAAGCCTTTTTTACAAACTTACTATCTCCCGTTGGCAAACTCATCACAAAAGCAGACTGACTGCCCGCTGAAAGCGTCCGAAACTCTTCGACAATGCTAGCTTCCAATTGCCCAAATAATGGAGAATTATAAAGCATAGGGATAATAAGTAATAATAGAAACCGCATAAAATTAATTCTGTTATTCTTTCACTATAAGTTAAGTGATTAAATAAAGGCTCAGCCATCAACGCTGCAAAGCTATAAAATATTTCTATAGCTAAAAAGCCCAAATAATGTTAAAGTTACATCTTAACAAATTAGTAAGCCCCATTTTTAACAGCAAATACTTACAGCCCTAAAGTTAAGCCTTTAAATTAAGTTTAACAAAGTAGATATAAAGTTCTTTTTGTCTTTTTTGGGGCTGCCCTTCGCTACGCTCAGGTCGCTCCCCTACGCAGCTCGCAAGCCTGCTCGGCCCTGCAGCAGCAAAGCTGCTTTGGTCGGCCGCTACGCGGCCCTGCTGCGGGCAGCTCAGCCAGCGGGTGGACCAAAATCGGCCCAAGGCCGAGAACTAGCGCCCTATGGGCGCCAAAAATTAGACCACTAGTATAAGCTCAACTCAACCCTACGGTCCTCCAAGGCATTCCCCTCCGATTTCCGCTCACCAAAAGCTTCTACACTAATTCGATCTACCGCTATTTGCCCACTTTCTAACAAATAACGCTTGACCGCCTCCGCGCGAGCAACTGACAAAGTCTCATTTTTTGTGCTGTTGCCTACCTTGCTCGCATAACCTGAGATGTCTAACTTTAAACTCGGCTGCTGACGCAATATACTCCCAATAAGATCCAAACTTCTTTGAGCCTGTATACTCAAATTCGCTGAAGCATTAGCAAAGTAAATTCGACTGCGGTATTGCCCCTCTTTAACTGTCGACTGCCCTTTTAACTGCCGATTTAAATCACCTGATATCTCCACAGATTGTCTAATTTCTAACAATTCCTGCTTCAATCGATGATTTTCTGCCTGTAATGCAGCTAGTTTTGCCGCATTTTGAACCTGAGGCAATTCTGCTATTTCAGCTTCTTTTTGAACCAAAGCCTCCTTCAAGCTAGCTAACTCATTGGCTTTTAAAGCCAATTCCATCAAAGCCGCCGAATCTGCTACTTGCCGATAAATAGTATCTATAACTACTAGACGCACTTCTTCTGCTTTGGTCACAGAATCTAGACGCATTTTTTCCAAATCTAGTCGTAATTGAACCAATTTTTCTTGTAACTCCCACTTATTGTCATAATGTATGATTGTGGTATCCCGCTGATCTCTAGCCAGCTGCAACTCTTGCTCCAAGCGCAAACGATTAGCCTCCGCCGCAGCCAAAAGACTATCATTGGCCTTCTTGCTAATGCCCCGCAAAGCTAAGCCCAAATTGGCCAAACTTATTTGCAGGTCCAATAACTGCTGACTAGAATCCCGCATTTGCATATCAATTAACTCTAATTGCTTGTTTAAAGCCAAAAGCTGGGCCTGCTCACTACTATCAAAACGCGGAACCTCTTGCTTGATGATAATCACCGAATCCCGCTCTATCAACTCTGTTTGCGTTTGTGTCAAAAACACCCTGTCTATTTGGACCAGTGTATCTCGAATTACTTCTACTTCCCGCTCTTGCTGATAAACTGTATCTACTCGACTTTGCCCTGCTTCTACTACTGTATCTATTTGGACCAATTGCTGCTCTCTATAGACCGTATCCACTTGATAAATCGTGTCCCGCTTAATGAGACTAGGCAAACTGTCTATGGTCCTAACTTCTATGGTTTGCCCCCCCTTTTGTTGTCTCAACCACTCCCAACGCACTTCATTTAAGGCTTGTTCATGATTTAGCTGCTCTCGCAAAAGAGCCTGCTCTCTGAGCAACTCGTTTCGAAGGCGTTCTATGTTTTGGGCCTCTTTTTCTTGGACCAATAAAAGTTCTTGCTGTCGCTGCTCGGCCTCTAAAAGCGCTAAGCGATTGGCCAAATGATTGGCTGCTGGAGTAACTGGATAAGTTCTTTCAGGCTGAGTTGCTGCCTCTTTTTCCAATTCGTTTTTTTGTGTTGTAGTTTGGCTACTGTCTCCCGCTTGAGCCTCTTCTCTTGTTTGGAGCAAGCTCATTTCATTGGTAAAAATAATGGGGGCATCAAAAGCACTATGGCTCCAACCAAAGCTATAATAAAGCCCTAGGGAGTTATAGCTAAAGGCATCAAAATTTCGATTATCCGTTCCTCTTTTTTGGCCCTGCTGGTTGCTGGGATTAGCTGCATAGGCTTGAGCCGTACTGTTGTAGTTATCGGGATAATCGCCACTAACATCATCTAAATAATCGCTAAAGGTATAGAACAACTGTGTTTGCAGTTGTAGGTTCAGGCGTTGAGCCAAACGGAATTTCAGTCCCAAGCCCAAACTTGCCTGCCAGGTCCAAGGCGAATAGCTTTGGCCCTCCGTTTCTAGCGCTTGCAAATCAGTTTCAAAAATTCCATCTTGCTCAATTTCAAAGGCGAGGTTGGCATTAGGATCATTTTCGGCCAAATTATAAATGCGGCCATCAGACCAATAATGGTAGCCTTGTCCATTGGCTAAGTACAAATCGGCTTTGCTGCTAAAGTAGCTCCCTCCTAAGCCCAGAGAGAAAAAGGGAGTACAAAAAGCATTTGGTCCAAAAATTCGTCCATTATCGGTATAATAAACAAAATCGACTTGGCCGCTGTATACCTGCATTTCGGCATTGAGGGCACGGGCAAAATAAGGGTCATCAATTTGGAATTCTCCTGCTCGATTTTGGTAGCGATCATTCGTTCGCATCAGGTGGCTACTGCCTGAAAATCGGAGCGTCCAAGCTGCTGATAGACGTTTTTCTAGGGCAATTTGGTAACTTAAATAACTGGCCATATCTTCTACATTTTGATAGGCTGATTGATAAGTCCAGAGCCGTTGATTAAGGTCTCCATAATATTGACTAAAGCCCATTGACGCACCAATTTTCCATTTAAAATCAGCTTGTTGAGCTTTCAAAAGGGGAATACTTAATAAGAAAGTAAGGAATAGTGGGAAATATTTAGACATAGGAAGAAGCGTTTCATTGAGGGAGGAATTTTTGCGGTGGACAGGCGGCGAAGCCGCCGCAGGCCTAGCTGCCTGTAGGGGTGGCCCAAAGGGCCAGACCCAGCCGCCTTTGGCGGCGCAGGGCCGAGCAGACCTGCGAGCCCCGAAAGGGAGCGGCGGGCGAAGCCCGCAGGCCCCTAAAAAATAATTAACGCTCTAACTTAGCTGTTAAGTTGATTTGTACACTAATGCCAAAATTGGGACGCACATAAACGCGGCTGCCTAGGCCAGAAATTTGGCCCGCCGTATTGGCTTCTTCCAAGAAAGTGGCTCCTGCGTTTAGGTAAATAAACTGATACAGTTTGTGGCTGAGGCCTAGATATACTGGGCGTTTGAAGATAGGGCCACTGAGATCGTTGCCATTTTGGCCTAGATCTTTAAAATTGTTGACATAAGCGCCTACCGTGATGGCCGTATTGCTGAGAATTCGGGGTGCAAAAGCCCGTTTGCCAAGAGGGAACGCCAAGCCAATAAAGGCCGAGCTGCCGATAGAAAGATTAGAAAAATCGCCATCGATATAAGTACCGCCATAGCCGAGTTGGATAGACAACTGGCGGTCAGTTTTCTCCGTTTCATAATCATTGATATAGCGGCTATCGCTCAATTTGGCCAAATTGGTATTGAGAATCTGGTCCAATTCGCCATGAATGAGCGTCTTGAGATCGGCGATGAGTTTTTTGCGGTATTCAATTCGGGCCTCATCCTTTGTTTTGCCCAAAAAGAGAAACCTTCCCTTAGACAACTTGGCCTTTTCGATTTGGCGAAGCGTCTGTTTGATGATATCGGAAAAGCCATTGAACTCAATATTGGCAGCGCTGCGGTAGTGTTTTAGGCCCGTTTTTACAATCTTATTCAAGTCTGTCATGACCTGATGATTACTTCGATTGAGCTGAATACTGCTCTTACTCAAACCAAAAGTTTGCTCTAAATAAGCATCTAAATGCTGGTAGAGCTGCGTTTTCAAAGCCTGTTGTTCGGCGGCTGTGATGGGCCGAAAAAAGCTAATTTTAAAATCGTATTCGGTACTTCCCCGCAGCTTATAGTTAATAGGGAGATTAAACTCCGTTGTTCGCTTATCAAAGGGACGTTTCCAGGCTGCCACATAAAGCGGCAGGCGTTTTTCGCTCCCCTTATCATTATAAACTGCAATTTCTACATAATTGACATCTTGTGGGGCCTTGCCCTGCAACAAGATATGCGTTTCGGCTGGAAGCGGTTGATTATTATTGAAAGCCGCTTTCTCATAGTCAAAACTAACAGCTTTATGCTGCCCAAAGAGAGGGCTAACACAACAAAAAAATAGGATGGGGAATAAGTACTTCATAGTAATCTGATTGGGCTAGTCATCACTAGCTTGTTTATATATTTTTACTTCTTCTTGAATAAACTTTTGGCTAGGGATAACCACTTTTTCCTCTTTGGTTTGTAGAGTAATGGCAATACTGTTGATATCGATAATTTCTCCACGAATGCCCTTAACTTCGACCTCCTGGCCCACTTCAAACAATCGCTTGCCATAAAAACCCGCTAAAATATTGGCCAAGATATCTCTAGATGCAAAGCCATAAGCAATAGCTGCCGAACCCATAATTGCAGCCAAAATAATAAAGAGATTAGAGCTAATGATAGAGGTATCAATACCCGCCTGTTGCAAGGCCGTCAAACTAATGACGATAAATATCATATAGTAGACCACTTGGCTAATGATCTTGCCCGCACCAATACCCAAAGAAGCCGTAGCGCCTTTAATTACATCTCGAACTAAGCCCGCCGCAAAGCCCCCAATAATAAAGAGCACTATAGCCGAAAATAGCGTAGGCAAATAACTAATGAGCTTAGAAATCTCTTTAGAGATAACCGTCCAACCCAAAATATCTGAGGCAGTGGTAATCACTAATAACATGACTAACCAATAAGCCAATTTCCCCATCAATTCACTAGGTGTTTGCTTAATATTGGCCTTCTCTAAAAAAGAAGATAACTGAATCCGCTCCGATAATTGATCAAAGCGAGCGGTTTTGAGCAACTTACGCAAACCTCTATTGATTAGCTTAGCCATAAATAGCCCCGCCAAAAAAACAAACAAGGCCCCAAATAAAGCGGGCAAAGCCGCCATAATTGCCGAGGTAGTGGCTTGTAATGAAGCAAAAAACAACTCTGTCCACTTACTAATATCTCCCATGATTAACAAAAATTTTAAGCTATTGTCGACCAACAGCCCGTCTTATTTATTAGAGCCCAACAATGACTATTGGTCACTTTATTCTTCTTTTTTATCTACCTTTTCCGTGCAATCTCCTAATAACTGAAAATTGGTTTTAAAAAACGTAGGCCCAAATAGCTCCAATACGTCCCCTATCAACCTAAACGTCTCCAACTCAGAGATGACCACCTTTTTCAACTTTTCAGGCGGCTGCTTATCCAAATGCATGCTCTTAAACAAGTCTTTCATCTTTTTCTATTTTTTTATTGGAGTAATACATGAGGCCAACCACTCTCTCCCCCGTTTCAAACGCATCTTAATGGCACTTTCCCCCATTTCTAAGGTCGCAGCCATTTGCTTAATACTCATCTCTGCATAATAGCGCATAGACAAAACAATGCTATAGTCTTTCTTAATATTAGCCAGACAACGCTGCAGTTCTTTTACATTGGCCGCCAATAATTCTTGTTGCTCTGCCTCAATATCATCTTCACTCATCACATCAAATTCTTCAGGCACCTCTTCTTCTTTCATCCGCTTTTTTTTCCTAAAATGCTGCATGCAATGATTATAAGAAATCGTATTTACCCACAAAGAAAAATTGGCCCGCCCCTCAAATTGCGACAATTTGGTAAAAATCTTTATCATAATATCATGAGTCAGATCTTCCGCCAAAGCCTCCCGCTTCACCAAGGAAACCGCCTTCCGATACACTAATGGCGCATAACGATCATACAACACCCCAAATAAATCACTTTGCCCCTGCTGCACAATCAACTGCACCAATTCCTCATCACTCAAAGCAGATTGTTCTGCCCTACTTTTTACTTGCATAGCCTCTCTTTAGTTTATGTTTGCTTGCCTTATTTCAAGATACAAATTTTTCAGCATAATTAAATTTCTACTCTTTTTCTGAACCTCTTCACATCCACTTAGTTTAGAACTAAAGCAAAGCTTAGTTTAATTCTAAAAATAAGCTTATATTTGTTTGGTCTTTGGGGCCTCCGCTGCGGCTTCGCCTTGCGGCGCTACGTTTCGCAGCTCGCTATTCGCTCGGCCCTTCAGCCCTTCGGGCTTCGGTCTGGCCTAACGGCCACTGCTGCACATCGCTAGGCCTGCGGGCCTACGGCCCTGTAGATCGCCTTTTTTGTCCTGAATTCAGGCTTCCACTTTTCATATAATTGACACTGATTATGAGCCAACTCTTGCAAAATGCCCAAGAAAATCTTAATGCTAACGGTTTTCTAGATCTAGAAGTAGATCCTACTCTGGACCTCGTCCAAGAAATTGAAAAACTCAAAAAGGAGAAGAATGCCATTATTTTGGCCCACTACTACCAAGAAAGTGAAATCCAAGATATTGCCGACTATATTGGCGATAGCCTCGGCCTAGCTCAACAAGCAGCCAATACCAATGCCGATATTATCGTTTTTGCAGGGGTCCACTTTATGGCCGAAACTGCAAAAATGCTCAACCCTAGCAAGAAGGTGCTTTTACCCGACCTCAAGGCTGGTTGCTCACTAGCTGACTCTTGCCCCGCTCCCGTTTTCGCCAAGTTTAAAGAAAAACATCCTGATCATGTGGTGGTGAGCTATATTAACTGTACTGCCGACCTCAAAACCCTAACCGATGTTTGCTGTACCTCTACCAATGCTAAAGCCATCATTGATAGTATTCCCGAAGATAAACCCATCATCTTTGCTCCCGATAAAAATCTTGGTGCTTACCTCAATAAGGTAACGGGCCGTGATATGATTCTCTGGAACGGCTCCTGCATGGTCCATGAA
>Ga0193958_1000495_pt1 | contig 14494 bp, 19 predicted proteins | sample FB_1_MG_FD_140320 | JGI IMG/M metagenome (GOLD analysis project Ga0193958, IMG submission 140320) | Microbial mat bacterial communities from the Broadkill River, Lewes, Delaware, United States - FB_1_MG | ecosystem: Environmental > Aquatic > Freshwater > River > Microbial mats | place: USA...
CTTTCCCCCATGCCTTAACCTCATCGGACATGAAGTTTAAGCCCATCGCGAGATGAAGTTCTCCTTTTTCTTTCAAAACATTACCGAGGATTTTGGTATACCACCCGCCACCTGGGAAAAGCTCTAACACCTTCATATCTTCTTTGAGGCCAAAAAACTGCAATGTTTCTAAAGGCACTAGTACTTTTAACAACGCCTATAAAGTTATTTAAAAGCTGTAAGAAAGAACCTTGTGCATCCTCTAGCAATTGATATTAAAACAGCATAAAAAAACGCGCCTATAGGCGCGTTTTTGATATAAATTAATAGGAAGAGTTAGTCTCTTGGAATACTGCCCATAAGCGCTTTTGTCTCCATAAACTCTTCCATACCATAACGCCCCCACTCTCGGCCGTTACCTGACTGCTTATACCCACCAAACGGGGCCTTTGCATCAGCGGGTGCACCATTAAGATGAACCATTCCGGTACGCATCTGAGCGGCAACCGCTTTAGCACGTTCAAGGTCAGCAGAATAAACACTACCAGAAAGGCCATAGATACTGTCGTTGGCAATGGCAATCGCTTCTTCTTCACTCTTATAAGTCATAATGCTTACAACAGGGCCAAAAATCTCTTCTCTAGCGATAGCCATTTCAGGCGTAACACCAGCAAATACTGTTGGTTGCACATAACAGCCTTTATCCAAGCCATCGGGAAGGCCTACACCACCTGCAATTAACTCCGCACCTTCATCAATACCTTTTTGAATAAGTGCTTGAACTCTCTGCCATTGAAGCTGTGAAACAACAGGTCCCATTGCAGTATCTTCAGCCATAGGATCGCCGGTACGTACCGATTGAGCAGCCGCTCGTGCAATTTCAATCGTTTCAGCCAAACGATCCTCTGGAACCAATAGACGGGTTTGAGCATTACAAGATTGACCTGTATTACCCATTACTCCTTTAACACTGCGTTTTATCACTTTCGCAAAATCAGCATCGTCTAGAATAATATTGGCAGATTTACCACCCAACTCTAGGGACACTTTCTTCAAATTTTCAGCAGCAGCAATTGAAACTAGCTTGCCCGCTTCCGTAGAACCCGTAAAGGAGATTAAATCTAATTTAGGATGTGCACTTAAGGCTGCGCCAACAACAGGACCGTCACCATCGACAAGGTTGAAAACACCCGCTGGGACACCTGCTTCATCAAGAATTTCAGCAAAGATATGCGCGGTACGAGGAGCAACTTCACTTGGTTTCAACACCATTGTGCAGCCCGCAGCGATAGCTGGTGCGACTTTACAAGTGATCTGATTCAACGGCCAGTTCCACGGAGTGATCATACCGCAAACACCTATAGGCTCTTTAACAACCGTCGTCGATCCCATCACTTCATTAAAATCGGTCTTTTTCAAAACACTTAACGCCACTTTAATGTGACCAAGGCCAGCCATTACCTGAGCCTGACGAGAGAAGCCAATTGGTGCCCCCATCTCTTCAGTCGTTGCAATCGCCAGCTCTTCAGCTCGTGCAGCGTAGCACTCAACAATACGTTCCAACAGAGCAATACGTTCAGCCTTATCGGTCTTACTAAAAGACTCAAAAGCCAAGACAGCAGCATCAACTGCAGTATCCACATCGACCTGAGTACCCAGACATATCTGAGAGACAACTTCATCTGTCGCAGGATTAAAAACATCGAGTACTTCAGAGCCATTAGGCTCGACCCATTGACCGTTGATATAAAACTTCTTCAGATTATGCATAAGACTTAAAATCCTATAAATACGTTAACGCTAATAATAAGGGAATACCTTTACATATATAGCACTATAAGGCCAATACAATTGCGACACAAACCTTACCTAACTTGAGTGCATAAAAAAGCCGCTAGATAGCGGCTAATTTTAGAACGATAAATTAGGTGAAGTTTATAAACCCAATATGGCAGCTAATAAACCGATGAGGCCACCAAAAACACCACCCCATACCACTAACCAACCTAGATGCTCTTTAATCATCCGCTGGATAATCTCTTTCACAAGTTGTGGCGTTAATTCATTTAAGCGCTGCTGAACAATTGATTCAACTTTCACTCTCATTTCAGCCATTACATCAGGGCTTTCCAGCTCATCTCTCAGCATTTTTATAAAATGCTCATCACGAGTCATCTCCTCAATAGAAGATTTCATTTTCTCAACAAAAGGCTGTCGTAGCGGTTCCAATGCGTCAGTACCACCAACCATCGCCAACATCCCCCCAAATGAGGATGCCTGAATCACCTCAATCAAAGAATCAAACGTAGGTGAAAAGTCGACCTTTTCAATAACGGGAGCTAAATGCAGGTCTGGCTGCTGACCATTATCGGAGCCTAAGAAACGCTCGATATTTTCTTCGGTGAAAAACTGCTCCATCAGAAGCGTCTTTATCCCCAACTTAAAATCTTCAAAACGTGCAGGAATAACCCCAGAGCCATATAGACCGGGTACTTTTTCAAATAGCATATGAACAGCTAACCAATTGGTTAACGCACCAGACAAGGCAAACAACCCGATTGTCAGTAATATGCCATCATCAGCAATAAAACCTGCCGCAAAAGCGCATGCGGCCAACAAATTGGTAAGTAAGCTTTTGTTCATAAAAAGGGCTCCATAAGGTTTTTCGCATCATATTGAAATAGATGCGTTTTTAAAAGGGCCCAGCGCAAACAGAAGCCTAATCTAGGCCAAAATAATGAACACAGCGGTAGCAGTTACCCTGCTCGGTACTGAAGTATCAAGCCAATAACTTCATGATCACTGGCAACAGCAGAAAGCGATTCTTCTAGCGTACGGCGCTGAGGGAGAGGAATATTAAATTTATCTCGAAGTAACTGTTTAACTTCAATATCTGATGCAGGATCAATTGCTTTACCCGCAAAGATATTGATGCGTTCTAAAATGAAAGATTTATCCATTAATTTTCAAGTTCACTTAGTCAAATAGGGACTTAATTAATCATTGCACGAAACTGATTGCAGGCATGCCCTGCAGGATAGTTTTTTGCCAAAAAGATATGCATTGAATCTGCAGACATTAGCCCGGTAATACGCTTCCAAGCTTGTCGCTTTGACTGGTATTCAGTCGTTAAAGGCTCATAACAAGCCCATTGATCATAGTCCATACCTTCGAACTTTGATACACATAGATTATCACTAAGATTTCGTAGCATGAGAATCACTCCATTGACGCTTTAATTACCAACTTCTATCGCCAAGTTACCATAATAAAAAATACTAACATTTCGGCTAAAACTGAAAAAACTACATAAAGCTAAGAAGCAAAGAGGAATTAAGCTATAAACAGAGAGGCAGTTACTGACAGGTATTTTTCGTGTGAAGACGTATAAAGATAAAAATTAAAGCTAATTTAGATAAAAAGAGCATGAATTTATCATGCTCTCCTCAATTTTAATTCTCTCGAATTAAAATAAATATTCTGTCTTATACAGGGCGAATGTTTTCAGCCTGTGGGCCTTTCTGGCCTTGAGTAACAGAGAACTCAACCTGCTGGCCTTCAGCAAGAGTTTTGAAGCCATCACCCTGGATTGCAGAGAAATGAGCAAAAACGTCTGGACCAGACTGCTGCTCGATGAAACCAAAACCTTTCTCTTCGTTAAACCACTTAACAGTACCAGTTGTAGTATTAGACATGTTCGTATCCTATTTTTTAATAAATAATTGACTCATGATTGAGCCGTTTGGCGCGATTTTTTACTTTTACTTATGAAAAACAGGACGAGGAATTCAAGAAACACTTCGAAATGGTTGTGCATAAATAGCGGATAAATATCAAGCTGAACGAATAATATACAACCCATTGAGTAATGTCAAAGACTATTACTTCTAATTATCGATCTAGAACATACAAATTTAATAAGGTACGAACATATAGGGGATTATATGGAGATAGGACAAGCGTTCGAAAAACTGTTTATATATGCAGGCAGCCATGCACAGTTCACACCAAATACACGTTCGATTGGCCTATATTACAATGACCCAAAATCTACAGATATTAATAAATTACGTTCCACTGCGTGCATTACGATAGATAAGGCTCTTTCAGACAAAGAAGCGCATACTCCCTATGCACTCTTTATCCCTGCGGAAAAGTGCGCAACAGTACTATTTAATGGCTCTTATGCTGAACTTTAAATACCTTACAATTGGTTCTTCGGTCAATGGCTGCCGAATAGCGGCCTAGAGGCAGCAGACTTTCCTCCTTTTGAGGAATATCTTAACGATCCAAGAACTACACCTCCTCAAGAACTACTGACAAGAATAGACTACCTGCTAGTTTAAAACGGCGGAATTTGGTGGGAGAAATGCCTACCAACCACTTTTGGCTCTCCATAGATAATATTTCACAATAAAGCTATCACACTAGCCTATACTAACTTGTATCGATCCAAGGATTGGGACTCATTCAGCAATTCTGGAGTACGACATGTTATCAATTATATTGCGCGGGATGCTCTTATTCTTTCTAAGTTTTTCTACGTCAATTTTGGCCGATAACAATAATAAATTCATTATTTACAGCTATCATCAAGCTCCCCCGTTTATAACAGGCGAAAAAACAGGCCTAACCTATGATTTTGCAAACTACCTCTCTCGTAAACACAAAAATTTGAATATCGAAGTACTTGTCCTTCCACGAAAGAGGCTTGATCGAATTCTAAGCGTGTCACCTCAAAATATAATTATCCCTTGGGTCTCGCCCAAATGGTTTTCATCAATAATTACAGATCAATTCGAATGGTCTACTGAAATAATGCCCGACGCCAGCATCTACATCTGGAAAAACCATACCCCTCACGAATTCTACAAACCACAAGATTTAATTGGGTTTAATTTAGGTGGCATAAGAGGGTATAGATACCTGAATGTTGATCCTTTAGTAAGAAACAGGCAAATCCTAAGAAGTGACTCCAATAACGAAAAACAACTCCTTCAGATGCTCCTTCAAAAAAGGGTCGATGTGGGCATCATCCCCTTTAGTGCCGCCCAATACCTGATTCAGGAATTTAGCTACGAGGATGCATTTAACCTCAGTAGCCATCATCAATTTTCTCGCCAGTTAATGGTTAGAAGCCAATCAGAATCAATGAATGACAGTCTCATGAATACGGTTTCAAACATGAAAACAGACCAGAGCTGGCAACTCATCATGCAAAAATATGGATTGATTACTCATCCGGAAACGCTAAAGCAGGCAACTCGCTGAATACTGCTTCCCTCGCGTGTTACAAAATACTCAAAATAGCTTCAGCACTACTCACTTCAAATTGCTTTGGTTCCTCAATATGCAGATCCGTAACTACACCATCATCGATGACCATGGCATAACGTTTAGAACGGATGCCACCAAAAGAACCACTGTCCATCTCTAAACCCATTGCGGTCGTCAGGCCTGCTCCACCATCTGCGATCATCGTAATCTGCTCAGCATTTTGCATATCAGCCCACGCCTTCATTGCAAAAGCATCATTAACTGAAAGGCAGGCAATCATATCTATCCCTTTAGCTAAAATTTCATCAGCCTTAATGATGAAGCCTGGCAGATGGGAAGCAGAGCACGTCGGTGTAAACGCACCTGGTAATGCAAAAAGAACAACTTTTTTCCCCGCCATTAATTGATCAGCTTCAATTGATGACGTTTCGCCTGCACGAACACTGCTAATGCTCACGGATGGAATTTTATCGCCTACTTTAATCATAACCTGGCCCCAAAATAGAAGTGAATTAACTGTAGCATGTGAATACTCAAACCGTATTTTTTATAAAATAAAAAAGACCCTCAATACAATTTAAATACTCATTTTCCCAATAAAAACGCCTATAATGCGCTTAAGAGATAACTCTTACACTAAAGATAATTAAGGTAGCACAATGAATCGTAAGAAAAAGATTTTTCAAATTCTTAAAAAACGTGCAAAACAAGCCAATGCAAAGCGTGCACCGCAGAGCAATAAGCCCCGCTACATAGCAAAAGCAGACAGAGAACAAATGAGTAGCGACGATGGGACAAGCACATCAACGGCAGAGAGCAATTCGTAGCCTCTACCCTGCTTACAGACACAATCCAAATTACACCGAACAACTATTATGAATAAGCTGCAAGGCACTAGCCTTCGCCTTTAAAGCCGCCTCTTTATCCCCTTGAACATGAGCCAAGGTAATGGCACCTTCTTTTAATAAGTGCACTGCATCCAATAACAACTTGGTCGTATTTTCATGCAAGCCCAAGGTGTCTAGTTGAGTCTTGATTAGCATCTTAACTCTCGACTTATGCGCTTTACACTGTTTGTGAATTTGGCACGTTGTATTACCGTATTCACCACTCACATTAATAAAAAAGCATCCCGCAAACGGCTGCAGTTCGTCTACTCGATCATTGAACCAATCATCCAGCGCATCGAACAGCGCTTCGATTCTTGCAGCACCACAGTCAGCTTGATTAAGCCTTCTAGCTAGCCAATCATAAAAACAATCATCTCGATACTTAAGCGTCGCAATAACCAGCTCATCTTTACTCGTAAAATGATGGTAAAGCGTTTTTTTTGCGACACCTGAGTACTGCAGTATTTCATTAATACCTACGGCATGAATCCCTTTCGTATAAAAAAGCTCAAACGCCCGGGTGATTAATAAATTCCGCTTGGATTCCACAGAAAATATTTCCTTGAAAGTGAGTTGTAAAAGGAACACTCAGATCTTGACACAAGTAGACCAAACTGTCTACCATTCACTGGTAGACCGACCTGTCTACTCATTGTTTTATCACGATGAAGATATAAAAGGAGAAAGTTATGTTTAATTTTATGAATAAATTAAAAGGCGATGGCGCAACGCTGCCTCCCATTCCAAGCAAACAAGCTCTCCTCATTGCTTGGCTAGGGGGATTCTTAACAATAGCGGTGATTGCAGGGCTTGCTCAAAGCTTAGAAATCACACTGATATTGGGTTCATTTGGAGCCTCTTGTGTACTCGTTTTTGGTTTTCCAGATGCTCCCTTCTCCCAACCAAGAAACGTAATCGCGGGTCACTTCTTAAGCTCACTAGTGGGGTTATGCTTCTTGGCATTATGTGGGGCCACCTGGTGGGCAGTCGCTCTAGCCGTTGCTACGGCCATCGTATTGATGATGGCAACAAGAACCACACACCCACCAGCAGGTTCTAATCCCGTTATCGTATTTATGATCCAACCATCATGGGACTTTTTACTCTTTCCTACTCTCAGCGGTGCTGTACTTATTGTAGGGGTAGCATTGATCTATCTAAATATCAGTCGTCAAACAAACTATCCAAAATACTGGTAAGCCTTACTTCATTGAAAAACTTAACTAATCTAAATCACAATATTTGATGGTATCTACTGAATCTGAAGTAGCACCACTTTATTGAGCGTTATAGCCATACGCTTGTGTTCCCCAAAGCGGGACAGTGGATAAGCTATGTTTATAGCTTCCCGAAGTTTCTTTCGTTGAATACGATACATACATCAAGGTTTGAGATTGAGCATCTAAAATACGACGTATTTTTAGAGATTTGAAAAGAATACTTTTCGATTTTTTAAACACAACCTCACCCGACTTTGATTTATCGATCTGCTTGATCATATCAGGGCTAATCTCCCCAGTTTGGCGACAAGCAATAGAGCCATCACTAGGGTCAGCAAAATCTAAATCAGCTTCGATACTAGCTATATGACACGTAACGCCTGTCACGATAGGATCGACCAGCACGCTGATTTTTATGTCCTTTGTCGTCAACAAACCTAAAGACACATCGCCTACTTCATCATCGCTACAACCCGACAATAATACTAATGACGCAATAACGACTAAATATCTCTTACCGCGAATACCCAATTTAGCAAACATGATTCAATCCATCTTAGTTAAGCACTGTGTGTTTTTTTATTGGCGAACGCCGTATAGGATTATGAGAGAACGATATTGTAATCACAATAACCTCAAAACCGTCCCATCGGTTTTGATGATGGAGTGGAAGAATGAGCAACTGGTTTTGCATAAATATGGGTGACGGTATGTTTGCTGATCAACCTCTTGAAATGCTACAAAAACAGTTTGAACAATACATTGAACAAGAAGGTAACAGCCAACTGATGGCAGCATTCTTTCGCCATGAATCCGAAGGAAGTCTACACTGTAGCGTCAAAGTCTACTTAACCCCTAGCGCTGTTGATTTCGCCAATGCTCGCAACGCATCCTCATGCATGAAGCCCGGGCCTGAAGGTTTAAGCCTGCTCTCTGGCTCTATAGATGTTTGGCAAGAACAGTTCCCTCACTATCACTACTAGGATCTCACATGGACTTCACACAAGCGCAAGAATACTGCCTTTCCCGCCCAGAAGCGTCGATAGATTACCCCTTTGGCCCTGATGTCGCGGTATTCAAAATTAAAAATAAGATGTTTGGCCTATTAAGTACGAGTGGACCCAAAGGAAAGGAGCTGGGCCCCAACTATGCAGGTCATGCTTTTATAAATCTCAAATGCGATCCAGAAGAAGCCTCAATGCTAAGAGATATATTCCCTGAAGTATTACCTGGCTACCATATGTCTAAGAAACACTGGAATAGCGTCGTACTTGTCGACTCTATGCCTGAGAAAGAGATAGAACGATTGATAGATCGCTCTTACGGGTTAGTTGTAAAAGGACTTAAAAAAGCAGAAAGGCTCCAGCTAGAACTGCACTACCCTTTGGAAGAACTTTATAAATAGGTAACTAAGGACGATATAGGTGCCAACCTTTAAGCTGCACCATCGCGTCTGTTTCGATTCAGCAAAAACCAAAAATTTAACCCTATCATCAGTCCAACAAAAGAGAATAACTGAAATGTTTGATAAAACCCCACTGATCCTGCCATCTCTGCCGCAGGCCAAATTAGTAACATAGGAATATCTGCGACAAACACGCCCCCTAATGTCAGTGTAAAAAAGTTCACTCTTCTTTTTTTAACCAGTAATCGGTAGAAGCGATAACCAATAAAAAACATATACACATAGGCGACCGCTAAACTTGCGATAGACATCCCAATAAATAAACCAACAAACGTCAAAATACCCTGATCAAAATTAAAACCAGCAAGGTCTGCATAAAACGCAAATATCACAAAAGCGAAGGGAGTTATCAAAGGGGCTAAAGCTAAAGCTCTGCTTTCATTATTCATTCGCTTCCAGATCTCATCATTTAATTAGTAGAGATTTTAGTAGGAATAAAAGAGGAAAGACTTGAGGAAAATTAAGTTGAAGCGTTTTTCTACTAGGCATTCCCCTCCTAATCACCGATTTCGATAAATTAGGAAGAGAATTTAGTATATTGAGAGCCCCGTATATTGAGAATCTACTAAAGTGAGATTCTACTGTATTAAGAACCTACCAAGTTATATTCGCTTACTTATGCGCCAACGCATCCTCAGGTTTACACTGGGAAATTCGTTCTTTCTCTTCATCCAGAATATCCTGCGTAAACTGGCTCATAAAGCAGCAGCAAATACCCTCACCAATCATCGTACGCGGTCCTAATGGGTGACCAATATGCTTATACACACCATGGGAATGACCATGATCATGACTGTGGCCGTGCGAATGGCTATGATCATGACTATGAGAGTGGCTATGGTCGTGAGAATGACTGTGCGAATGGCCATGATCATGTGAGTGCTCAGCGCTTTTATCCTGATCGTCATTCGGATCGAACTCAGCGTGATGGTGATGAATATCGACCTCACCCGCGGCTAAACGACGCTGAAAAGAGTCCATTAAACTTTCATCTCCGCTAGGCGCGTTATCATCCAAGATTTCACGTACCCGCACTTCAAATGCATCAATCACTTTTTCATGATCATTCAGATAAGGCGTTTTAATAAATTCAATACTAGGATTATCCCCAGCAACCTTATCCACATAGCCAAAGATTCGCTTAACTAATCGGCCTGTGAACAAGAAATACGGTGCAACGACAATACACTTAAAACCAAGTTTCATTAAGCGCTCTAAGCCCACACCAACAGACGGGTAGGTAACTCCGGAGTAAACCGTATCAGCCCAACCAAAGCCCATATTTTCATTCACGATTCGGGTTAACTTCGCCGCTTCAGCATTCGCTTCAGTATCAGACGTACCACGACCGACAACCACTAACATAGTGTCATATAAGCTTTCTGGGGGATTCTCAGGATCTAAACCTAGCGATTCATAGATGCGTGCCTGAAAAGCGTCGATCATCGCAGGGTGTAAACCTAGCTCTTTGCCATAATGAACAGCGACTCCATCGTTCTGCTCTGCATAGGTTGTTAAAACAGAAGGGATATCATTTTTAGCATGCGTAGCCGCGAACAACATACCCGGTACGGCATAAATATCTTCAACCCCTTGCTCAAGCAAAGCGTTCAGTCCCATATGGATATTAGGCGCAGAAAACTCTAGAAAACCATACTCCACAGGCAGATCAGGAAAACGTTTTTTCAATCCTGCTGCCACTCGGCCAAATTCACGTTCTGCATCTTTATCACGGCTACCGTGACCGCACACCATAATACCTTTTTTAGGCACTGGGCTATCTCCAATAAATCATAAAAAAATCTGCTGAATTCTACTCTACTGTGCTCGAAACACAGCGTTTTTGATAGATCAATTCAACGTTAAAATATACTCATCTATAACTTGCTGTAACTTATCAACGACAGCACTGTTATGTTTATCAATTATTCCTGATCGCACCAGACTATAGTCTGCAAACTCAGCAGTACTGCTACGTTCTGTAATCACCCGAAGTAACACGCCCCTTTGCGCAAAAAACTCATAAAGAGCCAGCGCTGTGCTCGTTTCTATCCACCAGCTATTATAAAGCCCAAACAAACTTTCGGTGCCGCTAGCACTCATTCTGATCGCTTGCTTCTTAGACGCGAGCTGCTCAATCAACGGGGTAAATAAAGCGAAGGTTGCTTCACTATTCTGCTGAACTTTTTCTCTAGCCTCAACCTGCCAGCCTTGGTCACTCAATGCTGCTATCGCGATCTCTTGAGCGGGTCCATTCACTGCCCAAGGGCCTAACTGCGAAGCGATTTTATGGATTAAATCTGGTGCGCCAAACAAAAAACCTAAACGTATGCCCGCAAGGCCAAAAAACTTACCAAATGATCTTAATACCAACAGATTATCTAATTGTAGAAACTTATCATAATAAGATAAAACGCTCTGTTCAGGGCTTAGATCAATAAAGGCCTCATCAATGATTATATGGCCTCCTTTCGGCATTCTTTCAGCCCAAGCTAACAACTGCTTAGCCGTAAAACATAAACCTGTAGGGTTATTGGGATTAATAACGACCAGATGAAACGGTTTTCCCGCGGATAGACGCTGCTCAATTACATTGACTGCATTCGATCGATTATCAGCTGAATAAAAACAACATTCATAACCGTGTTTCTTCCAACTCTGTCGATGCTCTTGATAACCAATTTCAGGCAATAAAACTGTTAGGGCGGGTAAAAAGTCTGGTAAACATTCAATAACCTGCTGAGAGCCACTACAGGCCAGAAAGTTTTTATGGCCATAATAACCAATGACCGCCTCATCAAAAGCTGGCTTCTGATAAGGCAATCGCTGAAAGCTATCAACACTCAACGGCGGCAGAGGATAAGCGCAAGGATTAATCCCTGTGGATAGATCAAGCCAATTATCAACTGGAATACCATACCGAACACTAGCGGAAATAAGATCGCCGCCATGAATCAAATCACTCACAAGCTAGCACTCTGTATAGATACCGTCACTGCCATCAATATATAGATCACGGTAAACCAAAGCATCAAAACACGATTGACCAGTTCACAAGCATCTCTAACACTTTTTTCCGATGGCGCATCCCCCGCTTCAGGGCCTAAGGCTGGACGATCTTGCAACTCTCCATGATAAATAGCCGCCCCACCTAACGAAACGTTAATAGCACCGGCACCTGATGCCATAACCGGTCCGGCATTAGGGCTTTTCCAAGATTTCGCCTGCTGCCGCCATGCGTTAACCGCAATCGCAGTATGACCTAACAAGGCATAACTTAATGCCGTTAATCGAGCGGGAACATAATTCAGAAGATCATCCATGCGCGCTGCACACCAACCAAACTGCAGATATCGCTCGTTTTTATAACCCCACATGGCATCCAACGTATTACTGAGTCGGTACAGAATCACGCCTGGGATACCCAATAGACAAAACCAGAAGATCGCTGAAAAAATAGCATCAGCACCATTCTCTAATACAGATTCTGTTGCTGCCGAAGCGATCGCTTCCTCACTTAGCTCAGATGTATCGCGACTAACTATCATCCCTACCGCATGACGTGCTGAAGGTAGATCCTCCTCCTGCAGTGGATCAGCAATTGCTTTTGCGTGCCCTAATAGGCTCTGCCAACCGATACATAGATACAGAACAATTCCACCTAAAACAGCTGCAACAAATGGATAGCTCTCAAGTAGCCATTGCGATAAAACCGCGATCAGCACTAAAGGCAATACAGCCAGAGACCAAGCGATAATCCCAGAAGACTTACCTGTCATACCCGCAGCTGTAGCAGCCATTACTTTACTTTCTTGCCGCGAGTTAAAACGCTTTTCTAACGCTGCAGCAAGATTGCCAAACCCCACCAAAGGATGAAAGCGTCTTGGCTCTTTCAAAAAATAATCTAACACTAAAGCGATCAATACACTGAGAGCGATACTCATAAAGAACTTATCTCATCTAGCGTTAACAGATGCAGTAAAGAGTCTAATGGCATCACCTCTTCAACAGCATCCGCTAAACGGTTGATCTGTTGATCTCTAAATTCTGGATAATCAAATGCTTGCTGCTGATCTAAACCCGCCCATTTTAGTAATTCAGCGAGCAGTTCAGGCTGATCAAACACACCATGAAGATAAGTACCAAGCACGGTGTCATCATCATTTCTAACACCTTCAGGCTGAAAGTTTCCAGCGTCATCCTCTAACTGAAACAGAGGATTATCCAACGCAGCGCCTTTGCTCATGCCCGCATGGATTTCATAACCTTTCACCGGAATTTCACTATTAAAAGGGGCACTATTTAAAAGAGTGCTATTACATAAAGTGCCCGTCACATTTCGTAAGCACTTGTTTTCCATTAGGGTGGTTTCTATATCCAGCAAGCCAATACCCCGACTAGACCCCGCACTTGATTCAATCTGATCAGGGTCATGAATAAACTGGCCTAACATCTGATAACCACCGCAGATACCTATCACTTTGCCCCCTAAACGCAGGTGACGCTTGATGATCTCTTCCCAGCCGTTTTCACGGAGCCATGCCAAATCGCCACGGACATTTTTACTGCCGGGTAAGACGATCAAATCAGCCCCAGAAAACTGTGAACTATCCTTTATGAACTCGCAATCCACCTGCGGATGCATACGTAATACGTCAAAATCAGTGTGATTACTCGCCCGAGGGTAAAGCGGAACAGCAACCTTCACTTGTTGATAAGTATCGGTACTTTTTTGCTGCTGATTAACCGCATCTTCCGCTTCAATATGTAAGTTAGTGATATAAGGAATCACTGCTAAAACCGGCACACCTGTGCGCTCTGTTAGCCAATCATTGCCCGGTTGTAACAGAGAAACATCGCCCCTAAAACGGTTAATCACAAAGCCTTTCACCCGTGACTTTTCGGACTCACTCAGTAACTCATAAGTCCCCACTAAATGCGCAAAGACACCACCACGATCAATATCAGCCACTATGATCACGGGGCAATCAATCTCTTCGGCAAATCCCATATTAGCGATATCATGTTCACGAAGGTTAATCTCCGCAGGGCTGCCTGCCCCTTCAACAATCACCGCCGTATATTGCTGCTGTAACAGTTGATGACTCTTGACCACTTCCGTCAGGAGGCTAGGTTTAAATGCGTGATATTCCGTTGCTTTCATATTGCCGATCGCTTGACCATTCACAATAACCTGCGCACCAATATCACTGTTAGGTTTCAGTAATACCGGGTTCATTCCGACTGATGGCGTGAGATAACAGGCCTCTGCTTGTACCGCCTGCGCACGACCAATCTCTCCACCTTCCGCCGTCACAGCACTATTAAGCGCCATATTTTGTGGTTTAAAAGGCGCTACCGATAGCTGATGACGCGCTAAAATACGGCACAACGCGGTCACCAAAATGCTTTTTCCAGCATCAGATGTAGTGCCTTGTACCATTAGCGTGTGTGGACTTTTAAACTGGCTCATCTATCTCTCTTCGTTAGACGTACTTTGTTCATATAAGATCAGTATCCGATCAAAAGCTTCACTCTTGAGCGATTTAACCTTCCTGCTGCTCATCTATCTCTAATAACAGGTTTTGCAGGCGCTCGGTGTATTCGCCCGGTTCTTGCCACAATCCCCGTTGGCTAGCTTCTAGCAAACGCTCAGCCATCTC
>Ga0193958_1000497_pt1 | contig 14472 bp, 8 predicted proteins | sample FB_1_MG_FD_140320 | JGI IMG/M metagenome (GOLD analysis project Ga0193958, IMG submission 140320) | Microbial mat bacterial communities from the Broadkill River, Lewes, Delaware, United States - FB_1_MG | ecosystem: Environmental > Aquatic > Freshwater > River > Microbial mats | place: USA...
CAGTCGGTCAGGTCCATATCGGCTAACTCGATACGAATCTTACCGCCGGTAAAAAAGCCTTCTTCAAACGCATCCAGCTCTTCATCCCAGTCCATATCGGCAAAGATGCCGGCACTGTCGTTGACACCACAGTCTTTGAGGCTGCTGCGCTGGCCATGTTGATGGAAGGCTTCGATAGTGTGCAGGGCGTCGTCCAGGATGCGCTTCAGTCCCTGCAAGGTCAGCCGGAACGCGTGAACCGAACTTTCCAGCCGCTTTAACAGGTTGACTGTCATCAGTCGTTGCAATGCCTGTTCGCGGTCGGCCTGGCGCAGGGTGCCACGGCCGCCACCCACCGTAGTGTCGTACAACGCTTCATAGTGGCCAATTCGGCTGGGCAGGATGTAACTGACCGGTGCGTATACGGCCATTTTTAGACGGGATAACTGGGCGAAGATCTGGTTGAAACCGATAACATCGGTACGTGCCGTCAGGGGCGGGTGAAATGACAGCGGTTTCAGCCGTTGCGGAAACTGGCCGATGGCAGTGGTGTCGTAGAAGGTCTGAATGTGTTTGCGTGAACGGGCGATGGTGACGCTGTCCAGCAGCTGGAAGAAGTCGTAGTCCAGGGTCTCCAGCAGTGCGGCTGCGGTGCGTTTTTCAGGCACCAGGTCAGACCAGTTGTTAAAGGCTTGCTGGGCCTGCTTGAAGATCGCTTCGATGCTGTGCTGAGTGCCAATCTGTTCGCGTAGCACGGCAGACTCACCTTCGTAAGCCAGCGCCAGCTGGTTGCGCAGATCAGAGAAGCGGTTGTTGACCGGCGTTGCCGACAGCATCAGGACACGGGTTTTAACGCCCGCGCGAATCACGTTGTTCATCAGTGTTTCATAGCGGCTTTCGCGGTCTTTATAGCCCTGGTTATTGCGGAAGTTGTGGGACTCATCGATCACCACCAGATCGTAGTTGCCCCAGTTGACGCGGTCCATCCGTATGCCCAGTGACTCGCCCCGAGTGCGTTGCAGATCAGTGTGACAGAGCACATCAAAGTTGAAGCGATCATCGACAAAGGGATTGGTGGTCAGATTTCCGTTGTAGTTAAGCCAGTTATCCGCCAGCTTTTTCGGGCACAGTACCAGCACCCGACGGTTACGCAGCTCGTAGTATTTGATCACCGCCAGCGCGGTAAAGGTTTTGCCCAGCCCGACGCTGTCGGCAAGGATGCAACCGTTGTAAGTATCCAGCTTGTTGATGATGCCCACTGCAGCATCATGCTGGTAGTTAAACAGCTTCTGCCAGATCAGGCTGTCCTGATAGCCGGTGCGATCATCCGGCAGTACGTCATCGGTAATGTCTTCGAGAAATTCGCTGAAAATATTGTAGAGCAACTGGAAATAGATACGTTCGGGGGCGTTTTCCTGGTATACGGTGGAAATATGGCTGATCAGTCGATCAGTAACATCCTGTACCTTTTCCTGGTCGTGCCAGATGCGTTCGAAAGTTTCGAGGAAAATACTGGTCTGTGCGGGCTGATCCATGCAGGTAACAATATTCGAGATTGCATCCCCAGGTTGATAACCCAGATCAACGGCAGTAAAACCGTGCAACGGCTGGTAAACCGTTTGGGCTGACGCTGACTGCACCGCGGCCATTGGTTGCATCGGCGCACCACTGGTGTTGGAACTGAACCGGGCTTTACGTCTGATCCAGTCGGCACATTCGCGGGCGATTGCTTTCTGAGTCAGTCGGTTCTTCAGCTGAATCTCAAAGTCGGTGCCATAAAAACTGCGTTCACGCTGGGCATCCGGGATATGAAATTCGCGCTTTTCTTTACGCAGTGTGTCCGTCACTTCAGCTTCAACAAAGGCCGGAGCGGTGAAGATGAATTCCAGTGAATCAATCTGTTCCAGCTGATCCCGCAGTGCTTCAAAGGCGTAGATGGAAAAGCAGGAGGCGGCAATGCGTAATTTTGAACCCGGGTTGAGCGTCTGTTTGAGGTCATCTCCAAGCAGGTCGTTAATGTTATCTATTACGTGCACGGTGAGCCCTCCTTATAGGAGGCTGACATATTTTGCAGCCGCCTTATTCTGACTGAGCTTGATGACCTTGCTGTTCTTTTTAGCAGTTTCTCTGGGCGTGCTATACGCGTCATCAGCTATGTAATCCTTACAGTTTGTGACAGTGGCAAACTATCAGGTTTGTTGTGAGTGAGCTACGGAAATGTCCTGGACATGGGGGCTTTGTTGGCTTTGTTGGCTTTAGTTCGCGATGCGGGATATCACAGCGGTTGCTTCGTGCTTCCCTTTGATATCTGTCTGCTTTTTCGTGCCGATGCTGGGTTTGTTTTTCAGATCGTCGTTATTCCGCACGAGGTTGTGACAGAGTGAGGGGTAAGTAAACCTGAATGAGAGGCAATGAATTTAATCGTATCCGGAGTATCCTGTCCGCCTTGCCACCCAACAAAGGCACCTGAATATGGCCAAGCCTCTCGAATCCCTTTTTACCGACGCTACCTATGAACAATTAACCGATGTGATTACCGCTATCTATGGCATGCACGCGGATGTGGATGCGCGTATTGAAAGTTTGCTGTTGCAGAGTCAGCCAGATGAACTGGCGAAGCAGCTGAAAAAGCGGATTCAGTCCTTGATGTGTGGGCGGCGTTTTATCGATTATCGGGAGATGCCAGTCTTTGCTCGGGGTATGGATGAAATTATGGAGGATCTCGAGCCGCTGCTTGCCATTGCACCGAAGCAGGCGTTTGAGGTGATGGATCAGTTTATGGCCAGCCATAAAAGTGTGTATGAGCGGGGGGATGATTCCTGTGGCCATCTCGGGGATGTGTATCGGCAGGGTGTTGCGCTCTGGCTTACGGCTGCAAGCTTGTGGCGGGCACAGGGAAGCTGTCGGAAGGATTGGGTTGCAGAGCTGCGGGCGCGGCATGAAAGTGATAATGACTATGCGGTGTGGGATACCCTGATTACAGGCTGTCATGAATTGCTCACAACGGCAGAGTTGACGCAACTTGGGGCGGAGTGGGAGCAGCGGTTGCAACAACTGGTGGCTGATCTGCCTGATGAGCAGGCAGATAATTACTTCCGGTTTCGCTGGGAAGTAACAAAGGCCCATGTTGGGGTAGCGGCGGTGGCGACAGCCTTGAAGGATGTGGTGATGTATGAGCGGGCGCTGCTGCTCTGCTCCCCTGAACCGAATGAGCTGCAACGCCAGGATGTTGTCCGCTTCTGCCTGTCCGTTGGTGATGGTGCGGCAGCGTTGAAATGGCTACAGCCGGAGGGGTGGCACAGGTATAAGTCGGAGCGTCTTACACTGATGGATAAAGCGTTGCAGCAGCTGGGGCGGATGGATGAGCTGAGGGCTTTGCGTCAACAATGCTACGACCAGAGCCCGAATTATCATAGCCTGCAAGTGCTACTGGAGGTGCTGCCTGAAGCGGAGCGCGTGACTGTGGAGCAACAGGCGGTTGAGAAGGTCTGTGGTGGCAATAATACCGCGACCGTGATTGATTCATTACTGGCGCTGGCGCAGCTTGATGTGGCTGCAGAGCAGCTACTGGCACGAGCCGGTGATCTGTCATCTGTGGGCTACCCAAGCCTGTTGGACTGGGTTGAACGGTTTAAAGCTGATTACCCGCTGGCTACGGTGCTCTGTTACCGTAATCTGCTGGACGATGTTCTGGCATCAGGGCGCAGTAAAGCCTATCGGCATGCGGCCAGCTACTATCGTAACCTGAGCCGGCTGGATGCTCGTGGTGTTGATTACCGTACCTTCAGTACGCACCTGGCTTATCAGCAACGGTTACGGGAACGTCATGGCCGAAAGCGGTCTTTCTGGCAACAGGTAGATTGAGTTGTACAGGGCTCGGCGTTTGCGGCTGCCTGCGCAAATGCCGCGATAAAAGAGCCCGCGCGCTGTTCTGGTGCAGGGGTATACCGATCCTAAAGCGTATTGTGAGGTTAAATGCAGGGTATTGCTTGAATCCAGCTTTCAAGGTCCTCCTCTCTGTGCGGGCTTGTCCGATAGGCCAGTTTTCGTTTGCTGAGTACGGTGGAATGGGGCACTGACTTGTTGCAGTGTGTGGTTGGCACGCTGCGCGTTGTCGCACTCTACAGTGCTGATCAGGCGCTGCTCTTAGCTACGTACTGCCCGATAAACTGCCAGATTACTGTCATAACTGTTTTTTCGTGAACTACACTCAAGCAATCGTTACCCCTCCTGTGTATCGCTAAAGCAGACAGTAGAGGCCGTTGTGTTGTGAGTCAGGGATGGGTAAGCCGCAGGGGCATCGCGCCTCTGTTCAGAGCTGAATAATTGGTGGTGAATCACAAGGGAGGTCACTATGCCGATGCCCATCACAGTATGCGACGACTCAATGATGTCACGAAAGAGCGTTATGCGTGCGCTTCCTTCGGAGTGGGAGGTTGATATCACCCAGGCCTGTAATGGCAAAGAAGCCCTGGCCGCCTGTTATGCCGGTAAAGCTGAGATTCTGTTTCTGGATCTGACCATGCCAGTAATGGATGGGCTGGAAGTACTGGAGCACCTGAAAGAGAAAGAAGCCAATACAGTTGTGATTGTGATCAGTGCTGATTTTCAGCCGGAGGTGCAGGCCCGGGTTGTTGAGCTTGGCGCGCTGACATTTATTACCAAGCCTGTTACCAAAGATCGCTTGCACGATGTGCTCAGAACGGCGGGCCTGCTATGACTGGAATCAGCGAACATGAAGCCATGAGGCGCGACGCGCTGCAGGAAGTGCTGAATATATCGATGGGCCAGGCGGCCAATAATCTGGCGCAACTGATCGATACCCGTGTTCATCTTTCTATCCCCCGTTTGCACTGGGTAAGCAGCAAGCATCCGGAGAAGCTGGATGAAACGCTGACGGTGATTGATGTGGGGGCGTTAATGCGACAGTCCTTCCGTGGGACCCTGCGTGGTGAGGTAGTAGTCAGCTTTGATCAGCAGTCTCGTCATCACCAGCTGGCTGAGTGCCTGGGGTACAGTGAGTCACTTACGGTGGCGCAAAGCCATGAGTTGACGTTGGAGATTACCAATATCCTGGCCGGGGCCTGTCTGAAGGGGCTGGCGGAACAGCTGGAAATCGAGATCCACTTTGGTCCCCCCTCTATTTTAAGCGCCCATTCCAAAGCCTCTGACTATCTTGCCAGGCAGTCACTACCCTGGACGGATGCGCTGTTCATGGAGGTACGGTTTACGGTGGAGAGTATCTCCATGGGGACGGACCTGCTGATCTGTATGCCGGGCGAATATACCGACAGAGTCTTTGCGCTCATAGATGAGCTACTGGGGGATGTATGAGTATAAAGTTCGATCATATCGTTAATAACATCAGTATGGGTGTACTGGTTGTTGATCTCGAATACATCATCCGCTACGCCAATCCGTTTGTCTGTGACTGTCATCAGGGTGGTGGCCTTGAGGGGCAGCCGCTTTTTGATACCTTTCCGGAGCTACCGCGTCGTTGGATGGAAAAGCGTATTGAGTCGGTTGTTATGTTGCAGAACACTTCATTTACCAGCTGGCACCAGCGCCCTCAGCTATTTAATTTTCCAGGCTCCCGGCCTATTACGGGGGCTACTGATGTGATGTACCAGAGCTGCTCGTTTTTTGCGGTGAAAGATGAGTCAGGCAAGCCCCTTGTTTGTATCGCTATTGAAGACTCCACCGCCACGGCGGTGATCCAGGGGCGACTGCGTCAGACGCTGGTGAAGCTGGAAAAAGAGCGTAAGTATCAGAATGACCTGAACAAGAAGCTGGAAACAGCGCAGCATCAATTGTTGCAGTCGGCAAAGCTGGCCAGTATTGGCCAGCTGGCAGCGGGCATTGCTCATGAAATTAACAATCCATTGGCGTTTATCAAGCCGAATCTGGTGGCCTTGCAGGATGCAGCCAGCCGGTTGGAAGGGCTGTTTGGTGGTTACAGCAAGCTGATTGAGCAATCCGGTAATAGCAAGCTTGTGAGTGCCATGGCTGTGTTGAGCCAGCGGCTGGATGCCGAGGATTTGCGTGGGGATGTGCGGGATACGGTTGATGAAGTGCTGGAGGGGATAAACCGTATCGAAAGCATTGTGGGCTCATTGAAGGATTTCTCCAAGCTTAATCAGAATGACCATCAGAAAGCGGACCTCAATGCGGGCATACGAAGTACGCTGTCGATTTTGCGGGCTGAGCTGGAGAAGAGCTTTGTTAAGGTACAGTGTGATCTTGCAGAGTTGCCTTTGCTTAGCTGTTATCCGGTGCAGCTGAATCAGGTGTTTATGAATCTTGTAACTAATGCGTGTCAGGCGGTGACGCCGGGTAAGGGGGTGCTGGCGATACGTTCAGGTTTTGATGCGGCCAAAGAGGAGATTCAGATCACGATTGCCGATAATGGCTGTGGGATACCGCCAGAGCAGCAGGGGCGGGTTTTTGATCCTTTCTTCACTACCCGTGATGTTGGCAGTGGGGCAGGGCTGGGGTTATCTGTTGCGTATGGAAATGTCGCGGGCCATAACGGAGCTATTCATCTGAAAAGTGCACCGGGTGAAGGGGCTGCTTTCACGATATGTTTGCCGGTTAGCGGTGTGGGGTGATGTGCGGATGACCTTATCGCGTCGGTTTTAAGCCTTGCAATACCGGTTGCTGTGCGGTTTTACGTGTTGATGCTGGGTATTATTCTGTACTCTATAGAGTCCTGAGGAGTCATTCATATTCAGTGTTTCAGGGAGAACCGAATGAAGTACACAGTCAAACCCGGCGATACTCTCAGCAAAATTGCGGCACATTATCTGGGCGATGCCTCGCAGTATACGGCGATAGCCCGGGCCAATCATATTACTGACCCGCAAGCGATTCAGGTTGGGCAGACGCTGGTTATTCCTGTTGAAAGGGGGCCAGCCCAAGCGTTTCCAGTTAGTGAGGCCGGTGTTTGTGTGCTTTCAGCCCGGCAGCTGGCTGAGATGATGCCGGATGCAAAAGCTGAGCTTATCGAGCATTATCTGGCTGCAATTAATGTTTGCCTGAGTCGATATCAGATTAATACTCCCTTACGTGTAGCACATTTTATTGCGCAGATCGGCCATGAAAGTGGCTCGTTACGTTATGCTCAGGAAAATCTGAATTACAGTACCAAGGCATTACGGAGTGTATTTGGTAAATATTTCCCAACAGATGACCTGGCTGAAGCCTATGCCCGTAAGCCGGAGAAAATCGCTTCGCGAGTGTATGCCGGCCGCATGGGGAATGGTGATGAGGCCTCGGGTGAGGGCTGGGCTTACCGCGGCCGCGGGTTGATTCAGCTGACCGGCAAGGATAACTACAGGGCGTTCAGTCAGGCTGTTGAGCAGGAGTTGCTGGAAAATCCGGAGCTTGTTACGGATAACCCACAGCTGACCGTTGCCACTGCGGGCTGGTACTGGGATTCGTGTCACCTTAATCAGTATGCTGATCAGGACGCTCTGAAGCAGATCACCCGGCGGATTAATGGTGGCTATAATGGCCTGGATGACCGTGAACAGCGGCTATCTCGGGCCAGGCTGGTGCTTGGTTGCTAGCAGCCTGCCGGGCCGGGTAGTGAACGGTGGGGGAGTGGCTGTTGCCAGTGTGGTGGCTGGCAACCCTGGTTACTTAACGGTTATCTTTCTTGCCGAATTTCTTACTCTTGTAGCTGCGTTTCTTACGCGGCTTGGGCCGTTCCTGTTGTGACGGGAACTCAAAGTCGATCTTGCGCTGGTCCATATCAACCCGTACTACCCGGATATCTACGCTGTCACCCAGACCATAGCTGGTGTGGCTGCGCTCGCCAACAAGGCGCTGTTTAGCAGCATCGAAGTTGAAGAAGTCATCTTTCAGGGCAGAGATATGAATCAGCCCTTCTACCTGAATATCTTCAATTTCGATAAACAGACCAAAGCTGGTCACGCTGCTGATAACACCGGTAAAGGTGTCGCCGATAAAGTCCTGCATGTATTCGCACTTGAGCCAGGCTTCGACATCCCAGCTGGCTTTATCTGCACGGCGTGAAGCGTTGGAGCAGTGCTCAGCCAGTTGCAGCATGGCGGCCATATCGTAGGGATAGTGGTGCCCAGGCTCCTGCAATGGCGCATGTTTGATCCGGTTGACCGGGTCGGCCCCCACGCCGGTTACCCGTTTGAAGATGCGGCGGAAGGTACCGCCACTTTCTTTCTGGCGAATTATGGAGCGGATGGCACGGTGTACTAGCAGGTCGGGGTAGCGACGGATTGGTGAGGTGAAGTGCGCATAGGCTGAGTAGGCCAGGCCGAAGTGACCCTGGTTTTCCGGGCTGTATTCTGCCTGGCTGAGTGAGCGCAGCATCATGGTGCGGATAATATGGGCATCACTACGATCGCCCAGCTTGCTGAGCAGTCGGTCGTAGTGGGCCGGGGTTGGCTTATCACCGCCAGCCAGGGTAAGGCCGCGCTCACTGAGGAAGGCGCGCAGATTTTGCAGTTTTTTGTCCTGTGGGCCATCGTGGACCCGGTACAGGGCCGGGATCTGTAGCTGTTCAAGGAAGCCAGCTGTGGCGACGTTGGCGCAGAGCATAAACTCTTCGATCATCTTGTGAGCGTCGTTACGCACCACTGGAACGATCTTGTCGATCTTGCGATCTTCAGTGAACTTGAACTGTACTTCCTGCTTTTCAAAGTCGATAGAGCCACGTTTGGTGCGGGCCTTGCGCAGGGCACCGTAGAGGTTATGCAGCTCTTTGATATGTGGCACAACAATAGCGTGTTGCTGAGCGATTTCACGGCCCTGGGCAGAGTCCGGTTCGCTGAGCAGGGTGCCAACTTTGTTGTAGGTCAGCCGGGCATGGGAGTGAATGATCCCTTCCGAGAAGCTGTAGTCGGTCATCTTGCCGCTACGGCTGATGCTCATCTCACACACCATTACCAGGCGGTCAACGTGTGGGTTCAGTGAACACAGGCCATTGGACAGTGATTCTGGCAGCATCGGCACAACGTGACCCGGGAAGTAGACAGAAGTACCGCGTTCGCGGGCTTCTTCATCCAGCGCGCTGCCCGGAGCTACATAGTGGGATACGTCGGCGATGGCAACCAGCAGTCGCCAGCCACCTTTGTGTTTTTCACAGTAAACAGCATCGTCAAAATCACGGGCGTCTTCGCCATCGATGGTCATAAACGGCAGTTTACGCAGGTCGTTGCGGTGCTGTTTATCCGCTTCGGCGACTTCATCGCCCAGTGCATCAGCGGCTTTGACGGCATCAGCTGGCCAGCGGTGAGGGATCTCATGGCTGCGGATAGCCACGTCGATCTCCATGCCTGGTGCCATGGCATCGCCCAGCAGTTCAGTTACCTTGCCGCTGGCGTTGTAGCGGTGGCAGGGGTACTCGGTGATTTCGACCGACACATACTGGCCTTCTTTCGCGCCATTCAGGTCGCTAGCAGCAATCTCGATCTCATTGGCGATACGGCCATTTTCTGGCAGCAGAAAGTATTCGCCATCTTCCGCTGCAAGGCGGCCAACCAGTTCGGTGGTGCCGCGCTCCAGTATTTTGACAATGGCACCTTCCTGACGGCCACGGCGGTCTACGCCACTGACCCGTACTTTGACATGGTCACCGTCAAACACCTGCAGCATCTGGTTATGGTGCAGAAACAGATCATCACCCGCTTTGTCATCACGGGACAGAAAACCAAAACCATCAGGGTGGCCAATAACCCGGCCACTGATCAGATCTTCTTCACGAATCGGGCTGTAGCCGTGACGGTGGTCGTAGGCGACCTGGCCATCACGTTCCATGGCGCGTAAACGGCGACGCAGGGCTTCCTTCTGCTCGCTGCCGGACAGCTCGAGCGCATGGGCTAGCTGTTCACGGTTCATTTTTTTGCCGCTCTCATTCAGTACATTGAGAATGAACTCCCGGTTAGGGATCGGGTTGCTGTATTTCTCTATATCAGCGGCACTGATGGGCGTTGTTTGGGACGGACGCATGGATACTCTCTTAAAACAGCCCGATAGCGACTTGTTCAACCCTGATAACTGCTGTCAGTACAGGTCGGTTAGCGGCTGCTCAGGTGCGTGGGCTGCAATCACTCAAGTTCTTTGAGGATGTGTAATAGGTCAGCTTTCAGAATAAGCCACCGGCGTTATTACGCCAGGCGAGAAGCTGAATGCCAGTAATTTATGCTGAACTTCTGAGACGGCTCTCTCAGTAACAGGGCGGTATGATTACTTAGTAACAAGTAAATTTGATGTAACCGTGCTGTCAGCAGGCTTGAATGTCAGGAACAGGACTGGAGTTGAGGCTTCAGGTGGGTCTACCCGAAGCTGATACAGCGGTAATGGACTATTCAAGTCATATGATTTCTCTGCGGGTCACTATACCGCGTTGCGATATGTTGTCAATGTTGGCTGTTTTTTGATCGCTGTGTTGGCGGGTTATCCCTGTCAGAGGTGGTATATTGGCTGTGGTCACTGGACAGGGAGTGTGCTGGGGTGGGATATAAAAAGCTGATATGTGATCTGGCAGCAAGGGTTACGCTGGTGTGTAGCCTGTTGTTTCTGGGCTTGCCACTGCAGGCTGCGGTGCCAGTGCTGGAGCTGTCCGATAGCGCTCCTGAAGTGTCGCTATGGCCTTTCATGCAATATAAATTTGTAGCTGAAAGTCAGGATAGCCTGGTCCGCCAGCTTGTTGAGGTGGACGGCTACCAGCCCTTCATCGGTAGCCCTGATCTTGGTTATTCACAACAGGCGCTGTGGTTGCGTTTGCGTGTACGTAATACCACGGCACAACACCAGCACTGGATTCTGAATACCCGGCTGTCGGCTTCGCCTGATATCACTCTGTATCGCCCCTTTGTCGCAGGGTATGAGGCGGTACAGATAGGCTCAATGTTTCCCTATGCCAACCGTGAGGTTGCAACCGATATACTGGCGTTCAGGCTCGATATTCCAGCAGACAGTGAGCAGGTGTATTACCTGCGTGTACACAGTAACTTTTCCTTTCATCTGCCCTTTATTCTGCAGTCTGAAGCGCAGTATCGACAGTTCATCGTGTCGCATATTCAGGCGTATAGCTTCTTTTTCGGGGTGCTGGTGGCACAGGCGCTGTATAACCTGATGCTGTTTCTTAAGTTGCGCGACAGAAGTTATCTTTTCTATGTCTGTTTTGTTCTGTCTGCTGTCCTGGCACGGGCATTATCGCTGGGGTTACCAGCGGCCTGGCTACCGTCATTCCTGCAACCATGGCAGCTTTCCTTTTTGTATTTAAGCCTTAATGCCGTGGTGCTGTTCGGTTTGCTTTTTGCCCATCAGTTTCTGAACTTCAGTCTGCGCCCTGGCTGGCAGCGCAGTTTCTGTAAACATGCGACAGGCTGGACTCTCTTTCTGATGGCGTTATCCGTGCTGACGCGGGGGCTGGGCCTGAGTGCTCTGGTGAATATTAGTGCGCTGGTGGTGAACCTTATGATTGTGTATTTCTGCCTGAGTGCCTGGCGATCCTATCGGCCCGCACGGTTTTTGCTACTGGGCTGGTCCGGGATGCTAGTGGGGGGCTCAACCATTTTGATGATGAATCTGGGCTGGTTACCTATGAATGAGCTGACAACCCAGGCGTTCCCTGTCGGTATGATGGTGGATGCGATGGCGCTATCGTTTGCACTGGCTGATCGAATCCGGCTGTTGCGAGAAGAAAACGCAGCGGCACAGCTGCAGCTGACACAGCAGGTGGTTCAGGCGCGTAACCGTCTTGAATACCGCGTGGCGCAGCGTACTCGCCAGCTGGCGGATGCGCGTAAAGAGGCGGAGCGGGCAATTGAGGTCAAAAATCGTTACCTGCAACTGATCAGTCATGATATTCGTTCGCCATTGACCAGCCTGAAAATGTTGCAGGGGCTGATGGAGCAGTCTCCTGGTAAGCATGCCGAGCTATTGCAGCATTCCGGGCCGTTGTTGGACCAGGTGGTCGATATCATTGATCAGCTAACCCATGTCCGGCAGATTGATGGCCAGCAGGGCTGGCGGCTGGAGCGGGAAATGCTGGGTCTGAGAAAACTGGTTAAAGAGAGGCTTAAGCATCACCGCCAGGCATTACAGGCCAAGCAGCTGAAGGTTGAGGTGCTGATAGATAAAGATGTCAGTGTATGGGCGCAGCCCTGGTTGCTGGGTGGTGTGGTTGATAACCTGGTTGGTAATGCGATCAAATTCAGCCGTTGCGGTCAGGCTATTAAAATTCTGGGGCCTGAAGCCGGTTCAACCTTGAGTGTATGTGATCAGGGAGTAGGGATGAGTGAACAGCGCAAGGAGCAGCTGTTTAAAGGGCCGGTCAGTAGCTGTAGCGGGACGGGGGGAGAGGCAGGCCAGGGATTTGGTTTGATGTTGTGTCAGGAAATTATTGAGGCTCACAGGGGGCGGTTATGGTGTGAGTCTGTGATGGGCGAAGGGAGCTGTTTCCGTATCTGGCTGTGTGCTGAAGAAAAAAAAGATGCCTTCAGTTACTGTAGGTGGTGACTGATGTCAGGCTTCTCTTCTTTGGGGGCTTGTGGTTAGTATCAGTGAATAATGGAGAAAGGTAGAAGTTCAGGGAGCTGTAGATGAGCGTAAAGTATTTGCTAAAGCGTGAAACCTCACCACGGCTGTTACTGGCTGACGATGATGAGATGATCCTGTTGTTTGTGGGTGAGGTATTAAGGCAGCATTACCAGGTTGAAACGGTTGCCAGTGCGAAAGAGGCGATGGTGCGGTTAAGCCAGCAGGCGTTTGATCTGTTATTGCTGGACCTTTCGTTACCCGATGAAGATGGTCTGGTGGTGTTGCGCAAATTACAGATGCATAGTGATATGCCGGTGATTGTGATTTCGGGACGTAGTGATGACGATAATCGGATTGCGGCACTGGAACTGGGGGCGCGGGATTATCTGGTTAAGCCCTTCAATCCGCGCGAGCTGGTGCTACGTATTGATAAATGCCTGGCGTACTCTTTGCACTCCGCTGTACGCGAGCCACCACCACAGGTCCGGTTTGGTGAATGGCGGCTGGACCTTGAGCGTCGTATGCTGGTGCATGAGAGTCAGGGAGAAGTACACCTGACCCGTGCAGAATTTGATCTGTTATCTGCACTGGTAAATGCTGACCAGGGTGTTTTGAGCCGGGATGAACTGATGGATGCGATCAGTTACGGTGATCAGCAGGCCAGTGATAGTTCGCTGACTGTTCTGGTTCATCGGTTGCGCCGTAAACTGGCCCAGGGGCAACCTGAGGCAGATTTTATTCACACTGTTGCCGGTGTGGGTTACAGGCTGGCATGTTGAGTAGCTCTGTTTAGGTCCTGTTAACATTCCGTTTACATCGGGTTTAAGCATTGTCCCTGCTGGTCTGGTTACACTGAACCCTGAGGTAGCGTAACAATGCCCGTTACAGCTATTGTGATACCTGTTGGTTTGGGTGACATCGGTGCTACATGTGACAGTACTGGTGTCATCACTTTTCCAGGCTGCTTTTCTTGTCTCTTTGTCTACGCCTTTCTGCCTTTCTGCCTTTATTCCGATGCTTGTTATCACTGATAGCGGATATTTGAACTCTGATATCCTGGGTAGTTGTGTTGCGTAATAAGCAATGTGTCGGTGTAAATATATCAATATACGCAAGATTGGACTTTGTATAGAGTAGCTATCAATTCGCTCCGGCAGGGTTGCCGGATGGTCGAAATAACCCGTTTCAAGTGCTGGCCTTTGCCGCCTGCACTTACTGAATCAAGTGGAAATATCTGTCATGTCTAATAACTACTTTAATACTCTGCCACTGCGTGAGCAGCTGGAACAGCTGGCTAAGTGCCGTTTCATGTCCATGGATGAGTTCAGCGATGGCGTTGAAGCGCTGAAAGGTAAGAAAATCGTTGTTATCGGTTGTGGTGCCCAGGGCCTGGCTCAGGGTATGAACCTGCGTGACAGTGGCTGTGATGTTTCCTACACCCTGCGTGAAGCTGCCATTGCTGAAAAGCGTCAGTCCTGGAAAAACGCGACTGAGAACGGTTTCGTTGTCGGTACTTACGAAGAGCTGGTTCCAACGGCTGATGTTGTACTGAACCTGACGCCAGACAAGCAGCACACCGCTGTTGTTAACGCTGTTATGCCGCTGATGAAGCAGGGCGCTTGCCTGTCTTACTCTCACGGTTTCAACATCGTTGAAGAAGGCATGAAGATCCGTGATGACCTGACTGTAATCATGGTTGCACCTAAGTGCCCAGGTTCTGAAGTACGTAACGAATACGTACGTGGCTTCGGTGTTCCAACACTGATCGCTGTGCACGAAGACAACGACCCTAAAGGCGAAGGTCTGGCACTGGCTAAAGCCTACGCAGTTGGTACTGGCGGTCACAAAGCGGGCGTTCTGATGTCCTCTTTCATCGCTGAAGTTAAGTCTGACCTGATGGGTGAGCAGACTATCCTGTGTGGCATGCTGCAGACCGGTTCTCTGCTGTGCTTCGACAAAATGGTTGAA
>Ga0193958_1000498_pt1 | contig 14448 bp, 16 predicted proteins | sample FB_1_MG_FD_140320 | JGI IMG/M metagenome (GOLD analysis project Ga0193958, IMG submission 140320) | Microbial mat bacterial communities from the Broadkill River, Lewes, Delaware, United States - FB_1_MG | ecosystem: Environmental > Aquatic > Freshwater > River > Microbial mats | place: USA...
AAAATCTATTTCAAAGTTGTCATCTAAATATGAAAACATCACTTTTTTATCTTTATCTAAAAGAGCATATTTTATATTTTCTTTTTGCAGTTTTTTAGGAATAAACTCTTTCTTCTTCATATATTTATCAATAATATCTGCTTTTATATGCATGGAAGCATTACTTAATTCCATATTGCAAGATTCTTCAACCATTTTTAATTCATTGTCATAATATACATATAAAATTACACTTACTAAAAGAAGTGTTGAAATTACATAAATACTTAAAAAATTAATTAATGCTTTTCTTTCATCTTTGTTCAAATTTATATCCTACAGCTCTGATTGTTGTAATTTTATCTTTTCCAATTATTTCTCTTAAATTTTTAATATAAACTCGAATAGTTGCATCAGTTGGCATCTCATCATAAACCCAAATATTTTGAAGTAATTCTTCACTTGATACTATCCTATTTTTATGAATACAAAAATATTTTAGTATATCTCTCTCTTTTTGTGCAATACTAATTTGTTTATTATCTTTTAAAATTTTACAAGATTGTGGTTCAAAATATATATTATCATCTATTTTTATTTTATCGTCTTGTTCTATTGAAAATTGTCGACATAGTTTTAAAATTCTTTGATCTAATTCTTCTAAATCAAATGGCTTTTTAATATAATCATCAACTCCACTTTCAAAAGACTCCTTTAAATGTTTAGTATCTTGAAATGCTGTTAGAACAATTGCAGGTGTTGAGTTTTTATAGTCATTTCTAACTGTTTTTAAAACATCTAGTCCACTTAATATTGGAGTGTTTATATCTAATAGCGCTAAATCAAACTTTTCATCTATCAAAGACTCTAAAGCTTCTTGACCATTTGAACATAAAGTTACTTCATAACCTTTATCAATTAAATGATCATTTAATAAATCACTTAATGCAATGTCATCTTCTAATAATAAAACTTTCATATTTAATCCTAATTCTAAAGTTCTATTATATTATAAGTTTGTTTACTAAGTGTGTATATTTACTATTTGATTAGATTTAAAGCTTTTAAAATTTTTCCTTGAATCCATACATATAAAACTGAACAAACTAATGCTGTAATTGTTCCAAGAGTAATTCCCCAAGTACCATATGTAAAATAAACTATTAAAGAATAAATTACAACTGAGCTTAAACCAAATGGAGTATTTTTTATAATTGTTCTTGCTTGTAGATTACTATGTCTAAAATGAATTATTAAAAGTAATGGCAATAATATAGTAGGAAAAGCAGAAAATATTCCTGCAATATTCGAAGGTACATATTTTGGCAAACTAGAAACTATTAAAAATATAGAAATTGTTAAAAGTGATCTAAAAAATATATCAGAAAGTGATGATTTAATAGATTTATCAATTGCAAAATTCTCTTTTTTTGCAAAATAAATAGAAGCAATTAACATTAAAGAAATTACTATCAATGGAGTAAGTATAATATGTGGAGGTATATATGCTAATAATAATGCAATTATTAAATATGAAATAAAAGATATTAGTAAACTTAAAAATATTTCAAATTTACCCTTATAAAATGTACTTATATAATAACCAATTGAAAAAGCCAGTGCTGCAAATAATCCATGAATATTATATAAAGCAACTTTTGTTACATAATCAACCCCATTCTCAATTGCAAAAAAAAGTAATGTAATAGAACTTCCCACAGGAAGACCAGAAAGAATACCTGAAATCTTTGGACTTAATTTTTCAGCAATATAAGAAAGTGTTAATACTAAGCTAACTACAGCTATTGATTTTATTATTAGAAGTTCTATAATTCATCCTTTTAAAAAGATGAATTATATATTAATTATTTGAAAATTATCTAAAAATTTTATCTAAAATTATCAAATACTAATGGTGCTTTTAAATCTAAAGATCTTAAATGTTTCATTATAGTTTGTAAATCATCTATATTTTTTCCAGTAACTCTGATTTCATCACCTTGATTTACAGCACTAACTTTTAATTTCAAACTTTTAATTTCTGTTTGAATAGTTTTAGCTTCATCTTTTTCAATACTATCTATAATTTTATAAGTAAATTTTCTATTTCCACCACTTGAGTCTTCACCCTTTAATTCTTCTAATGAATTAATAGAAATTTCTCTTTTATTCATTTTAGAGATTAATACATCTTTCATTGCATCTATTTTATTATCACTAGCACTAATCAATGTTAAAGTTTTAGCTCCTACATTTAAATCAATCTCTTTAGTAATACCTTTAAAGTCATATCTATTATCAATCTCTTTTTGTGCTTGTATTACTGCATTTTTCATCTCTTGCATATCAAGCTTTGCTGAAATATCAAATTGATGTTCTTTTACTTTTGCCATTATTTTCCTTTTTTATAATTGTTTTTATATTAGTTAAATGATTATAACGAAGATTTTTTTATTTTTAAAATAAACTGTACACCTTTTTGAGATGTTTCTTCTTCATATATATCTTCAATACTTATTTCTCCATCAATTTTTTCCATAATTGACTTGCACATATAAAGCCCTAAACCTGTTCCTTTATCCCCATCTTTTGTTGTAAAATATGCATTAAAAATATTATTTTTTATTTCTTTATCAATTCCACCAGCAAAATCAGAAATTAATATATGAATATCGTCATCTTTTTCATCAATACTTACTTTAATATCTCTACATTCACTTTTATTTTTAACTATTTCATCTCTAGCATTATTAAATATATTTATTAATACTTGTATCAATTCATTTTCATAACCTAAAGTTTTTAATGATTTATTTTTATCATTGACTTCATATTTTATAAATACACCTTCATATCTAAAGATATTATTCACAAGTTTAATTGATTTTTTAATCATATTATTTACTAAATATTCATTTTTGTCATTTATTTTAAAGAAATCTCTAAAATCACTCATTGTAGAAGACATAAGATCAATTTGTTTTTTTATATTTTCATTATCTTTTTTTTGTTCACTAATGCTATTTTTTCCAAGTAAAGTTCTTAATTCTTGAGAAGAAACAATCATACTAATTGCAGTTAAAGGTTGTCTCCATTGATGAAGAATCATTGATATCATTTCACCTAATGTTGCCATTCTACTAGCTTGTATCAATTGTGCATCTTTTTGTCTATTTTCATGGACTTCTTTAAAAACTCTTTTTTCTAAAGTTTCATTTACTAAAATCAACTCTTTAGTTTTTTCTTCTACCTTATCTTCAAGATGTTCATTTAATTGATTTTGTTCAATTATTAATCGATTTATTTTTTCTGCCATTTCATTAAATGATTTTTCCAAATTCCCAATTTCATCTTCACTTGAAATTTTTATTCTATAATCAAATTTATTTTGTGAAAATTTTTTAGTACCTATTAAAAGTTTTTCTATTTTAGAAGATATATAACTTGAAAGTAATAATGCAATTGATATTATTATTATAATCATAAAAAAAGTTACAACACTAAGTTCATTTATGATTCTTTTAATATTTCTATTAATCTCACGTGAACTATCAAGTAGAATATCCTCAACTAAACTATTTTGAATTTTTAGAATATTATTTATACTAATTTTTGTTTTATTTGCTGCAAGGTGAAATTCATCAACATTTGCACCAATTGTAACAAAACCAAATCCCCTTTTACTATTTTTATATTTGCCTGTGTAATATGGAATTGCAGCTGCAGTTGTTAATTTCCATACGCCACTCCAAAAGATTATAAAAGAGCCATGTCCGCCATTTTTTGTTAACTCCATCCAACCACTGCATTGTGGTGCAAAGTTTAAATATCTACAATCAAGAGGCATTATTCCATCATCAAATACTTGTTTTAAATTTGCTTTTTTATTTAAAGATTGTTCTTCAAAGGTTGGATAATTATCTAAAAACTGATGTATATTTTTATTTGAATCTTTATATTTTTTATATAGATCCTCACTTAACCAAGGAGTTACAGTTTCTCCGCTATTTCTATCATATCCATAAATAAAATAATCTCTTGCATGGGAAATATTACGACCTAAATAATCCCACATAAAAGCATAATTACCTTCACTTGCATCTGATATATCTGTTTTTATATATTGCCCCATAGGACTTATTTTATCAGTAAACTCCATTATATGTCTATGATCTAAAGCAAAAGATAAATATCCAATTTTTTTATCTTCTTTAAATACAGGTGTAATAAATCTTACAATTCCTTCAAATCTTTTACCAAGAGGATTTTCTTTTCCTGCATAAGCATATTTTTCTGGTTTAAATTCAATATTTGATTTTGTAGCATTTTCTTTTGAAAAAGTTCCTATTATTTTTGAGCCAACATACTCTCCAATTACATCTGTAACATAAATTTCATCTTTTTTTAAATCTTGAATTTCCCTATAATAATTTTCACTATTTATATAAGTATTTGATTTTTTAGAAATATCTAACTTTTGTTTATTTATATTTGAAACTTTATATTTTTCAATTCCATTTAAATCAAAAAAAGAAATTTCTTTATAAATTGGGATTTCTTTAGTATCAAAATTTCTTGAAGCTAAGTAATGAAACTCTTTTCTATTGTCAGGCAAGATATCAATATTTTCAGTATTACTTTTATTTGAATTATTCTGTTTTTCCCATTGTTTAGATTTTTCATTATAAAAATATTTATCATGAACAATCACTTCTTTATATTTTGCATTATAAAACTTAGATAAAATTTGATCATTTAGATCAATTTTTGATAAAAATAAAATATCTTTATCAACATGTTTTAAAAAATCTGCTACGTCATGTGCTATTTCTAATGTTAATTTTTCCAATGATTCTTGGGATTTTTTATCTAAGTTTTTTATACTATCATCTATTGATTCATTAGCAGTATTTACAATTATTTCTTTACTTTGATTAAAAAGAAAATTTGTACTTTTTTGAAGATAATTATTTAGATCAATTATCCCTCGGTAAGCAATAAATACGATAATAAGTAAAGGAATAACTTTAATTATAATAAATAGTAAAATAAGTTTTAATTTAATACTTAATTTATGCATCTAATCTCTTTTATTATTTTAAAAAGTATAACAAAGATTTTTAAAGCTTTTGATTATGAGAAGAATAATTAATAAAACTAGAATTTTCTAGTTTTATTTTTTTAATGATTTCTTACTTGTGGTAATAATAGATTTAATAATACTCCAACAATAGCACCAAGTCCAATTCCTGAAAAAGGAACACCTCCAAAATTAAATGTCATTCCTCCAATAGAAAACACTAAAATCATAGACACAATTACCATATTTCGAGGACAAGTAAAATCGATATTTGATTTTACTAAAGTTGATATACCTAAAGTTGCAATAATCCCAAATAGTAGTAACATTATACCACCCATTACTGGAGTTGGAATAGTTGCTAATAATCCACCTAGTTTTCCAACAAATGCTAATAAAATAGCAGCAATTGCAGCCCAAGTCATTATGGCAGGGTTATAAGCTTTTGTAACTGTCACAGCTCCTGTAACTTCTGAATAAGTAGTATTAGGAGGGCCTCCAAAAAATGAAGCAACTGAAGTTGCTAAACCATCACCTAAAAGAGTATTTTTAAGTCCCGGTTTCTTTAAATAATCTTGTTTTGTAACATTAGAAATTGCTAAAATATCACCAATATGTTCAATAGCAGGAGCAATAGCAATAGGAAGTATAAATATGATAGCTTGCCAATTAAACTCTGGTGCAGTAAAATTTGGTATTGCAAACCATGAAGCCTTCTGGAAAGTTGAAAAATCCACTATTCCAAAAAATAAAGATAAAACATACCCAACTGTAATACCACATAAAATTGGGATTAATTTAAAAATACCTTTACCCAATAAAGAAATAAAAACTGTGACTAATAATGCTGCCATTGAAATTATAATTGCAGTATTAAAAGGAACAAGAACTAAAGAGCCATCACCAGTTTTTCCCATAGCCATATTTACAGCAACTGGTGATAAAATTAAACCAATAGACATAATAACTGGACCAACAACAACTGCAGGTAAAAGTTTATGTAAAAAATTATCACCTTTTAATCTAATTAAAAAACTAAGTACTACATACAAAAGTCCTGAAGCAACAAGCCCTGACATAGTTGCTGCAATTCCCCAAGTCTTAACACCATAAGAAATAGGAGCAATAAAAGCAAAAGAAGAAGCAAGAAAGATAGGAGGAATAGCCTCTCTATTTACAAATTGAAAAACTAAAGTTCCAATACCTGCTGTAAATAATGCAACACTTGGATCTAATCCAGTTAATATAGGAACTAACACTAATGCACCAAAGGCTACAAATAAAAATTGTAAACCTAAAATCGAATCTTTTAATCTGAAATTATAATCAGTTGGTTTCATAAGACCTCTTATTATTTTGATAATTTATGATATCTAATTATCAATTTAATAGTATTTAAACTTATGTGTAATTTATAAGCAATTTTTTAGTAATATTAAAAATAGAAAAAGGAATAAATATGTATAAAGAAAGCACAAATGTAGTTGTAAAACATCTAGTTAATAGATTAAGGGATGTAAGAACAGCCTCAAATGAATTTAGATTAACAATAGAAGAGATTTCTAGAATAATAGCTTCAGAAGCACTAAGTGATTTTGAAACAGTTACTCAAAACATAAACACTTGGCAAGGTCCACTTGATGTTCAAATGATTGAGGTTCAAAAATTAGTTCTAGTTCCAATATTAAGAGCAGGAGAACCTATGCTTACTGGAATTTTAAAAACATTACCATATGCAAGAAGTGGATTTTTAGCAATGAAAAGAGATGAAAACACTTCTGTTAGTAAATTATTTTATGAAAATATCCCAAATTTAGAAGATAAAACAGTTTTATTACTTGATCCCATGGTTGCAACGGGGGGCTCTCTTATAGATGGTATAGAATATTTAAAATCTAAAAATGCAAAAAGAATCATTTCTTTAAATGTTTTAGGTTCACCTTATGGTGTACAAAAAGTTCAAGAATCTCATCCTGATGTTGATATTTATATAGCACAAATTGATGAGAGACTAGATGAACATAATTATATAAGACCTGGTCTTGGGGATGCAGGGGATAGAGCTTTTAATACAAATTGAAAAGTTAAAGGATTTGGATATTTATATTCAAATCCTAAAGTCTCAATTTTTGAACCATCTATTATTCTATTTTTATATTTTTCATCTTTTATATAAATAGGTTTTTCGAAACCAAATTTTTCACAAGTAAAATCATATAACTCTTTTCTTGTAGGATGTTCTTTTGCACATAAATTAAAAATTCCACTTATATCATTTTTTATAACAAACTTTGTAGCTTCTATAATATCATCTCTATGAATATGATTTACTCTAACTTTTCCACTATCAATCTCTTTTCCACTAAAGTATTTCCCAGCAACTCTAGTATCACCCATAAGTCCTGCACATCTAAAAATCACATCACTTTTGTTCTTAACTAACTCTTCAGCATCAAAAACTTTTTTTGAAACTGAATTTGTAATTTTTATATCTTCTATAAAAATCCCATCTTCATTTGGATATATTGAAGTTGAACTAATAAATATGATTTTTTCAATATTTTTGATTTTAGGATTTTCATATATTTTTGATAAGAATCCAACGTAATCATCAAATTTTGATGGAGGAAAATTTATAAATAAATAATTTACATCCAATAGATTATCAAGATTATCTAAATTTGTTTCATTAAAAACAAAAGCCTTTAAATTCTCTTTCTCGTAAAATTCAATTTTTTCAATTGTTCTTGAAGAAATTAATACTTCATATTCATTTTTAAAATCTTTTGCAAGAGCAAGGCCTAACCAACCTCCTCCTAGTATCGAAATTTTTTTCATTTATTTTTACTCTTTAATTCTTGAACTTCAGCTCTTAAAGATTTCATCTCTTCAAGTAAAACATCAAGTTTTTTACTATCTTCATGAATCTCTTCTTTCATTTCTGCTTCTTGAAGTTTTTGCATTTCACCAATAATTACAGCAACAAAAAGATTAAAAAATACAAATGCAGCAATAATTACAAAGGAAACGAAATATACCCAAGCCCAAGGATAAACTTCCATAGCTTCATACATAACATCGGTCCAGTCTTCAAAAGTTAAAACTCTAAATAGTGTTAGCATAGATACTAAGAAATCTTTCCATAATCCAGATGGTAAATCTACAAAAAAGAAACTTCCAATAATCGCATATATATAAAAAATTATAAACATCAATATTACAATATCAATTATAGATGGAATTGCTTTTATAAGCATATCAATTATAGCTTTTAACTCTGGTCTTGCCGTAAATAGTCTTAATATTCTAAAAACTCTCATAAGCCTTGCAATAGCAGCAAAACTTGATGACTCTAAAGGAAGAAGAGTAATTACAACAATTACAAAATCAAATACATTCCATCCTGATTTAAAGAAATTTAAAAATTTCTTTTCAGCAACCATTTTAATAGCTAACTCAAATACAAAATAAATAGTTACAAAATAATCAGCAAATTTCAAAAATAAATCATAATTACTTTCAACTTGATCAAGCGTTTTAAACCCTAAAATTGAAGCATACGCAATAATAATTATAGTTGTTAAATTAGAGAACCACCTAGAATCTCTTACTTGTTCAATTCTTTGCATCGTAGTCATACAATTAATCCTTTAATATTCCCAAAGATAATATAATCCATGCAATAATAAGTAAAGTTCCTCCAATAGGAGTAATCGCACCTAAAATTGGTAAATTTAAAACTACAAGTAAATATAATGAAAATGAAAATATAATCATTCCAATAAGAATAAGCCAAGAAGCAGTTACAAGTTTTTTTGAATTTGGTTTTAAAACTATTAGAAATGAAGCAACAAATAATCCTAAAGTATTATAAAAATGGTATTGAACACCTGTATTATAAACCTTTAACATTGATTCATCAACAATATTTTTTAACCCATGTGCACCAAAAGCACCAAGAGCAATAGCTAAAGCCATCATAAAAGAAGCAATAGCTAGAAATTTTTTAGCATTGTTATTAATTATCATAATATTCCCAAATATTTTATTTTGGGAAGTATATCAAATTAATGTTTATTTTTTTAATTTATCTTTTTCTTTTATATCTTTTTTCTTAGAAAAACCAGCACCTTTTTTCTCTTTTCTCTCTAATTCTAAATCATTGATCAATGTTCTAAAATCAATACCTTCTTGATTCATTTTCGCAAAACAAGCTGCAATTGATGCAATCGCATTTGGGACTTCTTTTTTCTTTTTATAAGCTTGTATATTTTTTTCGCTAACTTTAATAAGTTCTGTAAACTTTGGTATTGTAAGTTCACTATCTAGAAGTAATTTTTTAAATTCAATAAATGTCATTTTTGTGTTTCCATTTTAATTTTGTTTGATTATACTAATAACTATTTAAAAACTAACTAAATATTATATTTTATATCTAAAAGATATAAAATATATACATTTTTTATTAAATAACATCAACTTCCCAAAAGAAATCAATCCATTCATTAGCTTCTCTTACTGAATAATCTGGTCTTAAAATTGCTGTTTTTTTATAAAAAAGTGTTGCTAGTTTAAACTCAACATTAGGAAATTTTTCTTTTAGTATTTTTAAAATTTCACTCATTGTTTCACCAGAATCAACAATATCATCAATTATTAAAACTCTTTTAGCATGAGAAACATCTGGAATATTAAATATATTGAAAGTATCAAGTTTTAACTCCCCTTCATAATGAACAGAATTTAAACTATATAAATTTCTCATATCCATTGCTTGAGCCATTAAATGAGCTAATGTTAAACCTCCACGAGCAACAGCCAGTAAAATATCTGGTTCATAATCTCTACACTTATCAACCAATACTTGTGTATCTTTTCTAAATAAATCATAACTATAATAAAGTTTTTCCAAAAATCATCCTTATAAAATAAATGCTAATGCACTAATAAATGTAATAACTAAAATTCCAATATTTAAATCACTAAACTCTCTTTTAGCAATTTTTATAATAGTGTAAACTAAAAATCCTGCTGCAATTCCATTTGTAATGGAAAATGTTAAAGGCATCAAAATCACAATTAAAAAAGCCCCTGCACTTGTGGCTAAATCAGAATCCTCAAAATTTATTTTACCAAGTTCTGTAAACATCAATACACCAACAACTACTAAAACTGGATAAATTGCATTAGATGGAATAGATTTAAAAAGAGGTAACATAAATAATGTAGTCACAAAAAACATTGCTGTAAATACAGCAGTTAATCCTGTTCTACCACCTTCTTCCACTCCACTAGCACTTTCAATAAATGCAGTTGTTGTTGAAACACCTATTAAACTTCCTGCTGTTGTAGCAATAGCATCAGCTTCGAGTGTTCTTTGTAAAGATTTATCATCCTTGTTATTTTCTTGAAAAAGCTTCGCTCTTGTACCAACACCTGTTAATGTTCCAAGTGTATCAAACATATCTGTAATCAAAAATGTAATAATAACAGGTAATAGTGACAAACTGATTGCACTTAATATATCTAATTGTAAGAAAATAGGAGAAATTGAAGAAGGAGCAGAAAATAAAGATTCAGGCATTTTCCCTAAACCAAATATCCAAGCAACAATTGAAGTAATTGCTATTGATAAAATAAAAGAACCTCTAATTTTATAAGCATAAAAAGAAAATGCTAAAATTAATCCTAATACCCCTAATAAGACATTTGAATTTGAAAAATCACCAAGTGAAACTAAAGTAGCTTTATTTGAAACTATCATTCCCATTTGCTTTAAACCAATAAAAGCAATAAAAGACCCAATCCCAGCACTAATTGCTCTTCTTAAATTCATAGGAATTGAAGTCATAATCCAAACTCTAAAATTTGTAAGTGACAATATAACAAATAATATCCCTGATAAAAATACAATACCTAAAGCCGTTTGCCAAGGAATATTCATTCCTAAAACTAATCCATATGAGAAATAAGCATTTAATCCCATTCCTACACTCATTGCAATTGGAGTATTAGACCAAAGAGCAGAAAAAAGTGTAGCTAAAATAGTGATTAAAGCTGTTGCAGTAACAACTGCATCCATAGGTAACCCAGCATCTGCTAATATAAATCCATTTACAGGAACAATATACATCATTGTTAAAAACGTTGTAAATCCTGCTGAAAATTCAGTAGATATTGAAGTATTATTCTCTTTTAACTTAAAAAAGTTCATATACTTATCCTTTTTTGAAATAAGATTTAATTATACAAGAATTAAAATAAAGTTATCGATTAATTACAAGAAAATGTTTTAAGTTAATGATTTTCTATGTAATAATATAAGTATTATTGATACTTATCAATGAAATAGCTAAGTAAAAGTAATAATATACTCTTATAAATAATGGGAGTTAAAAATGGAATTATTACCAAAAGAGGCACAAAAAATTGAAGTGGAAAATGCGACTGTTGATTTTTATAAATATATTAAAGATGATATAACATATTATTATTTTAACACATCAATGTTTGGACCACCTGAACCAATGGTTAATGCAATGATAGGACTACAATTATTAGATCAAAATAGCAAATTAATAATGATTAATCATAAACCACCAATGGGACTTTTCCCTAAGATCCAAGAGAATTATTCATATAATATGGAAGAACTAGAAAATGGAAATCACAAAATTACTTTTATAGCTAAAGCTAATATAAAATCAAAAATAGATTTTTCTCAAAATACGTGTACTGGATAAAGTATAGATTATGATAAAACTATCTCAAAATTTTGCACCACCATTTAAATTAGTTGCACCATTTTTTATTATTGGTGTAACATTTTATTTACTTTCATCTTTATTTACTTTTGTTATAAATATAGATTTATTAAATTTTCATAATTCTGAAATTTTAGCATACGTACATATGCTTTTACTTGGATTTATTATGATGATTATTTTTGGTGCAATGGCACAACTAATTCCAGTTACATTAGAAGTAGGACATTTTAGTATTGAGTTTTATTACATTATTTATCCTCTTTTACTAATTGGAACAGTTTTAATGTTTTATGGATTTTCAATTAGTCCTCAATTTATATCTTTTGGTGGGATATTTGTATTTATATCTATGATTATATATCTTGTTGAATTATTCTTAACAATTAAAAAAGTAGAAAAATTTACAAATATAACTAAAAGTTTAATAGTATCAAATCTATTTTTATTAATAGGTATTATTTTTGGAATAATTATGGCATTAACTTATGCAGGTGTATTTGAAATAGATGTTCAAAAATTACTTAAAGCTCATGTTTTTAGTGTTGTATTTGGATATATCGTTATAACTATAATGGCATTATCTTTAATACTATTACCAATGTTTGGTTTATCTCATAATTTTTCATTAAAACCAATTAATATATCAGTTGTCATATTAACAGTTGCAATAATTACAAATATAATTTTTTCTATATTCGATATATCAATATTAATTTATATCTCATATTTATTAATTATAATAGCTTTAATTATATATTTTTATCAAATTTATTTAATATATAAAACAAGGGCTCGAAAAGAAAATGATATATATGTAAAAGCATTATATTTTAGCTTTACTTCTTTTTTGCTAAGTATCACTTTAGCATTAATATATTTTATTACAAATTACGAAGGTTGTATTTATAGTAGTGTTTGGCTATTTATTAATGGCTTTATCACATATATAATAATCGCACATTTATATAAAATTGTTCCTTTTTTAGTTTGGTTTGAAAAATTTGCTCCATTAGTTGGAAAACAAAAAGTACCTATGCTAGTTGATATGATACCTATTAAAAGTTCAAGTTTTCAATTTATATTTGGATTAATTGGAGTTACAATATCAACACTAGGCTTAATTTTTTTACAAGATGATATTTTTAAAGCTGGAATATCATTTATTACTATATCAGCTATATTTTTATTAAAAAATTTAATTTTTATGATAAGGTTTAAATAATGTATACAAAAGAAGAAATATTTAAGGCAGTATCAACTGTAATAGATCCAGAGGTAGGTTTTAATCTTGTTGAATTGGGATTGATATATGATGCAAGTTGTGATGAAGAAGGAAATGTAAAAGTAACTATGACTTTATCAACAAAAGCGTGTCCTTTACATCAAATGATTATAACATGGGTAGAAGAAGCAGTTCTTAGAGAACTTAAACAAACTCAATCAGCTGAAGCTATTGTTATTTGGGAACCAGCTTGGAATATCACTATGGCAGCGGATAACGTTAAAAAAGCATTAATGTAATTAATACATAATGTGAGAGTAAACCTAGGGATGTATTTCAATAAAGAGTCCTATAAACAGTAATAAATGGGTATAGGATACTAAGAATAGTTAGACAATAGAGATAGGGTCTAACTAGAGGATAAGAATAGATTACTACTTAGAAATAGTACCAGTAGTAACCTGAACACCAATAACGTAACCATCTAACATAATGTAAGACTTGCTTTTGTCTTTCTCATCTGGAATAATAGAAACACCAAATGAATTGTACTTGCTAACTTTGTATAAAGGTTCCATTTAATCTCCTTTTTTAATTTTCTTTCTATAACTATTAAAATTATATAATAAATCAATTACAAAAAGGTTACTAAAAAGATTATTTTATATACAGAAATTAAAAAAACAATAAAAAGATAAATAGAAGTAAGAAAAGCAAAGGTAAAAGAGGGGCTAAAAAAAAAGCTTCTACCTAAAGATACTCGTATAAGAGTATAAATAAGTAAAAGCTTGTAAGAATAAAACTGTGCCTTAAAAAGATGTAATCTTTTAGAGAAACAATACTCAAGAGCTGGCAGCGGCTTACGTTTCCACAAGGGGACCCTGCAGTATTATCAGCGATGAAGTGCTTGACTTCCAGGTTCGGAATGGGACTGGGTATTTCCACTTCTCTATAACCACCAGCAATGTGAGTAAACAATGAATTGGTAAATTCACTCTTCACTCACATCAGTGAGTTAAGAAAAAAATAAAGTTAAAGTCTTGGCCCTTAAAAAAGAGCCTTTAAAATTTTATAACACGTATTATTAAATACTATATATTTAATAAGATAGTAAACCAAAGAATATAAAATAAGCCGAACGTTCTATTAGTACTAGTCAGCTAAACGTCTTACAACGCTTACACATCTAGCCTATCAACCAGTTAGTCTTACTGGGAACTTCAGGGAAAGTTAATCTTAGAGTTGGCTTCGAGCTTAGATGCTTTCAGCTCTTATCACATCCGTACGTAGCTACCCAACGATGCTCTTGGCAGAACAATTGGTACACCAGTGGTACGTTCATCCCGGTCCTCTCGTACTAGGGACAAATCTCTTCAACTTTCCTACGCCCACGGAAGATA
>Ga0193958_1000499_pt1 | contig 14382 bp, 9 predicted proteins | sample FB_1_MG_FD_140320 | JGI IMG/M metagenome (GOLD analysis project Ga0193958, IMG submission 140320) | Microbial mat bacterial communities from the Broadkill River, Lewes, Delaware, United States - FB_1_MG | ecosystem: Environmental > Aquatic > Freshwater > River > Microbial mats | place: USA...
ATCCCAAAAAAATGAGCCGATGGTTAAAACCATCGGCTCATAAAATGCAGCGGAAAAAATTCTGTTGTTTTTAACCCAATTGCTAATTGAAAGCCGCTATTTGAAAAGGGGGATTTGAGGGCCGAAGAAAAAAGCCCAGAGAAAAAACTAAGGTTGTGCAAAAAAGGAGAGCGAAGCGAGCCTTTTGGCCTAGCGATGTGCAGCAGTGGCCGCAGGCTAGACCCAGCAAAAAACTTGTTTTTTTGCGCAGGGCCGAGCGAGCAGCGACAACCAGCCTCGAAGAGGCACCAGTTCGACGACTGCAAGGAGTAACACCCCAAAAAGCAGTGACAAAAATATTTTGCTTATTTATCAGTCATTTTTATGACTAACCAAGTTTTATCGCTTAAATTGTGGGGCGTACTGCACAAATACAAATTCTGATGGTTCGGAAATTTTTTAATATATCGTTACTACTATTAGCGCTATGTATTGTCATAGGGCATAATATTGTTCCGCATCATCATACTTTAACTAATGGAGAGCAGAGACATCATCATGCAGGTCACTATCATGAGCATCATTCAGAAGAAGAGGGCGAGCATGATCGAGAAGCTGATTCTTGGGAAATATCGCATCTTTTTTCGGAGGTTGCTCATGGTTCTTTCTGGTTTGAGCATAGAGGCCCAAAGGATGGTGTAAAAAGTTTTCATTATAAATTGCCCATCATAATTGGGAATGTATTTGGTTTAAATCATTTTTTGTATTGGGTATCAGATTGTCAATTTCCTGGAAGATTATGGAGATTTAGTCAATCTAGATACTCTTGTAGGTATCTTCGTATTAATAGGCTTCGCGGGCCTCCCAATTTCATCATTTAACAGTAGTAGTTTATTTGTGCAGTTCTATTTTAAGGGGCTGTGATTGTATTAAAGTTCATTTGAAGCAATTCTGTTTGAGATTATCGGCTAAAGGATTGTTTGAAATGACAAATTTTTAGTTTGAAAAAGTTAAAATGATGAAAGAAATATTTTTGGGACTAACTTTAGTTTGTTTAGTATTTGCCTCTTGCAATAATTCAACGGATTCACATGATCATGGGCATTCGCATGGAACTCATAGACATGAGGATGGTAGTACACATGATGATCATGAGGAAGAGCATCATCAAGAAGAATTTAAAGTGTCTGATGATAGTAGCTCTTCAAAAGATGATGAGAAGGGAAATCACAGCCATTAAGTTAACAATTTTAGAATTTTGCTAATTGCTATTGGGACTTTAGGGGTCCCAATGGCATTCGATTTAATTTAATTAAATGAATAAAGTATCATATATATTGATGCTAATGGCACTCCTATTCTCAAATTGTAACAATTCAGTTGGAGAAGTTGAGGGTCATGGCCATGAGGAAGAAGAGGGAGTTACTTTAGCTTACACCTTGTATTCGGATAAGACAGAATTATTTGTAGAATTTAAACCGCTAGTAGTAGGTCAAAAATCAAAATTTGCGGCTCATTTTACCATTTTAGGAGAAAAGTTTCTACCACTTAGGGAAGGACAAGTAACTGTTAGTTTGGTTATTGGAGATAGTGGGATTCGACAAACTTCGGAAGCTGCTAGTACACCAGGAATTTTCCATTTGGCTTTAGAGCCAAAAAAAGTTGGTAAGGGGGAGCTGATTTTTGATATTCAGACAAAAGATTATAATGATAGAATTGTAATAAGTGATATTGAGGTATATTCAAGTGAGGCAGAAGCATTAAAAGCTCCACCTCAGGTTGATGCTGGTGGAGATATTATTTATTTAAAGGAGCAAGCTTGGAAGGTAAGTTTTGCTCATAAGGTAGCAGTTAAAAAGCCTTTTCGTCAGACTATAAAGACTAGTGGACAAATTATTTCGGCTCCAGAGGATGAAGTTATTTTAACAACTCAGATAGGGGGGATTATTTCTTTTTCGGACAGGAATTATGTTGAAGGTGCTGCATTTCAGGCTGGAAGTAGAATATTTACGGTTAGTAATAATGATTTAGAAAAAAGTAACATTAGTACAGCTTTGAAACAGGCTGAGCAAGAATTAGTTATAGCTGAGGCTCAGGATAAAAGGTCTGAGGAGCTTTTTAGCGAGAACATAATTTCGGAAAAAGCATTTTTGGAAACCAAGTTGCGTTATAAAAATGCATTAGAGGCTTATGATAATATAAGTGTCAATAATAATTTTCATCAGCGTAAGCAAAGCATAAAAGTGCCGATAACAGGTTATTTAAAAAACCTACTTGTTCGAGAGGGGCAATATGTGGCGGCGGGAACGCCTTTAGCAGTATTATCTCGAAATAACAAGTTGCTTTTACAGGTTAATATTTCGCAGAAGTACTTTCACCTTTTACCTTCTATTCAGTCTGCAAATTTCAAGACCACAGATCATGATGATTACTATAATAGTGAGGATTTGAAGGGCGAAGTAATTTCTTATGGGAAAACAGTCTCTGAAAAATCTCCATTTATTCCAATAACATTTGAAGTTGATAATATCAAGGGTTTAATTCCAGGCTCAGTAGCTGAAGTCTATCTTAAATCTTTTCCGATTATGGATGCGATCGTTATACCTGTTTCTTCTTTAGTAGAGGAGCAAGGGACTTTTTTTGTTTATGTTCAAATGGGGGGAGAAAGCTTCGAGAAAAGAGAAGTAAAACTTGCTGCTCAAGATGGGATATTTGTGCAAGTTCTTGAAGGTATTTTAGAAGGCGAAAGAGTGGTAACAGAAGGAGCACTACAAATAAAGCTAGCGACAGCTGCAGGAACAATGCCTGCACATGGGCATGTTCATTAAACTCATTTTAGTGAGTTCATAATTAAAATCTAAATACACTTTTTATTCTTTAGTATTTTGGCTAAGGCATCTTGTCTTAGTTAGAGGGTATTTTGTGTCTATAGAAAAATGAAATCTTTTTATTAAAACAACAAAGAGATGTAATTGTATCTTAGTTATGAGCTCATTTAAAAGTTAATTTTAAATGAAATCATTATGTTGAATAAAATTATAGAATATGCACTATCAAATAGGTTGTTAGTCATTATCGTATCGGGGCTATTGATTCTATTTGGAACTATGGTTAGTGCAAACATGGATGTTGATGTATTTCCAGATTTAAGTGCGCCAACAGTTGTTATTTTAACGGAGGCTCATGGACTTGCTCCAGAAGAAGTTGAAAAATTAGTTAGTTTTCCGATAGAAACAGTTGTAAATGGTTCTACTAATGTGCGTAGAGTGCGCAGTGCCTCTTCTGCAGGTATTTCGATTGTTTGGGTGGAATTTGAATGGGATACCGAGATTTATAAGGCTAGGCAAATAGTTAGCGAAAAGATTAGTACTATTCGTGAGCGTTTACCAGATAATGTTGGTGTTCCAACTCTTGCTCCCCAGTCAAGTATTATGGGGGAAATTATGTTAATTAGTTTAACAGCTGATTCTACTAATTTAATGGACTTGAGGACGATTGCTGATTGGACAATTCGACCTCGTTTAATGGCAACAGCTGGTGTAGCTCAAGTCATTGTTATTGGTGGAGAGTACAAGCAGTATCAAATTTTAGCTTCACCTCAAAAGATGGATTTTTATGATGTTAAACTTTCTGAGTTGATTGAAGCTTGCGAGTCTTCAAGCAGTAATTCTTCTGGTGGATTTATCAATGAGTACGGCAATGAGTATTTGATAAAAGGCATTGGACGGACCAATAATTTAATAGAAATAGGAGAGACAGTTATTAAGTTGCAGAATAATATTCCAATTAAAATTGAAGATGTTGCGGAAGTAAAAATTGGTCCAGCTCCTAAAATTGGTGATGCTTCTGTAAAGGGAAAAGCAGGAATAATTATGACAGTTATGAAACAACCTGCAACAAATACGCTTAAGCTTACGGATAAGATTGACGGAGCTATTGCAGATATACAGTCTACTTTGCCTGAGGATATTCATCTTAACACAAAAATTTTTCGTCAGGCTGATTTTATCAATTCATCTATCAACAATATTCAAAAAGTTCTTTGGGAAGGGACTTTTTTTGTGGTCATTATTTTATTCATTTTTTTAATGAATTGGCGGGCCACTGTTATTTCTCTTCTTGCAATTCCTATTTCATTGATCGTAGCTATTTTAACTTTAAAATGGATGGGCTTTACGATTAACACAATGAGTTTAGGTGGGATGGCTATTGCAATTGGAGATTTGGTAGATGATGCTATTATTGATGTAGAAAACGTCTATAAGCGACTTAGTGAAAATGCTAAAAAGCCTAAGCATCAACAAGAGAATAAAATTGACGTAATTTTTAGCGCTTCGCTAGAAATTAGATCTTCGATAATAAATGCAACTTTTATCATCATCATTGCTTTTTTACCCTTGTTTTTCCTATCAGGAATGGAAGGAAAATTATTGATGCCTTTAGGAATTGCTTTTATTGTTTCTCTTTTTGCTTCGTTAATTGTTTCGATAACGTTAACTCCAGTTCTTTGTAGTTATTTACTTTCTAATGAGAGAATACTTCAAAAAAGAACAAAAGAAAGTTGGTTAGTGGACAACTTGCAGAAAGTATATGTACGACTGTTAGCTGCTGTCATGCAGGTTAAATATTTAATGCTGACAGTTTGTATCTTTCTTTTTCTAATTACTGTTTTTGCATTTGGTCAACTAGGAAGAAGTTTTTTACCAGAGTTTAATGAAGGATCACTAGTTATTAGTGCAGTGAGTCTACCTGGAATCTCTTTAGACGAAAGTAATAAAATTGGGATCCGTATAGAAAAAGCTTTATTAAGCATCCCCGAAATTGAAATAACTAGTAGAAGAACAGGACGGGCTGAACTTGATGAACATGCACAGGGTGTTAATGCTGCAGAAATTGATGCCCCTTTTGTATTAAAAGACAGGAGTAGAGCAGACTTTATGGCTGATGTTAGAAATACACTTGCTCAAGTATCAGGTGTAAATGTAACTATTGGACAACCTATTGGTCACAGAATAGACCACATGCTTTCTGGAACTAGAGCTAACCTTGCCATTAAAATATTTGGAACAGACTTGAATAAGCTATATTCTATTTCTAAAGAAATTAAGCGTGAGATTGAAGGAGTTCCAGGATTGGTAGATCTTAGTGTTGAACAACAAATTGAAATTCCTCAGATACAAATCAAAGCAAAACGTCAACTGTTAAGCCATTATGGGATCAATATCGCTGAATTCAACGAGTTTGTGGATGTTGCTTTTGCTGCAGAAAAAGTTGCTGACATTTATGAAGATGGAAAAACCTTCGACTTAATTTTACGCTTTGATGATGCTAATCGAGCTAAAATTGAAAATATTAGGAATACACTTATTGATACAAAAGCGGGACAAAAAATTCCATTACATTATCTAGCAGATGTCGTTAGTACATCTGGCCCTAATACAATTATCAGAGAAAATGTTGAACGAAAAACAGTTGTCTCGGCAAATATTGCGGGCCAAGATCAAAAAAGTGTGGTAGAAGCTATCAAAAAGATTGTCAAAGATAAAATTTCGCTGCCCGAAGGATATCATATTGAGTATGGGGGACAATTTCAAGCTGAAAAAGAAGCCTCTAAAACGTTAATTATTACGTCGGCCATTTCCTTACTTGTAATTTTTCTTCTCTTGTTTCAAGAATTTAAAGATTTAAAAATTACGTCTATTGTTATGCTAAACCTTCCTTTAGCACTTATTGGAGGTGTTTTAAGTATTTTTTTCACTAGTGGTATTTTAAGTATACCTGCTATAATTGGTTTTATAACCTTGTTTGGCGTTGCAACTAGAAATGGAATACTCTTAGTCTCTCATTATAATCTATTGCAGAAAAATGGATTGGATTTATATGATACTGTTATTAGAGGGTCGAAAGATCGATTGAGCCCAATTCTTATGACTGCATTAACGGCAGGACTTGCATTAATTCCTTTAGCAATTGCTGGAGACTTACCAGGTAATGAGATTCAAAGCCCAATGGCTAAGGTAATTCTTGGTGGACTATTTAGCTCTACCTTACTTAATATATTCATTGTTCCTATCGTCTACTATCTCGCTAATAAAACACATCTCTCTCATGAAAATATTTGATATAAAAACAGTTTGGCTGCTATTTCAAATAGTCTTTTTTTACTTCACGTTTAGTTATTCAGTACTTGCACAAGTTGTAGTAGAATTAAGTTTATCTGAAGTTCAAGAAAAAGCCTTAATTCATAATTATAGCCTACAAGCTGAAGCTCTGTTTTCTAAAGCTAAGTATAAACTAATCAAGTCAGCAACCATTTTACCAAAAACAGAACTTAGCATCAGTTTGGGGCAAATGAATACTATTCGATTTGATGAAAATATTTCAATCTCTCAAAAAATTACACACCCTATTCACCAGAAAGCAAAACGTCAACTAGCAAAAGATCAGGCGACTCTAGCTTCTCTGAAAACTGATCTATCAAAGAAAAAAATACAGTTAGAAATAGCTAAAAATTGGCACCATTTACTTTATCTAAGAGAAATAAGACAGGTTTTGTTCAAAGAAGATAGTTTACTCAGCGAGTTTCTTAAAGTAACTACTTTTCGCTTTGATCGTGGAGATATAGGTGTCTTAGAGAAAATGACTGCAGAAAATAAACAACAACAATCTTCACAAGCATTAAGAGAAGTAGAAAATCTTATTACGATTCAAAAAATGGAAATAAAACAGTTGGCAGGTTTTACAGAAGATTTTAGACCTGCAGATTCTGTCTTTACAAAGATGAACTTTACACTACCCAACTCATGGGATGCACTAAAAAACAATTTGGTTATGCAATATGCTCAAGCAGAAGTCAAGGCTGTGAAAGCGGAGGAATATCTAGCTAAAAAGGAAGTATTGGCTGATTTTCAAATTGGCTACTCTATTCAGTCATTAGCAGGGCCCATGGAAATCAATAATCAAAATAAAAATTTTAATGCATTGCCCCAATTCCAAACTCTTACTCTTGGAGCTGCTGTCCCTATTTTTGGTCAAGCAGCCTATAAAGCTAAATCAGAGAGCGTAGGATTAAGAGTTCAGGCTTTAAAAATGGAGCAATCTGCTCTAGAAAAACAACTAGAATCTAGATCAGATCAATTATTAGAACGATATAATTTTTATCAACAGCATTTAAACTATTTTGAAAAAATAGCTTTACCAAATAGCAAACGACTGATTCAATATGCCAAAATAAGTTATAAAAATGGTGAGAGTGACTATATCGCTTATTTACAAGCGCTAGAAATTGACCTCAATAATAAAAAAAACTACTGGAGAACACTTTTAGAGCTTAACCAAACGATTTTGGAATTACAAAACCTACTATTGTCTACCTGAAAAACATATTAGCATGTACTTCTAGTACGTACGTAATTATTTTTGGATTGTAGCTGAGGATTTTAATCCTCGGCTACTTTTTTTATGCTATTTTCTACAAGTTGCTATAGGTTTCAACCTACAAAGCACAGCAGTCTTTTTCACCGTAGAAAAAATTCATTATTTTCTACCCCAACTGCTAATTGAAAGGGAAATTTTTTGGGGTGTTTTTTCTTTGGCTTTTTACAGATCAGTGGGTTAAAACCCACAGCAAAAAAGAGGACTATTCGACATCCAACAAAATGAGCCGAGGGGTAAAGCCATCGGCCCATAACTAGCAGGATTAAATTCCTGCGTATAGAAGGAGCGAAGCGACTGGCAAAGGCCAAATAAAAGCCCTGCCACTTCTATCCTTTGATTTAATTTCCAGCTATCCATCGTTATTTTTTTCAGCCATAGCTACGGCTATGCCTTTAAAAAATGCCTTGACTAGCTTAAAATTTTCATCAAAGGCTGGCCGAAGCGCAGAGCTTCTATTTGGCCTAGCGATGTGCAGCAGTGGCCGCAGGCCAGACCCAGCAAAAAACTTGTTTTTTTGCGCAGGGCCGAGCGAGCAGCGAGCTGCGCAACGTAGCGCCGCAAGGCGAAGCCGCAGCGGAGGCCCAAAAAAGAAAAAATAAAAGCGCCTTTCTTTAAATCATCTAGTTTAGATAGAAAAAACTTTAATTAGACTAGGGGCAGAGCGGGGGAAGAAGTATCTCACTAAAGAGAAATCACTTTAAAAATATTACCTTTATGGCGGAGCTACTTGAAGAACTCATTTAAAAGTAGTTCCAGATATCCTAGAATACCAGTGAATTCATCTAAAACTATTTTTGGGGACTGCAAGGCCCCTTATTTTAGATAAATTCGATAATTACCAGCTTTTAATATGTGCGCATACTATAGTAAGATTGTAGGAACAGGTTCTTGTGAACCTCAAGTGGTGGTCCCTAATAAAGATTTTACCGACTACCAATTTTATAAAGCCGATGGCGAGAAGAATTTGAAGGAACCAGAAAAAATTGTAGCCAAATTGGCTGAAATTTCTGGTATCACCGAGCGTCGTTATGCTCAAAAACACATCAACACCTCTGATTTGGCTTATTTGGCGGCCAAAGACGCTCTAGAGAGTTCGGGAATTGATGGAGAGAGTTTGGACCATATTATTGTGGCCCATAATTTTGGCGACGTCGACTCGAAGACACATTATACCGATATGTTGCCCAATGTTGCGGCCAAGGTTAAGCAAAAATTGGGGATTGTCAATTCTGACTGTGTGGCCTATGACATTCTTTTTGGTTGCCCAAGTTGGGTACAAGGTGTAATTCAAGCTGATTATTATTTGCGTTCGGGCGATGCCAAGCGCGTGATGGTTGTTGGGTCTGATGTAATGTCTAGAGTACTTGATCCGCATGATTTGGACTCTATGCTTTTTGGAGATGGAGCTGGAGCGGTTATTTTAGAGCGGTTTGAATCTGAAGAGCCTGCGGGTATTCTTTGCCATAAAACAGTAACCGATAGTGTACAGGGGGCCGATTTTCTTCGGATGGGGGACTCTTATAATGAAGAGATGGATACAAACCGTCTTTTTGTAAAAATGCATGGTCGATCCGTGTATAAATATGCCATGGAAAAGGTCCCTACAGCTATGGATGCTTGTTTGAAAAAAGCGAATATAGATATTGCGGATCTCAAGCAAATATTGATACATCAGGCCAATGAAAAGATGATTCGCCAGTTGTGCAAAAAGCTATATAGTATGCATGATCGGGAAATGCCCGAGACTGTTTTTCCTCTTACTGTGGGCAAATGGGGAAATAGTTCTGCGGCCACAGTGCCTATGTTGTTAGATTACATCCTAAAAGGTAAATTGGAAGGCCATCAAATTGAGGCCGGGGATCATATTATTCTCTCTTCCGTAGGGGGGGGAATGCACGCCAACTGCATCGTTTATAAACATGTTTAAAAAACAAGGGCTAATTCTGCCCTTTTTTCTATAAGTTCGCTATTTTTGCGGCAAATGAATACAAGGGGCTTCGGCCCCTTTCTTTTTGAGGCCCTCAAAACTATACGCTATATATGGCTCTTCAATGTGGTATTGTAGGTTTGCCCAATGTGGGTAAATCGACACTCTTCAACGCACTCACTCAGGCTGGCGCACTAGCGGCCAACTATCCTTTTGCCACCAAAGATCCCAATGTTGGGGTGGTTACTGTTCCAGACTATCGTTTGGACAAGTTAGAGGAAATTGTTCAACCCAAAAAGACGGTCCCTACTACTGTAGAGATTGTTGATATTGCGGGCCTCATTCGTGGTGCGAGTAAAGGCGAAGGCCTTGGCAACCAGTTTTTGGCTAACATCCGTGAAGTAAATGCGATTATGCATGTTGTGCGTTGTTTTGATGATGGAAACGTAACACATGTTGACGGTGGTGTAAATCCCGTTCGCGATAAAGAGACCATTGATTTGGAATTAATTTTCAAGGATATGGAAACGCTAGAAAAGCGTAAACAACGTCTACAAAAATTGGCTAAAGCCCTTGATCGCACCGTTTTGCGCCAACTCAAAATTGTAGAAGAGCTCATTGCACATTTGGAGAAAGAGCAACCCGCTCGTTCTTTTGGTGAATTGGATAGCGAAGATGACGAAAAGTTCTTCAAAGAATTGCAATTGCTTACAGCCAAACCCATTATCTATATTTGTAATGTGGATGAGGCTTCTGTCTTGACAGGCAATGAACATACTGAAAAATTTAAGGCTGCTGTAGCCAAAGAAAATGCAGAAGTCATTCTTGTTTCAGCTGCTATTGAGGCAGATATTGCTGAACTAGAAGAGGAAGAAGAGCGTCAAGAGTTTTTGGCCGATATGGGCCTAGAAGAACCTGGTGTTAACCGTGTTGTTCGTGCTTGTTACAATCTACTCGAACTGATTACTTATTTTACGGCTGGAGAAAAAGAAGTACGCGCTTGGACCATTCGCAGAGGAACAAAGGCTCCTCAAGCAGCTGGGATTATCCACTCTGATATTGAAAGAGGATTTATTAAGGCTCGTACTGTAGCTTATGATAAATTTGTAGAGCTAGGCGGTTGGAAAGGTGCCCAAGAAGTAGGCGCTATGCGTCAAGAAGGAAAAGAGTATATAGTTCAAGATGGTGATCTTCTTGAGTTTATGCATAATACCTAGAGATACTGGCGAGACCACCTATTTTTAGGCATTAGGTCTTATCAGCAGTAAACAACAAGGCCCCTGCCCTATCTTTGTAGTAGACAAAAAGGAAATACTTTGTCTATCCAATTAAGTTTGGGGTAAATCATGGGGATTGATATCTAGCAAGTAGCTTGGGGAAGCTACTTGCTTTTTTTGTTTTAGGCCGAAGCGATTTGTTCGGCAAAAAAAGAGGGAGAGCGGCTGAGCGCTGCGGAGTGGGTGGCCGAAGGCCAGACCAAGCAAAAAAGCTTTGCTTTTTTTGCGCAGGGCCGAGCAAGCCTGCGAGCCCCGTAGCATAGCGACCCGAGGCCGAAGGCCGAAGGGGCTGCCCCAAAAAAATAGCCCAGCAAAAAGCTAGGCTAAAATCGATTAGAAATCTTCATATTTTTGGCGGAAGACCACATATCGCCAAAGGACATAAGAAAAGGCAAGATTTGGCGTTAGGCAGAGTAACTCCCAGGTAGATCGGAGCATAGATTTCCAGTAAGGAAGCTCCCAAAACAGCAAGCCAATGCTGCTAATCATAATGAGAATTCCCCAAGCAAAAACGCCCCAAAAGGCAGTTTTTTGGCTAGGTTTAAACCAAAGTAATGGAATTAAAGTAAGTTCGACAGCTCCCATAACTTGCAAAATCAGGCGGCTGTTGCCGTAACTAAGGCCAAAGCTATCTTGCAAGGCCTCTTGCCAATTGATTTGGTTGGGCGCATGAATATCTAAGGCATAAAAAGCGTAGGCGAGTAAACTTAGGCTAACGGCCATTTTCATCCGCCAAATAATTTGTTGGACTGGTTTTTTGCTAAAGAGCAATAAATGATAGCTAAAGGGCAAAGAAAACTGCAAGCTATGCACAAAAAAACTGGGCCAATAGGCGCCTGCTTCAATTTGGTAGAGCCAAGCTAAAACCAAAAGTGCACCTCCTTGCCAAATAAAAATGCGGCCTTTATTTCGGCTATCACTAAACAAAGTAGCTGCGGCTCCTAAAACATAAAACCAGCCCATCAGATGGGTAAAATGGTCAACCCCATCGGGTCCCCAACTAGCTGGCAAAATATATTCATAGGGAGCCGACCAAAAAAAGTGCTGCCAGGCTCGGCCAATCAGAAGGATGAACAGGCTCCATTTGAGGAGCCGAATGAGCATAAATCGGAGCATACGGTTTATTTTCTGCAAAAAAAAGGGGCCGAAGCCCCTTTTTGGTCCTAAACTAATTCTTATGCCTTTTTAGCCTCATCTCTTAAGGCGCGGCGAAGGATTTTGCCCACATTAGTTTTGGGCAATTCCTCTCTAAATTCGTAATGCTTGGGTTTTTTGTAGCCCGTAAAATTCTCTTTAGAGAAAGTGCGGAGTTCCTCTTCGGTCAAAGAAGGATCTTTTTTCACAACAAAAACCTTAACCGCTTCAGTTGATTTTGGATCGGGTACACCTACTGCGGCTACTTCCAACACCTTGGGGTGAGCGGCAAGCACCTCTTCAATTTCATTGGGGTAAACATTAAAGCCCGAAACTAGAATCATATCCTTAATGCGGTCCACAATTTTAACAAAACCATCTTCAACAATTGTTTTGGCGGTATCTTCTGGTCGGTTGAGGTAGCCCTTCATAACTTGAGGGCCACGGACCTGTATTTCTCCGGCCTCTCCCAAAGGCAAAAGATTATTTTCTTCATCGCAAATGCGCAGCTCCGTAGAGGGAATAGGCAAGCCGATAGTGCCAATACGGCCCTCATCGTAGAGCGGGTTAACAGAAACAACGGGAGAGGCTTCGGTCATACCATAGCCTTCCGTCAAAGTAGAACCCGTTACTTTTTTCCATTTTTCGGCTACAGGTTTTTGGATAGCCATAGCCCCTCCAATAACAATTTGCAACTTAGAAAAATCGAGTTGAGTAAATTCTTCATTATTCAAAAGCGCATTAAACAAAGTATTTACCCCCGTCATGACAGAAGGCTGCGTCTTTTTCATAATGTCGACTACCGCAGGCAAGTCTCGGGGATTTACCACCAAAACATTACAAGCGCCAAAAGAAGTGCCTAGACAAAGCAGGTTCACGGTAAAAGAGAAAATATGATACAAGGGCAAGGGCGTTAAAATTCGCTCATCGCCTTCCTTGAGGTTTGCACTATTGATCCAACCTTCTACTTGAAAGACATTGGCCAACATATTTTTATTAGTCAGTTCGGCCCCCTTAGCCACCCCAGTTGTTCCTCCTGTATATTGTAGGCAAATTACATCTTCTAGTTGCCCTCCAGTAGCCATTTTAAGCTGATTAGCATTGCCTTGATTTAAAGCTTTCTTAAACTTAATATGGCCCGCCAAATTATATTTAGGAACCATTTTTTTGAGTTTGCGCACTGCAAAATTGATCAACCACCCCTTAAAGCCGCCAAACATTTCGCCAATGCTCACCACAATAACCTTATTGCGCTTCACCCCCGTCTTATCTATCACCTTTTCCAGTTCTGCCGCAAAGTTTTCGGCAATGACAACAGCCGTTACCCCTGCATCATGAAATTGATGTTGAATTTCACGAGCCGTATAAAGTGGGTTCGTATTAACAATAGTCAAGCCAGCACGCATAGCTGCAAATAATGCAATAGGATACTGTAGAAGGTTGGGCATCATGAGTGCTAGGCGATCACCAGGCTTAAGGCCCATTTCATTTTGCAAATATGCTGCAAACTGCTTTGACAACTGATCTACCTCTCCAAAAGTGAGCATTTTTTCCGAACTCCCCACAAAGCTCCGAAAAGCAGGACGGTTCGCATATTTTTTCAGATTATTGTTAACCAAATCGACTAAGCTCGTGTATCCTCCAAAATCGATTTCATGAGGAACGCCTTGGGGGTAATTTTTCAGCCATCGTTTTTCTACAGCAGACATATATTTTGTTGTTTTTCTATCTCCTGCCTCCTTAGTCCCTAGTTATGAGGCAACTAAGTAGCAGCTTAAATTGATTGTTGGTGTCAGTTTATTCGGAAACAAACAAACTTTTGATTCCGAGACCCAAAATATACACAATCTTCTTTTTTATTTAAGCTTTGCCTCTCATTTTTATTAGGGACTGCTGTTTTGGCCCTGCATATGGAGCGATTTATTTTTCCTATTGTTTTTTGGGGCTGCCCCTTCCGCCGGGTTAAAACCCAGCGCAAAGCGGTATCGCTTTGTGGAGCTATATAAAATGAGGGTTGAAACCCTCATGAATTATCGGTCGGGTCGGGCTGTGTCGCAGCTCGCAGGTCTGCTCGGCCCTGCGCCGCCTGCGGCGGCTGGGTCTGGCCCTTTGGGCCACTGCTGTCCATCCCTCAGCCAGGCGCTCTGCGCCTTACTCCCTTCGGTCGTTTGGGCAAAAAAAAAGCTACTCCCAAAGGAGTAGCTTTATACAGTTTGGCAAAAGCCAATATTTTAGTTCAATTGGAACTTGATAGGCACAACCATACGCACGCGTACGGGATTACCTCTTTGGCGACCAGGCGTCCATCTTTCTTTCATACTGTTCATACTTTTCACGGCACGGAGGGCAGCTTCTGCTAATCCTCCACCACCTGTCATGTCGCGAACGACTTCAACATTGGCGATACGGCCATCTTCTAGTACGATGTAACGAACGTAAACGGTTCCTTCAATGCCATTTTCTCGAGCCATAGCAGGATAACCTGCTTTTTTGCCCAAATAAGCACGGAGTTTCAAATCAGCACACTGCTTCATTTCTGCATCCGTCTTATTTTCATCCTCACAACCAGGAAAGCGAGGAAACTGCTCCACGAACTCAAAAACCTCTGGGGCTTTGGGTGGTGGGGGG
>Ga0193958_1000500_pt1 | contig 14350 bp, 13 predicted proteins | sample FB_1_MG_FD_140320 | JGI IMG/M metagenome (GOLD analysis project Ga0193958, IMG submission 140320) | Microbial mat bacterial communities from the Broadkill River, Lewes, Delaware, United States - FB_1_MG | ecosystem: Environmental > Aquatic > Freshwater > River > Microbial mats | place: USA...
ATCAAAGTTAATATTTTTATCATCTATTATTTGAAGATTTATATTTCCTTCTTTTATAGATATATCTTTTAAAAGTTTTGAATATGGAGTGATTTTACTTAAATCTTTTATATTTACATATACTAAATCTGTAATATTAATATTTGTACTTAAAGCATCAAGATTTATATCAACTTTTTTATTAAAATCAAAGTTCATCGGTGTTTTTTTATTTTGAATATGTAGTATTTTTTCACCATTTGATTTTTCAATCAAAAATGATTTTATATTTGCATCGCCACTAGCCAATAGAGTTTTAGTATCAAGTTTTAAATTTACATTTGCATCAATCATATTTTTGTGTTTAAAATCTGCATTTTTAATAATCACATCAGTTCCATCTAAAAGAATTTCAGCTTTTTTTGACGAAAATGCAAACTTATTTATTAAAATATCTGCATTTGAAACTAGAAATTCACCTTTTGTAATCATTTTCCTTGATAATGAATAGGGAATATTTAAGTAAACATGGGCATTAGTTTGTCCATTTTTTTGCACTAATGGAATATTTATTTTAAAAGCTTTCAATATAGCTAATACTTCTTCATCAAGTTTAGAATTAGCCTTAATATCAATAATAACCTCACCATCTTTTGCGCTTGTAAGATTGTTGATAACTACACTACTACCATCAATTAATATATCTGCATATTTTGGTTCATTTAGTTTAAATGACAAATTATTATTATGAAATTTAATTTCTACACTTTTAGTATCAACAGTTTTTAAATCCTTATGAAATCTAATTTTTGCATTATCAATTATTGCATTACCCTCTAGAGTGTCCAATAAAATTTGATTATGCTCTAAATCAAATTCACCATAAAAATCTTTTAAACTTATATCTCCTTGTATATTATCATACATCCAAGATTCAGCAACTACTGGAAGATTTATAAACTTTTTTAAGAATTTTAAACTTTTAAAGGGTTTAGAATCTAAATAAAATTTCGCTAGCTTTTTATCTAATTCAACATTTGCTTTACCTTGTAAATCTTTATATAAATATCCACCATAAAAATTTATATTTTCTTTAAAATAATCTAATTTTATTTTCCCATCTATTAAAAGTTCTATATCTTTTAAATAAAGTGAATACAAATCAAAAACTACTTGATTAGAGATATAATCAACCTTTGAAGAGATATTTACAAATTTATTATCCAAATATAAATTTTTGTTATCTAAAACAATAGTAAATTCATTATCATCTATTTTTAATCTTTCAATATGAATTCTTTGAAAAATTTTAAGTACAGTAGGAAGTAACTCAATATTTTTTTTCAAATCTTCAAATGAACTTTTTACTTGTGATTTTTTTGATTTATATTCGATGTTTTCAATGTCTAAAATAAGCTTTTTATCCATTTTAATATAAAATTGCGAAATTAAAACATCCCCGAAAGAAAAAGAGTCAATTTTTATGCCCGAAAACAGAAATGAAAACAGTGAAATTATAATAACTAAAAGAAAGACTACTAAGAGTTTAATAGTTTTTAACATTATTGAATTTATCCTTATATCTTGTATTGTCGTACTATTTTATGTAACAATGCCACTAAACTCTACAAAAGTGCTTTTTATACCTCAAGGTAGTACTAATAATATTATATCATACTTAAATAAAAGTGGCTTTGAGATGAATATAATTGATAATATTATTATTAGAACATCTGGTTTTATACAAAGTGGTTGGATAAATATTGATGAAAATAAATTAACAAAAATGGATTTTATATATAAGTTAACTACCTCAAAAGCAGCATTAAATAGTGTTACATTAATTCCAGGAGAAACATATCATTTTTTTCTAAAACAGTTAGCAAAAAAATTTAATCTAGATGAAAAAAGATTAATTGAAATTTATGATAAACATGCATATAAAAATGATGGAAATATCCTTGCCGATACATATTCATTACCTTTAGGAATGAAAGAAGACCATATGATTTTTTACCTATTTTCTCAATCAAATAAAAAATATGAAGAATTTTCAAAAAAAATATTTGGATATTATGATAAAAAGAAATGGTACTATTATTTAAGTTTAGCATCTGTAATTCAAAAAGAAGCTGCAAGTATAAATGAAATGCCAATTGTTGCAAGTGTAATTCATAATAGATTAAAAAAAGGTATGAAACTACAAATGGATGGTACTTTAAACTATGGTGAATATTCACATATAAAAGTAACATCAGATAGAATAAAAGAAGATGAGACATCTTATAATACTTACAAATTTGAAGGCTTACCTGATCATCCAATATGTGCAGTAAGTCTAGATGCAATAAAAGCAGCAATATTTCCTGTAAAAAGTGATTATTTGTATTTTGTAAGAGATAATAAAACTGGACTTCACAAATTTTCAAAATCTTATAATTCACATGTTAATAATATTAATGCAAATAGAGGTGTTGAGAAAAGTTACACAAAAGTTAAAGAAGTGGAAACAAAAATTGATAAAGAAGCTGAAACAATTATGAAAACTGATGTATCTCAACAAAAACCAGCATCAATTAAGGATTTATTTAAAAATATAAATTAGAACTTGTGAAAAATTGAAACAATCATTTTTCAGGCTCACAAATATAATCAACTTTCAATTTCCTTAAACAATAATGTCGCTATTATGTAGGCAACATTAAAATTCAAATTTAGGAAACAATATGTCAAAAATCATTTACACGAAAGTTGATGAAGCACCAGCTTTAGCAACATACTCTTTTTTACCAATTATCAAAGCTTTTACAAAAAGCTCTGGTATAGAAATGGTTACAAAAGATATTTCATTAGCTGGAAGAATTTTAGCTAACTTCCCTGAAAATTTAAAAGATGACCAAAAAATCAGTGATGATTTAGCTGAACTTGGAGCATTAACTCAAGATCCAAAAGCTAACATTGTAAAATTACCAAATATATCAGCTTCAGTTCCTCAGTTAAAAGCAGCAATTGCTGAATTACAAGCAAAAGGTTACGATATTCCAAATTATGATGCTAGTGAAGAAATTACTGCTAGATATTCAAAAATTACAGGAAGTGCAGTAAATCCTGTGTTAAGAGAAGGAAATTCAGATAGAAGAGCTCCAAGTGCTGTTAAAAATTATGCAAAAGCTAATCCACACAGAATGGGTAAATGGGAAAAAGATTCTAAAACTGATGTAGCGTGTATGACTTCAGGTGATTTTTATGGTTCTGAAGTATCAAAAACTTTTGATGAAGCAAATGATTTAAAAATCTCTTTCATTGATGAGAAAGGTGCAGAAACTGTATTAAAAGCATCTACAAAAGTACTTGCAGGTGAAATTATTGATGCTACTGTTATGAATGCAAAAGCATTACAAGAGTTTTATGCTGATGCAATTGAAAGAGCTAAAAAAGAAGATGTATTATTATCTTTACACCTAAAAGCAACAATGATGAAAGTTTCTGATCCAATTATGTTCGGATTTGCTGTAAAAGTATATTTCAAAGATTTAATTGCTAAACATTCTGCTTTATTTGATGAATTAGGTGTTAACTTTAATAATGGTTTAGGTGATTTATACTCTAAATTAGACAAAGTTGATGCAGCTAAAAAAGCTGAAATTGAAGCTGATATTGCTGCAGTTTATGCTACTCAACCAAGACTTGCAATGGTAAACTCTGCTAAAGGGATTACTAACTTACATGTTCCTTCAGACGTTATTATTGATGCGTCTATGCCTGCTATGATCAAAGGTGGTGGGAAAATGTGGAATGCTGAAGATAAAGAAGAAGACACAATTGCAATGATTCCAGATAGAGCATATGCAGCTAGTTTCAAAGCTGTTATCGATGATTGTAAAGAAAATGGAGCATTAGATGTTAAAACAATGGGAACTGTTCCAAATGTTGGTCTGATGGCTCAAAAAGCTGAAGAATATGGTTCACATGATAAAACTTTCCAAGCTAAAGCTGACGGTCAAATCAAAGTTACTGATAAAGATGGAAATGAAGTATTTGCTTTTGATGTAGAAAATGGTGATATTTTCAGAATGTGTCAAACTAAAGATGCACCAATCCAAGACTGGATTAAATTAGCAGTTTCAAGATCAAGATTATCAAATACTCCTGCAATTTTCTGGTTAGATGAAAATAGAGCTCACGATGCTCAAATGATTGCAAAAGTAAATAAATATTTACCAAATCATGATACTTCTGGATTAGATATTTCTATTATGACTCCTGTTGATGCAACTTTAAAATCATTAGAAAGAATGAGAGCGGGACTTGATACTATTTCTGTAACTGGAAATATTTTAAGAGATTATAATACTGACTTATTCCCAATTTTAGAACTAGGAACAAGTGCAAAAATGTTATCAATTGTTCCATTAATGCAAGGTGGAGGTTTATTTGAAACTGGTGCTGGTGGATCTGCTCCTAAACACGTTCAACAATTCGCTGAAGAAGATTAATTAAGATGGGATTCTTTAGGTGAATTCATGGCATTAGCTGCTTCATTTGAACACTTAGGAAATACTCAAAATAATGCAAAAGCAAAAGTTTTAGCTGATACATTAGATAAAGCAACTGGAACTTTCCTAATCAATGACAAATCACCATCAAGAAAATTAGGTGGTATTGATAATAGAGGAAGCCATTTCTACTTAGCTATGTATTGGGCACAAGAATTAGCAGCACAAACTGATGATGCTGATTTAGCTGCTGAATTTACTCCAATCGCAAAAGCAATGACTGAAAATGAAGAAAAAATTGTTTCTGAATTAGTTGCTGGTCATGGAAAAGCTATTGATATGGGTGGATACTATTTACCAGATGATGCTAAAACATCAGCTGCAATGAGACCATCTGCTACATTAAATTCAATTATTGGATAATAACTCCAAACCTTAAAAGAGAAGATTTTTCTTCTCTTTTATCTTCAAATTAAAATATCTAAAAAACTTATTTTTTATCTAATATTGTAATCAAAACTAAGACCTAAATTGTTATAATACAAACACTTAAAAACATAAAAAGGTTTATTTTGAATAAGAAAAGAGTTGGAATAATAGGTGTAGGAAATGTAGGGGCTTCTTTAGCTTTTAATCTTGCTACTAAAAATATCTGTAAATCAATTTTACTAAAAGATCTTAGAGCTAATATTGTAGAAGCAATGGCACTTGATATATCACAGAGTGCTAATGCTGCAAAATCTTCTACAACAGTTGAAGCTACTTTAAAAAATGAAGAGTTTAAAGATTGTGATATTGTAGTAATAACAGCAGGAATACCTAGACGTCCAGGTATGAGTAGAGATGACCTACTAATTACAAATGCAAAAATCATGACTTCAGTTGTAAACGATGTGGTTACATACAATCCAAATGCAATAATAATAGTTGTTTCAAATCCTTTAGATGCAATGGTTTATACAGCTTTAAAAGCATCAAATTATCCTAGAAATAAAATAATTGGAATGGCGGGAATTTTAGATAGTGCTAGAATGAGTCACTATATCTTAGAAAAACTTGGATATGGTGAAGGAAACATCAATGCTTCTGTTATGGGAGGTCATGGAGATGATATGGTTCCTCTTCCTAATTTTTCTACTGTAAATGGTACTAATTTGACTGAAATTTTAAATGAACAAGAGATTGAAGATATTATTCAAAAAACTAGAGATGGCGGGGCTGAAATAGTAAGATTATTAGAAACTGGTTCTGCTTATTATGCACCAGCTTATTCAACATCACTTATGATTGAAGCCATAATAAATGACTCAAAAAAAATTTATCCTTGTGCAGTTAGACTTGAAGGAGAATACGGTTTTAATGACATAGTATCAGGCGTACCTATTGTACTTGGAGCAAATGGTGTTGAAAAAGTTATTGAATTAGAATTAAATGATAAACAAAAAGAAGAATTTAGAAAATCAGTGGCTTCAGTACAAGAATTAGTTGATACACTAGAAAAAAAGTTTTTTTAAACTACACTCAAAATACACATAGTTTGAATATAATGACTTATAAAAGGATCTAATATGAAACAAACATTTGAAGTATTAAATGTAAAATGTAGTGGTTGTGCAAATACACTAATAACATCACTTAAAAACGAGTTTGGAGATGTTGAAGTTGATTTAGATGTAACACCTAGAAAAATTACACTTGATTTACAAGAAGATAAGAAAGAGGCTTTAAAATTAAAATTAAGAAGCCTAGGCTATCCATTAACAAGTGACGAGTTAAGTGGCTTACAAAAAGCTACAACAACAGCTAAAAGCTTTGTATCATGTGCTATTGGAAAAATGAACAGCTAAAACTACTATAAAGCTTTAGAAAACGATTCTAAAGCTTTTTGACTCTCTTGCTCACTTATACCTTTTTCTAAAGCTCCTAATTTAACAAAACCTTTATTTAGATAATTTATTGTCCCATCAATATTTATTTTATATGTAAAATAAGCATTTTGAGTATTATCATTGATATTCAGACTTCTAATAAAGTTACCATTTTCATCATTTATGAGAGGTATTTTTGACTCTTTATACATATTTTCTAACTCCCCATCAACTGCAATCTTTTTAATAAGCCAAGGAGTATTTGAAATATTAGCTATTAATACTACATTTTTATCTGTAAATTTATATAAGTCTTTAAAAACAGCCAAGGAATCATGATTTAAAACAACAATATATTTTTCTTCACCATTTTTAAATAATGTATCATATTTAGCATAAGGATTATTACCAACTATATCAAATATTTTGGGTAAATTTTTAGTATGCAATTCATAAGTTACTGCAACTTTATTTTCATTTTTAACATTTTTTGGTGCAGTTAAATATACCAAAAAACTAAATCCTATAATTCCTAAAAAAACTATTTTTAATGTATTTTTCATATTTTATTTGTTCCTAATTTTTAATTATTTTTCTTTTATTTACTTTTCTTAGCCCATCTTTTAAATAATCTATAATTTGTTATTTCTTCTTCAATTACTGTATTATTAAAAATATTTTCAACAAGTTCATTTGCTAAATATAAAGATAAAACGAAACCTCTTCCTCCAACTCCATTTATTACATATAAATTTTCAATCATTTCAAGATTTTCATTTTTTATATGTGTTCCATTTTTTAGATGAGGAAATTTTTCAAATGATTTTTTTGAGTCAATTAATTTGCCAACCATAGGAAAATAATCAACACTTGATGCCCTAGCTCCAATCTTAACATCTACAACTTCTACATTCTCTAATTTCTTAATATCATTTGCTAAACTTAAAAGTTTTTCAATATCATTTTGTATAATATTTTGTGTATAATCATTATGCTTAATTTTATTTATATTTGTTAGTTTTAAATCATAACTACTTTCAGTCATATCTTTAGTAAACCTATTATGAGTCGCACCTATTGATATCAAGTTTTTATTTATATCTGATAAAGTAGTTGATTTTGAAAGTGAGCACTCTTTATGATAGTTTATATCTATACAAGTTGTTGAGTGTATATCTATTTTTTGTCCCCAAACTGCTCTTATATTAAAATATTTTTCATCTATTAAAGATACATCTGCACCTGTAGTTAAAAATAGTTTTTTAGCTTTTATTTTTTTATTTATTAACCAGAAACCATCAATATTTTCTATTTGATTTACATCAAAATTTAATATTTTTTCAACATTAGCTGATAGTTTTTTACAAATATTGTAGGGGTTTACAACACTTCCAATTTCAAAAAAATATCCATCTTCATACTCTTTAAAATCAAAATCCATATAAGGAATATAAGATAAAAACTTCTCTCTATCTTCATTATTTTTAGGAATTCTACAAGTCCCGCAATTCGTTATTTCCTCAGGATAATTCTTTCTATAAAACTCAACTGAAAATTTTAATGCTTTTGTTATTAAATTTTTAAAACTATTTGGTTTTCCTAAAAGAGGAGATAAAAAAGCACCTGCAGCTCCACTCGCCCCAAAGGCTACATCCTCATTTTTATCTATTAATAAAACAGAATCTGAATATTTATTTAAAAAATGAGAGAGTGAACATCCAGCAATTCCAGCACCAACTATAACATAGTCATATTCTTCTATTTTATACATTCTTACCTATTTCTTCAAGTAGTTGATAGTTTGGTCTCCAGTAACCTCTTCCACCTTTTAAACTAATACATTGGTAATCTGGAAATTTTTTTTTGTAGTAAGATAGTCTCTCTTTTGTACTTTTACCAGTATCACAATAAAAAACAAAAACACTACCTTTGGGCATCATTATCATCTCATATGGATTATAAGTCATTGTTTCAATATTATTTAAAGGTTTTAAAATAGTATCTATTAAAATTACTTTAATATCATTCTTTTCTAACTCTTTTGAATATTTAAAAAGCTCTTGTTGTGTCCATTCATCTTTTTGAAACATATAATTTCCATTTTTTTAGTTGTGTTATTATACTCAATCAATGATAAATTATTAAACTTGATTGACTTTGACTCAAGTTTGTGATAAAATACTAACTTAAAATAAAACAAAAAATTTTAAAATATTTAGGATAACAAATGGCAAAAAGTTTATATGAAACATTAGAAGTTAATGAAAATGCATCGGCAGATGAAATAAAAAAAGCCTATAGAAAATTAGCAAGAAAATATCATCCTGATGTAAATAAAGACCCAAATGCAGAAGAAAAATTTAAAGAAATCAACGCTGCATACGAAGTTTTAAGTGATAAAGAGAAGAAACAACAATATGACCAACACGGAGATTCAATGTTTGGTGGTCAAAATTTCCACGACTTTGCAAGAGGTCAAGGACAAAATGTTGATTTAGATGAAATATTAAGACAAATGTTTGGTGGAGGTGGTGGATTTGGAAGATCAGGCTTCTCTCAAGGTGGATTTGGAGGTTATGGAGGGTTTAGTGAACCTGACTTAGATTCAAGTGCTCAAATTACTATTCCTTTTGATATTGCCATCCAAGGTGGGAAACAACATATTAGTTTAAACAATGATTCTTTTGATATTAAAATTCCAGAAGGAATTGAAGATGGGCAAAAGATAAGAGCAAAAGGGAAAGGAAAAACATATCAAGGACAAAGAGGTGATTTAATTTTAAAAATCAATGTAGCTTCTAGTCCTGATTATGAAAGAGATGGTGATACTTTAACTAAATCATTTGATGTACCCTTAAAAACAGCACTATTTGGTGGAAAAATTGAGATTAAAACAATACACAAGGATATTACATTAAAAGTTCCACAAAACACTAAACAAAATCAAAAATTTAGAGTTAAAGAACTTGGAGTTTTAAATAGAAAAGCTGGAATAAAAGGTGACTTATATCTAAAAGCGAATATTGTTTTACCAAAAATCGAAGATTTAGATGAAGAGTTAGTAAAAATATTAGAAGAGAAACTTCCTGAAAATTAAAAAGGTTTAGTATGGAAACAAATAGCTATATAGAACCCGTATATTTAATCTCAGCCGTTGCAGAGATATTAAATATTCATCCTCAAACATTAAGACAGTATGAAAGAGAAGGCTTAATAAAGCCTTCTAGAACAAATGGCAAAATAAGGCTGTATTCACAAAAAGATATAGATCATATTAAATATGTTTTAACTCTTACAAGAGAGCTTGGAGTTAATTTAGCAGGTGTCGATATAATATTGCAATTGAATAAAAAAATTGAATCATTACAAAATGATATTCATATTTATAAAACAAAAATAAAAAGTATTAATAACATATCAGTAGTTCCAGATACAAAAGCTTTGGTAGTTCAAAAAACTTCTTTTGATATGGTAATTGTAGAAAAAAAAGTGAAAAAATGAAGAGTTTAACTCTTCATTAATTTAGTTGATATTGAACCACATAATCTCTCATAAGTGGTGGAACATCTAAATAATTTTCAGTATCCGATTGAACACTTGCAGAGGTATTATTTCCATCTTCAGAAGTTTCAGTAGTTTCTTCCATCTCTTCATTTTTAGATTCAAATCCTGTTGCAACAATTGTAATTTTAACTTCATCTTTTTCTAAAGTACTATCAGAAGTTGTACCAAAGATAATCTCCGCATTTGAATCCATTCTATCATTAATTGTTCCCATTACATCATTAATTGCAAATAGTGATACTTGAGGGTGTATATTAAAATGAATTAATATACCTTTTGCACCATTTAAAGATACCTTATCAAGTAATGGAGAATCAATAGCATCTTCTAGTGCTCTTTGAGCTGCATTTTCACCTTTTGCTCGCCCTATTCCCATTAGCGCCATACCTCTATGTTGCATAATAGTTTTAACATCAGCAAAGTCAGTATTAATATCTGAATTACCTGGATTTAATATAACTTCAGACATTCCATTTACAGCTTGATAAAGAATATTATCAATGATTTTAAAGGCATCTTTCATACCAACATTTTCATCAATAATTTCTAATAATCTATCATTAGGAACAACAATAATTGAATCACTAACTTTTTTAAGCTCTTCTAATCCAAGATTAGCTAGTCCACCTCTTTTTTTACCTTCCCATGTAAATGGTTTAGTAACAACAGAAACAGTTAATGCTCCAATCTCTTTTGCAGCCTTAGCAATAATAGCAGCAGCACCAGTTCCAGTTCCACCACCAAGTCCAGCAGCTATAAAAATAATATCAGCACCTTTTAAAGTTGCTTTAATCTCTTCATATGATTCAACAGCTGAGTCTCTACCAATTTCTGGTTTCATACCAGCACCTAAACCTTTAGTTAGCTTAAGTCCTAGCTGAATCTTTTTTGGAGCTTTTGAAATATGTAATACTTGTAAATCTGTATTAGCAGCAATTAAATCAATTTTATGAGAACCTTCATTTATCATGTGGTTAATCATATTACAACCACCACCACCAACACCAATTACAGCAATTTTGGCTACATTGTCCGATAAAACTTTATTTGGCATATCAACTTTTATATCATCCACTCTAAATAAATTATCCATTAAAACCACTCCGATACTTTACTCCAAAATCTTGAAACACCTTTTTTCTTCTCTTTTGTAAGTGGTGTTAAAACTGTAGAGTTGTCTTTTATTTCTATTTGTTCTTTTATATTATCTACACTTGGTCTACTCGTATGAATAGGATTTCCACTATTTGATGGAGATACTTTTTGTTCTGCTATTCTCTCTTTTTTAATAGGTTTTACAAGTTTTTTACTCGAATCTAACTGATAACTTCTATTTGTTCCTAATGAATAAAAAAGTAATCCAACAATTGTAGACATTGTTGGTTCATCAAAACTCATATATCCATTTTTTATATTTTTTGGATTTGACAAACTAATTGGAATACCTTCATAAATTCTTGTAGCAAGCTTTTTAATTCCATCTAAATTACTCATACCACCAGTTATCACAATTCCAGAACCAATATTATCTAAAATACCACTTTTCTTTAATTTATTTTTTACAAGAACTAAAATTTCTTCAACTCTTGCATGAATAATCGTTTGAATATAATCAAGTGCAACTTCAGAAGTACTATCTTCATCTCCAATTCTAGGAATTTTAACTTTAGTGATTCCTAGTTCATTATTATTTGAATAATCTTTAGTTAAAGAACCATATTCAACTTTTATTTTTTCAGCTGCCATTGGTGGAGTATGTAACATAACAGAAAGGTCATTTGTAACATGATTTGAACCTACAGGAATAAATCCATTATAAATTAATGAATTACCTTTATAACATACAAATTCAGTTGTTGTTGAACCTATATTAATAACTGTAGCTCCAAATTTCTTTTGTTGTTCATCTAGTGTTGAAATAGCTGCAGCATAACCATCTAATACAAACTTACAACTATCTATTCCTGAAATACTTAGTGCAGATTTTATATTTGTAAGTGCAGTTCTTTTTGCAGTTACAATATAAACTGAAACTTCAAGTCTTGAACCATTCATATTTAAAGGATTATCAACTTCAATTGAATCATCAACTTTAAAGAATAAAGGTACTACATGTACAACTTCATACTCTGGAACTATAGTTGCATTGTAAAGAGCCATTTGCATTACTTGATTAATTTCAGTTTCAGTGATAAGTCCATTTGGAACATTTACAGAACCAGAACTTCTAATACTTTTTGAATAATTTCCTGAAATTGAAACCACACAAGAATCAATACTTTCAGTAGTGCTTCTTTTAGCAATTGACACAGCGTCTTTAATTGCTTTTGAAGCCTCTTCTATGTTAATAATTAAGCCTTTATTAACACCTTCACTTCTTTGTATGCCTGTTCCTAGAATATTAATATTGTTATCTAAATCATGCTTAGCAATGATTGCTGTGATATTAGATGAACCTACATCAATTGCTAAAAGAGTATTATTCAATTATTGCTCCTTTGGTTGAATAGAAGATTGTATATCATAACTATTCTCTAATCTTTTAATTAAATTTTCCATTAATTCTTGATCCTGTAATTGTTTTAATGTTGATTTAACCATTTCATCTTTTGAATTATCATATTCTCCAAATTTTGAATCAAGAATTCTAAATAGAACTACTTTCCCATCAAGTTTAACAATACCTTCTTTTGAAGTTGAAGAAAATAATTGATTTAGGAATTTTGCTGCATTTTGTTCATCTAAACCAGTTATTTTATCAACAGATTCTCTGCTAATAGATTTTATTTCAGTACCTTGAAAATCTTTAAGCTCTGCATTTGCTAATTCATCAAGTTTTTTATCTTTTGCTACTTTTAAATAATCAATTTTAACTTGAGATAAAGCATCCTCATAAGATAAAGGTTTAGCTGCAACTTTTTCTAAAAGTTTTACAGTGATATATTTTCCATCAACAAAAAAAGGCTTTAATAAATCACCATTTTTAGCTTCTAAAATTTTTGCATTATTTTCAGTTCCAAAAGGAAGTGAAACTTGTGTATAAGTTACATTATCTGTTAATTTCTCTTCATCTTTTTTAATTTTTAAATAAGTTTTTAAAGCTTCAGTTTTAGTAAATTTTTCATCTAAAGATTTGATAATATCAGCTTTCGCTTCTTCTAAAGATTTGATTTTTCCATCTTCTTTTTTATAATCAGTTTTAAATTTTTCATAATGAGCTTTAATATCTTCATCTGTAGAATTAGATGATTGTAAAGGCATTTGTGAAGTTTGAAGATTATAAACTACTTCTGACATATAAGAGTTTTTATTTTCTTCCCAATATTTTTTTAATTCATCATCAGTAATATTTACAGTAATATCTTTTGCTTCAATTATTTTCATAGTAATATCATCTTGAATAAATAATACTTTACTTAAATTTTCAACTTCAGCTTTTGATGGATCTAAAACAAACAGTGATTGAACTTTTTGCAATAAAATAGTTCTTTTTAGTGAATCTTCAAACTTAACAGGAGTCATTCTATTTTGATTTAAAACTCTGATGTATGTCTCTTTATCAAATTTTCCATCTTTTAAAAATGCATCATACTTTAATAATTGTTTTGCAATATCCTCATTTGTAACATCTAAACCTAATGAATCAGCATAAGCTAATATTAAATTTTTTTGAATAACTTGATTATAAGCTACATCTTTTAAATTTAATTTATCTGCCATTTCCTTGTTAAACATTGTTCCAAATAATTTTGAATATTGATCATAAAGATTTGAATATTCTTGTTGATATTCATCAACTGAAACTTCTCTATCTCCAACAACTGCTACAACTCCACCTTGTTTTCCATACTCGTAAGAACCCCAACCAACAAATCCAGCTCCAACGAATGCAATTGTACTTATCCAAATAGTAATTACTAGCCATTTTTTATGTCTTTGCATCCACGTTATCATAAAATATAATCCTCTTAAAAATTTTAGATATACTACTTAATAGTTGCTTTTAAACTAGTTAAAGTAACTAATATTCTATATAATTAATATAAATTTTTTCATTATTTTTTTAGTTATTTTTATTTGAGAGTAAATCATTAATTACTGACTCACGAATTGTAATTTCTAATTTTTTACAAGCACTTTTAAAGGCCTCTTCTTCTCCAACTATAAAACACATAGATTTTGCTCTTGTAATTGCTGTATATAAAAGCTTAGTATTATGCATTATATAGTGTGAAAAACTCATAGGAATTAAAGCATTTTCGTACTCCATCCCTTGTGTTTTATGTATTGTCAAACAATAAGCTAATGATACAAGATTTGCTAAATTTTCAAAATCATAAAACACTACCATATCATCATTTGGATATAAAACAATACATTTTTCTTCTTCAAAATCAAGTTTAATTATAAGTCCTAATTGACCATTAAATACTCTTCTTTCTA
>Ga0193958_1000502_pt1 | contig 14332 bp, 8 predicted proteins | sample FB_1_MG_FD_140320 | JGI IMG/M metagenome (GOLD analysis project Ga0193958, IMG submission 140320) | Microbial mat bacterial communities from the Broadkill River, Lewes, Delaware, United States - FB_1_MG | ecosystem: Environmental > Aquatic > Freshwater > River > Microbial mats | place: USA...
GAACTATCTCAAGATAATGGTCGCTTTAATGCTTACACCTATGCTTGGCTATCAGCAGCCTCTCAAGCCGGACAAAAACAAGCGGTTCAGGCATTTTTAAATGCCTCACACTACCAACTACCTGAGTCACCAAAAGACTTAGAAGCCCTTGCAACAGCCAGTCTTGAGGCGGGCCTTCCTGAAAGTGCTAGTGATCTCTATGCACACTTAGCAAAGCGTGATACACCACGTGCTCAAAGCTGGTATGAAAAGGCAGCCCACTGGGCCAGCGAAACCAAAGCCTATCAAAATGCCAGTCATTATCTTCAACAAGCCGATGCCTTAGCAACAACTGCAAACGACCACTGGTCAATCCAGCAGCGCTTAATTGATGTGTATGTCAAAGACAAACGCCCACAACAAGCACTCACCGTGATTCAACCACTGATTGAGCAACACCCCAATAATCAGGCATTACTAAAAAAAGGCATTGGCATTGCACTGCTTGAAAAAGATCTAGCACTTGCAGGGCAATGGAATCAAAAGCGACTGATCGTGACACCCAATGCTCTTGAAGCACTACTCACTCAGGCAGATATTGAAACCTTAAATGACAACCACTTAGCAGCCATTGATTATATTAAGCAGGCAATTAAACAACGACCTGAAGACTTAAAACTGCGCGAACGCTGGGCATACCTTGAAGAAACTCAGGAAAATTACCCTCTTGCGTTAAAGCTATGGCGCTGGATGTATCAAAAAAGCCATGATGAAAAGCACCAACAGCAAGTCATTCGACTGGCACAAGCTGACTTAAAAGGAGAAGGGCTAGCACTTTTGATCAATCTCTCTAAACATCAAACGCTACCCAAGCAAACCGTGAATGATATTTTTTATCATTTAACTAAAAATAAACAAGCACAGGCTGCTGAAACCTTTTTAACTGAGTATCTCAAACAACATGGCCCTAATCGTAGCCTATTGGAAACACTGGCTCACTGGTATGGGGGGGAAAAGCAATACCAACGTGCACTTGCAACGTGGCAACAACTCACACGGGCTTATGGAAGCCGCACACAATACACACTGGCTCAGTTAGAACTTCACTGGGCACTAAAACAAGAAAAAGAGGCCTATCAATTATGGCGCACTCATCACCTGTCGTGGAAGCATCAAGCGAATCATGCTCAACTGTCGATTATGGGTGAGTTGACTTGGACGCATAAACACCATCACCAAGCACTGAATTATTATCAGCAATTGCTAAAAGCCACGCCACCTAGCAAAACAGCACAACGCACTTTATTTTATAGCCGTATTGCTTTGCTACATAGCCAGCTTGGAGCGCAATCAGATGCACTTATGGCAGTCAAGCGAGGCTTTATGGAAACAGCTGATCGCAACTTAATGCTAAATGGTTTACAAATTGCGTTTGACCAAAAGGATACCCAAGGCTTTCTGGCATTACTATCATTAGCCCATGAGCAAGCCTCGCTGTTTGCCAGTATGCCACGCTACTGGTTGCTACAAGCCGCCTTTGCCAGCCTCAATAAAGACTATCAGGCTGCCCTTCCCCTGTATCAAAAAGTGCTGGCATTAAACCCTGAGTCTAAAGATGCCAAAGCAGGAATCAGCTCCTTACAACAAATTGCAAAAGATGCCCGCAAGCAGGCTATTTTAAAACAACTCGCAGCCATGCAAACCGCATTTGATCACAAGCGCTATACACAATTAGCAAAACTCTTTGGTGCCTCTGAGAAGCATCTTGAAGACTTTGCTAGCCTTCCTCAGTATTGGCTGCTACGCGCGCAAACTAATTTTCAGCAACAACACTTTAGACAAGCGATCACACACTACACCCAATTACTAACACTCAAGCCAAATTCAGTCACTGCCCGCCAAGGTATTATTCTGAGTTTGACCCAACTCAAAGACTTTGCTCAGCTCTCACAAAAACTGGCAACATGGGCGCCCTTTGCACAGTCTCATAACAAACTTTGGCTCAACTATGCTCAGGCCTATCAGGCCATGAAGGACTACCAAAGCAGTATTCCCTGGTTTGAAAAAGCACGTCGCCTACAGCCTCATAATTATACAGTACTGCTTGCTTATGCTGAGTCATTAACACAACTAAAGCGCACCGATCAGGCCAAGCAATTGCGTCAATTGGCCGCTACACAGTTACAACAACAACTGGCCTCAGGAAAGTTATCAGCCACTCAGCGCAAAGAAGCGCTGTTTCAGTATTTAAGCTTATTAAGCAACCTAGGCACACAAGCACAGTTCGAGCAGGCCTATACCCAATTGGATCAAATCACCACAACGACTGCTGATAAAAGTCGCATGAATGAGATTGCACTCGCTCGGGCATTAAATAGCAACAATCTGCCATACCTTAAACGATTGTTAGCAAGACAAGATGTACAGCACATGCAAAAGCCGTTTTGGATGCGACTCGCCATTGCCTTAAAACTCAAAAACAAACGTGACTTGGCAAACTTACTTAAAAACTCTGACAAGCTCTCCACTAGTGACCATGTCAGTGTGTTAATTGCCTTAGGCCGTCAGCAACAAGCATTCGAGATTGCCAAAAAAGCCAGCCAAAATGCCGCAACAGAAAAAGACCGTGAAGTTGCTCGTAGCATTGCTTTATCACTAGCCAATGGACGTGTATCTGAGTTCGTCGCCGCTTACAACGCCCGCCAAGTGGGGCAGCTTAAAATTAATGAGCAAACCCTGCACTATAAACGTGGCATGGGCAAAGACGGCTTACCGATTGGCCTTGATATTAAATTGCAAAAAGCTCAGCTCAGTAATAACCGCTTACCCGGCACTAAAGTCAATGAACAAGATGTCTCCGTTGGATTTGAGTGGCGCGATACCACTAATCAGGTGAATGCCAGACTTGGGGTCTATGATAACGGCTCCGACTCACAACCCTATGCTAATTTAAAGCTGCAACGACAACTCAATTCACGCCTTCGTGCAGGCTTGGAATATGGCTATCAAGAGACCCCCGATGAGAGTTCATATTTAAGACAGTACGGTCGTCGTGACCGCTTGAAGATCGACCTTAGCAGGCAATTTGGAGAGAACAACACCGCACAAGTCAGTGTTTGGAAACAGCAATTTAATCGCACTGATAATGGCCAACCGTTAGCCACAGGCACCGGTGCCAGAGCAGCCATCGTCCATCGACAAAATACACTAAATGGGCAGTGGTACAGCGGTATACAAGGCACATTACAGCGCAATAATAATACCGACCAGCTAAGCCCTGATGATGCGTTACCTGAATCAAACCAAAGCCTTGAGCTAATTGCAGGGTTTAACCATGGCACACCCGGACAAGGCCTAACAGATAAATCCCAGCTGGAGTACAGCGGCTCGGTTGCACTTGGAAAGGTTTGGCCTACTGGTGAAATAAAAGCCCATGTTGAAGCCGCCGTTAGCAAAGAACTATTTAATAATGATGAACTCAGCCTCGGTGTCTTTTATGACAAAGGCTCAAATGATACCCCCGAAGATACAGGCGTGTTACTGCAATACCGGAAGTTCCTCGACTTTCCAATAACTAATCAATAAAGACCACTGTCATGAAAAGAAAATCCATGCAGGGGCATGTCGCAATTAATCACTTCGCGATGCCCCGCACTTCGCCTTCAGTTAAGCTGGCACAGCTACGGCCCAAGCCAGAAAATGCGATTATCGAAGTCGTTTTACTGCCGTTTTTGGTGCCATTGATTGCATGGTTAATGGGACGTCAGGATTTATTCTTTTTAAACACTGCTTTTCCGTGGATGCTGCTCATCCCTACTCTCACCACGTCACGCTATGGTACTCGTTATGGGCTGCTAAGCCTCTTGGTCATGTCTTCTTTAAGCTTGCTATATGTGTTGATTGCTCAACCAGCTATGCTAACCACCGTCACTCAGGTATTAGTAGGAAGCTTACTGGTGGTACTGGTTGTCGGTGAAATGATTCAATACTGGGGGAAACGTACCCAGCAACAAGCAGAGGCACTAGAGGGTTATCGAAAAAGTGCACAACAATCTGAGCAGGCATTACAACTCTTACATATCTCATACAGCCAGCTAGAGGAAGATTTGGTTGCAGAAAATCAATCCTTGGCAAGCTCACTACGCCTACTGGACACCTCAATTCATCAGGCCAGCCTAGATAGTCCTGCCCAAGCGGTGAAGGTCGCTATGCAAAAAATGCAGGAAATTCTTCAGCATTACCCATGGCTTGAGGTTGCTGCGTTTTATCGCATTGATGATAAACAGCGCCCCTATACCAAGAGCCTCAGTAGTATTGGCAATGTCCCTGTCGATATACACCAAGACCCTTTGATGCTTGAAGCACTACGATGTAAACAGGCGGTTAGTATCCAACACACGCAATTGACCGAGCAGCGTCAACTAAACACACGCCTACAAGCCGCTATCCCTTTATTGGACTGCCATGGCAAGCTCTGGGGCGTACTGGCTGTTGTACGCATGGCAAACTCAGCCCTTACACAACAAAACCTGAATTTATTGGCACTACTTTGTAATTATGTCAGTAACCTGCTGGATAACAGCCAACGCCCTATGAATACTGCCAAGCGCTTATTACAAGAAATGTACAGCGCGATGAATGTGGTACTTAACACGGTTCGCACTGCAACCTTGCTGACCATTCGTCTTCAAGAGACCGATGATAGTGCAGAATATAAAGATTACTTTATTGCTAAGGTGCGAGGTGCCAACCGGATTTGGTGTTTACAACATCCCAGCACAACGACGCTGGTCATTTTGATGCCTTTGTTTCATGCACAGGACTTTCAGCCTTTTCAAAAAAACCTACGCGATCGTTTTTTAAAACGCTTTGGCAAGGACTTCTCAAGTGCCGGTATCTCACTCAAGGTCACTCCTATACGCCAAAAAGTATCACACGATGCCTTGCAAAAATATCTTATTAACCTAGGTAAATTTGATGATGCGCGCCTTATCCGTTAATGCTTTTGTCTTTTTAATCGCAGAGCTAAGCCTATTTGCACTGCTCTGGCTACAACCCCCAGCGATGAACCTACTGATTGCATCACTCCACCTTGTCACAGCATTACTAGCAGGGGTATGGCTTAGCAGCTGCTGGCAGCACCCAGCGGTCACGCCACGTGAGGTGTTTGGCTTTGTTGTTATCAGTATCAGCCTGCTACCAGTGCTGGGAGCCATACTGCTGGTCATTATTGACCATCGGCAAGCCCTTAGAGCACAGGGAGTTAAAAAGGATTTAAACAATGACCAACAGGCACAACCGCAAGCTAAAGACTTACTTAACTACTTCACTGCCCCAGCGCATAACCAAGAAGCTGCAACCCGTAAAACCCGTACGTTATTATCCTCACTGGATGACGAAGCCTACCTTGGTTTACTGATTGCTTCACGTCACTTACCGGATAAAGAAGCTTATGCTTTGCTTAGCGAAGCCTTACTCAGCCCTTTTGAAAGTGCGCGCTTAATGGCCTACTCGCTCAAGGGCAAGTTAGAAGAGCAATTGCAGAATAATCTCAATAATAAGCTAGAGGCATTAGCAACCGCTCCTGCCAAACGACTCTCAGAGTTACAACTGGCTGTTGCTCGTGACTATCTTCATTTATGTGATGTGGGCGTTGAGTCCAGTAGTAAAGAGGTATTACTACAACAAGCTAGAACACATTGTGTCGCAGCTATCAAAGCCGACCCCCTATCAGGTGAGAGCTATAAGACCCTATGTGAAGTATTACAACTGCAAGGTCATAACCGTGCCGCAAAGCAAGCTAAGCAGCACGCTATACAACGTGGCATCCCTGCAAAACAGCTACCACTTATCAGTGACATCTCAGCATTAAGCTAAGCGTCTAAGAATAATTTTTATACTAATAACCTTCTGTCTGATCCGTAGACACTACTTATCAATAAAAATACTGTGCCTAACGATTCTTTTCCCAAATTAAAGCCCTCTGAGAAGGCAGATATCTGCTTGCTATTAGAGGGCACTTATCCTTATGTTCGTGGTGGTGTCTCAAGCTGGGTACACCAATTGATGGTCGGTCACCCCGAGTACCAGTTTGCACTGATTTTTGTTGGAGCCAGTAGTGAACATTACTCAGAAATGCACTTTGAGTTTCCTCCCAATGTCTGCCACTTTGAGCGCCATTTTTTAAATGACTCATTGCAGCTTGGCGAACCCACAGCCCACACACTTGACCCTGAGGCTGTAGCGGTTATTAAGTCATTGTATGAGCGATTATCCCAAGGTGGTCAAGCGCCCTCACTCAAACAGCTCTCTGGCTTACATAAATTATTATCAAAGGCTGATCATTACAGTGCTGATCAGTTCTTTTACAGCCATGAGCTGTGGGAGATGATTACAGATAGCTATCGACGCCATTGCCCAGAGTTACCATTTAATGAGTTTTTCTGGAATATCCGCGCCATGCATGCGCCGATTTTGGCATTACTATCCATTGCACAAACCGCACCACTTGCCGATTGCTATCACACTATTTCAACGGGCTATGCCGGTTTATTGGGATTATTTTTGCGCTTAATGAAAGATAAGCCGCTGATGGTGACTGAGCATGGTATCTATACCAAAGAGCGGCAGATTGATTTATACCAAGTGGATTGGATCAAAGAAAGTAATCCCAATCTAGCGGCTGGTTTGGATGATCGGATTAGCTATATCAGGCAACTATGGATGCAGTTTTTTGAAGGACTCGGACGACTCACCTATAGCGGTTGCCTTGTCATTGTGACGCTATATGGGCAAAACCGGCAAAAGCAAATTGATTTAGGTGCCCCACCTGAGCGCTCTATCGTTATTCCAAATGGGGTAAAGATTGAGCGCTTTGTATCGCTTCGAGAAGAGCGTAGCAAAGATATTCCCCCTGTTTTATGCCTGCTAGGACGCGTGGTGCCGATTAAAGACATTAAGACTTATATTCGCGCCGTGGGTATCTTGCGAGAAAAAATTCCAACCGTAGAGGGCTGGATTGTGGGCCCCGAAGAAGAAGAACCTGAATATGCCGCAGAATGTCATGCACTGGTGGATCAACTTGGCTTACAACAGCAGGTAAAGTTCTTAGGCTTTCAAAATATTAATGACATTCTTCCTAAAATGAGCCTCATGACGCTGAGTTCAATCAGTGAAGGTCAGCCACTGGTTATTTTAGAAGGTTATGCAGCAGGTGTCCCGGTGCTGTCCACCGATGTTGGCTCTTGTCGTGAGCTGGTTGAGGGGCGTACCGATGAGGACCGTGCATTAGGTTCTGCTGGCTCCATTGTGCCCATTGCCAACCCTCGTGCACTTGCAGAGGCCGCCGCAGAGCTACTACAAGATGAGGCTCGCTGGTATCAGGCACAACAATCCGCGATTGCCAGAGTGGAGCTGTTATATGGCGAACAAACATTCTTAGATAACTATAAACAACTTTATCACAAGGTATTGAATCATGGCCGGAATCGGGTTTGAGCTTAAAAAAATGCTCAAAAATGACAGCTGGTTTGGCCTGCTGAAAACCTATGCCTATGCAGGAGCCATTAGCTCAGGACCTTGGGTATTATCTATTTTAGGCATTATGCTGGTAGGGCTGGTTAGTCTTAGCAATAAAGGGGCAGCAGGTACTTGGCTCAGTGAGTTTCTAGTCTCTGTCACATGGTTGATGTCGTTTTCCTTGGTGCTTAGTAGCCTATTACAACTGGTGTTCACCCGCTTTATGGCTGATCAGTTGTACATGAAAAATGAACACCGTATTTTACCTAACTTTATTGCCGCACTAGGGCTAACCACACTTGTCAGTGGCTTGATTGGTGTGTTGTGTTGGATTATTTGGTTTCGCCAGCTCGATTTTCTTTATAGCACCTTGATGCTGATGAACTTTGTACTGCTATGTAATGTATGGCTGGCAGTTATTTTTGTTGCAGGGATGCGTCGTTATAAAACCATTTTAGTGGTATTTTTGGTCAGCTACTTAAGCATTGTGGTGCTTTCAACCCTGCTGCGTGCTGCTGACACCCAAGGCTTACTAGCCGCGCTTTTGATTGGCCATAGTGTGCTATTGATTTCCATGCTAGTCATGATCTTTCAAGAATACACGGCGGACCGATTATTACGCTATGACTTCCTGAAGCGCCAAAACATTTACCTCATTCTCATTTTTATTGGTGTGTTTTTTAATATGGGGGTCTGGGTTGATAAATGGATGTTCTGGTTTACGCCCAGCACTTCGGACGACATTAATGGGGTACTACGTGCCTCCATTATTTATGACCTCCCTATTTTTCTAGCATACTTATCCATCATTCCGGGGATGGCCAGCTTTTTGCTGCGTGTCGAAACTGACTTTGTTGAAACCTATCAAGCCTATTATGCTGCAATCAATGAAGGCGCAAGCTTAAGCGAAATCGAACAAAAGCGTGAGGAAATGACCCAAAGTATTCGTGATGCCTATGCCGAGATTATCAAGGTACAAGGCGTGACCGTTTTATTGTTTTTTGTTATGGCTGAAGACATTATTCGCTGGCTAGAGCTATCCCCTTTGTATGTACACCTGTATTACATTGACCTGCTCTCAACGGCTATTCAGGTACTGTTTTTAGCCACCTTAAATATCTTCTTTTACTTTAACTTTCTAAAAGAAGCCTTTTGGATGAGCTTTGGGCTATTTATTCTAAATACACTCTTTACCGCCATTAGCTTAATGCTTGGCCCTGCGTTTTACGGCTATGGCTTTGCATTGGCTATGTTTATTACCACTTTGGTCGGTATGTTTGTTTTATCTAATAAACTCAATCGCTTGGAGTTTATTACATTTATGCTACAGCGCTAGCCACACATGAGAAGAATCTACACTTTGTAATAACCCCCATCTGCTAAAAGCAACCATTGGTGGTGCATCGCATTCCGGAATTGGAGCTAAGCGCATTTAATCTAATAAGCAAAATAAGGCATTACGCCGCTTAATAATGATTTAAATGACTCCCAATAGGTATGTAACATGATCCCACAACGTCTTTCCCGCTGGCTTGGCGCTACTGCCTTGCTGGTTGGTGGCCTAATTACCCACACCAGTGCCTATAGCGCACCTGTTATCATTGACGGCAGCATTAGTGATTGGTCTCAAAATGACCGCCTGGAACTACCACCTCGTGCACCGGTTACCGGCTATGAACTCTTTGGTCGTTATGAAGATAACAAATACAAAGTCCTACTGCGTAACCTACACGGCCCGATCACCACCAGCACAACCTTCTGGCTGAACACTGATCAAGACCCTAATACCGGTTATAAAATCTGGGGCTATGCAGGAGGGGCTGAGTATAACGTCAATATTGCCAATGATGGAAAGCCCTATTTATACAAAGATGCAGATGGCCAAACCTTAATCAGTGGCCCTCTTAACCACAGTATTGTGGCAGATGGTTCAGGCACCAATATAGAGTTTGAAGTGCCCGAAAATTTAATTGGGACACCCACAGGCAGCGGCATCAATATGCTGATTGATGTGAATAACTCAACCTATCTCCCTGTCAGCTACTGGCCTAACAGTAATAGCTATGCCCTACTAAAACAGACCGTGTTTTCAAATGCGGGGATTCAAGTCGATGCTGATAAATCAGACTGGAACAGTGATGACCGCTTAGACTTAGATCCTGTTAATGCAGTGGAAGGCGCTGAAATTTATGGGCGCTACGAAGGGGGCAAATACAAGTTTTTAGTACACGATTATCACCGTACTATCGGCGAAAAAACTACGCTATGGCTCAATACTGACCAAGATCACAGTACGGGTCACAAAATCTGGGGCTATGCAGGAGGGGCTGAGTACAATATCAATTTTTATACTGATGGCAAACCCTACCTGTACACGGGCGCAGATGGGCAAAACTTTGTCACAGGCCCCCTGAACTACGCGACTACTTCTGATGGGAATAACGGCTCGATTATGGAGCTGGAGATTCCTGAATCTTTAATTGGTACGCCTAGCTCAGAGGCCATTAATTTATTGGTGGATATCAATAGTGATAGCTATTTACCGCGTTCATACTGGCCCAATAGCAATAACTATGTGCTTAAACGTGAATTGAGTACTGCACCCATCGCGATTGTTTATTCCAAAACTACCGAAGCCCAATTCTTTGACAGCAAAGCCTATGCTCAACTGTTTATGAGTGTACAGTCACAAGCCATGATGGCAGGCCTTCCCTTTGACTTACTCTCCGAAGATGATTTGCTTGACCTTGATAAAATCATCAAATACAAAACCCTCGTCTTTCCTTACTTTGCCAATGTCAAACAATCCTTGTTACCGGGTATTGAGCAAAACTTAGGTATTGCCGTCAACCAACATGATGTTGGGATTGTAACAGCAGGTAACTTACTGACTAATACCGAAACTGGTGCTAGTTTACCTGGGGATGCTTATGCACGTATGAAATCACTGATGGGAATTACACGTACCGATGGTGGTGGCCCCTTTAGTATTGAATACAAAATCACAAACAGTGAACATCCAATCACTGACAATGAATTTGCTGCGGGCGAGGTTTTAAGAAGCTATGCCAATGCCTATACGGACTATTTTATTCCAACGGGCAGCTACCCCAATAGTGTATTAGCCACTCAGGAAGTAGCAGGCGTTGGTACTAAAAATGCGTTGATTGTCACAGAACACGGCGGCCGTCATGCTCATTTTGGTACCGTACAGCAAATGACCGACCCAAACTTGCTTTGGTCAGTGCTGCAATGGAGTGTCTACGGTGAAAAGCCTGCGGCCTCTTTACACTTAAGTCGTCACAAAGCACTCTTTGTATCACGCAATGACATGGATCAAAGCATGTTTGTGGATGAAGTCGCACCTGTAGATGGAGCATTGCTACCTATGCTCCAGAACTGGAAGCAGCAATACGACTTTGTTGGCTCTTACTATATCAATGTTGGTGCTTATCCTGCCAACCAAGAAGAAACTGACTGGGGGTATTCAGGGCCGCTCTATTTGCAATATCTTGCACTGGATAATGAGATTGGCACACACTCTTATACCCACCCACACAATACCAATACCCTCACCCCCGCTCAGATTAACTGGGAGTTTGCGGCATCCCGTCAGGTGATTGAGCAAAACCTAGGGATCAATAACCTAGCTGGAGCAGTACCGGGGGCACCTGAAAACCTTGCCACCTCACTTGAAATTATTCAGCACTTGGATTATTTATCCGGCGGCTACTCAAGTTCAGGTGCAGGCTACCCCAATGCCTTTGGTTTCTTAAATCCAACCATTAGTAAAGTGTACCTCAGCCCTAATATGTCATTTGACTTCACACTGATTGAGTTTCAAAACCGCACAGCCGCTGAAGCCAAACAGATTTGGTTTAATGAGTTTGATGCACTCACCAAACACTCTCCGCAAGCACTCGTTCACTGGCCTTGGCATGACTATGGCCCAATTAACTTTGAGAATGTCGGTTACACCTATGACATGTTTGATAGCCTAATTAAGAAAGCGGCGCAGTACGGTTCAGAGTTTGTCACAGGTAAAGACTTTGTGGATCGGATTAAAGCGTTTAAGGCCTCAGGTTTATCGGTTGAAAAACAAGGGGATATTGTCACTGCGAAAGTCTCTGCCAAACACGGGGGTAAGTTTGCATTGCGTATACCCAAAGACAAAAATATTGAATTTGTTGAGAATTGGTATGCCTATGATGACAAGCAAGTTATTTTAGCCAATGGCGGCGGCACCTATAAGATCCACCTAGGCTCTCCCTCAAAGGCTGTGAGCCGAATTACAGCCCTCCCAGCTCGCGGTGAGCTGCTTTCCCTCAGCGGTGATGGCACTGACCTAAGCTTTGAGTTTCAAGGCTCAGGTACGGTCTCTGTCACGCTAAAATGTGCGCCTTCATCGTTTAGTGTGAGTGGCGGTAGTAGCCAATATACCTTTAGTAGCCCTAACACAGTCGGGATTCGCTTTGCTACAACCAAGCGACATGCACCGACCTTGGTTGATGCGACTTGTCCCTAATCACTTAACATACAGTTAGCACACCACTACGCCCTGTCTTACAACAGGGCGTTTTTAATGGCAAACAAATCACAACTATTTTGTGTAGTCGCTCTAGCAACCTCTTTAAACGTCAGCCCTTTTAATGTTGCCACCACCTGTGCAATATCCGGTAACCAAGCCGGCTGATTTCTCAAACCATGATGGCTTGCATCAGGTTGATCGGGAGCATCGGTTTCTAACACGATTGTGCTAAGTGGCAGTTGCTCAAGTAAATGCCGTAACTTAGTGGCACGGGTATAAGTAATGGGCCCGCCAAAGCCTAAATAAAAACCTAAATCAATCAGTTGCTTTGCCTGCTGCAAGCTTCCTGAAAAGCTGTGCACCACCCCCTTAAGTGAAGGCCGCTGGCGTAATGCTTTTAACACCAAATCAAGGGACTTTCGGGAATGAATAATCACTGGCAGGTCATATTGCACTGCTAGATCCAGTTGCTCATGAAAATACGTTAGCTGGGTTGTTTGATTATCTTTTTGCACAAAGAAATCAAGTCCGCACTCACCAACAGCCACAGTCTGTGGCAAAGCCAACCATTGCTCTAACTGCAATAAATCCTCAGGGTGATGCTGGGCCATAAACATCGGATGTAAACCAAAGGCGGGATGTAAGCTTACAGCCTGTGGTGTCTGGCAAAGTGCGGAGAGTGTCGGCCATGTTTTTGACACCACAGCCGGAATAATAATATTAGACACATGAGCCTGTTGTGCCTGTTGCAAAACCGCCTCGCGATCATTGGCAAAGATAGGAAAGTCCAGATGACAATGACTATCGATGAGTTTCATAAGCCCCTTTTGCTATGGCATATTTTTTACCAGAAAGTCTGCTACCAAGCGGTTACCACTTACCGTTAAATGCCCATCAGATGGAAAAAAGGCATGACTGGTATCCTCAGCAAACAACGTACCTAACGAGATAATACCATCTGGAGCAATCGCCTGGAGCGACTTTTCTATCTCAGGGTAGGTTTGCTGGCGTATTTCGGGCTCAGAGAACAACACAAACACACGGTAGTTAAAGGCATATTGCTCGCTTAATGTTTGCAGGCGCTGAAAGGAGCGCTGCGTGATCTCAAGCGCTTTGGCCATTTGCAAACTCTGGGCCTTAGGGTCACGGGCATTTCGCATCTCTGGCAATACTTTAAAGTACAATACTCGCATCAAGTTGGAGTAGTGTAATGTCAGATCAAATACACGTTTATGCAGGGGTAAAGCCCCTTTTTGAGCACTCTCTAAATCAGGACTTAACTCCAATGGCTCATAGTTACGGCCTTTGCCATGTTGCTCAGCGGCCCATACATTATCACTAAAGTCATTACCCGTAAAAAAGAATAAAAAGACATTATTGGGCGCCCAACCTTTATCTTTTAAAAAGTACTCTAGACGATCAAGCGTATAGAGTGTACTGGCACCGGGAACGGCTAAATTTGCACACTCTAGGCCTTTTTCCTTGCAATATAAATAGGCAAACGCCTCATCATCTTTAACCCCTTGTGCAAAGGTAAAGGAGTCCCCTAAGAAGAGCGTATCAGGGTTCCCATTTGCTTGCGGGGCACGATAGCCATCCTTCGTAATTGTGGTCTTTGCATCAAAGTCTGGCGTAATAATACGGTACTCACTATTAGCCGCCACATAGCTTTGTCGCAGTGGCTCACCATCAAGAGACAGCAGCTTAGGACCGGGAGATATTGGTACCGTATAACGACTTGCAACCTCTGCCATACCCACCACAAGCGAGATACTCACGCTCATCAACAGCAGATTTGCCATTACCGCTTTTACTTTCATACTTATCATCCTTGTTGATTCGTCGAGACACTACCACTTATCCTTTGGCCTGATAACGCAATAACGGGTTAAAATAAAGTATAAATAAAGGGTGCAACCGCACTCCCTTGTGCAAAGACTAATAGACCACCTAACAGCACCATCAGTACAATAATTGGTGCTAACCAAAACTTCTTACGCTCTTTCATAAATAGCCAAAGATCGGATATTAAGTCCACCATTAGAACGGCCTCTCTAAGTGTTTTTTATCTCTATTTTTTGTAACAATGCGATAGCTAGTGTGGGTCACAGATGGCTGTTTCGGTAATGGATTTTTACCCAACGCGCGCATAACTAAGCCAATCGGTAGTAACACCAAAAAGTAAATAACTCCCATAATAATGTGCGTATTTACCCAGCCCAATACATTACCCAGCTTGAGCCAAGCGTAGTACACCGGCCTAAGCAACGTGGGTAAAACGAGTGCTGTACTAGCAAATAACAGCGC
>Ga0193958_1000503_pt1 | contig 14277 bp, 13 predicted proteins | sample FB_1_MG_FD_140320 | JGI IMG/M metagenome (GOLD analysis project Ga0193958, IMG submission 140320) | Microbial mat bacterial communities from the Broadkill River, Lewes, Delaware, United States - FB_1_MG | ecosystem: Environmental > Aquatic > Freshwater > River > Microbial mats | place: USA...
AGGTGCCTCTGCTGCCCTGGCCGGTGTACTGCTGCTGGGTGCTCGTAAAGGCAAGTATGGCAAAAACGGTGAAATCTACGCGATCCCCGGTGCCAACATGCCTATGGCGACCCTGGGTACCTTCATCCTGTGGCTGGGCTGGTTCGGCTTTAACGGTGGTTCAGAACTGAAACTGTCTGATGTGGGTGAGGCCAATGCCGTTGCTCAGGTATTCGTCAACACCAATGCCGCCGCTGCCGGTGGTGTTATCGCAGCCCTGATTACGGCGTACCTGAAGTTCCGTAAAGCAGATCTGACCATGGCCCTGAACGGTGCGCTGGCCGGTCTGGTAGCGATCACTGCTGACCCACTGAGCCCAAGCGCCGAGTTCTCTACGCTGATCGGTGCAATTGGTGGCGTCGTGGTTGTAATCTCCATTCTGACGCTGGATAAGCTGCGCATTGATGATCCAGTCGGTGCCATCTCTGTACACGGTGTAGTGGGTATGTGGGGCCTGCTGGCTGTACCGCTGACCAATGCTGATGCCACCTTCGGCGCTCAGCTGCTGGGGATCGCCTGTATCGTCGGCTGGGTATTCGGTGCCAGTCTGCTGACCTGGGCGGTAATCAAATACACCATCGGCATCCGTGTCAGTGAAGAAGAAGAGTACACCGGCGCAGATATCGCTGAATGTGGTATTGAAGCCTACCCTGAGTTCACGACGGGTAAAGGTATGACCGGTGCCAGCAACTCAAGCGTAAGCCGTAAAGAGCAGCGAAAAACGACAGAAAGCAGTGCAATGGATGGTCGTAGCAGCCAGCTGAAAACCTCCTGAGCCATAGAACCGACCCGGCCCGGTGCAAGGTAACCGGTGCTGGGTCAAATGCGAACCAGGCGGATTACGGGTATACTGGCCGCAATTTTTTGATCAATAACTCACCAGGTCTGTTGCCAACGGCATGATAAACAGACTGCCATTGAGGAGAAGGATATGAAACTGGTTACTGCGGTGATCAAACCGTTCAAACTGGATGATGTCCGCGAGGCACTGTCCGAAATCGGTATTCAGGGTGTGACGGTAACTGAAGTAAAGGGCTTCGGGCGTCAGAAAGGTCACACTGAACTGTACCGCGGAGCAGAGTACGTCGTAGACTTCCTGCCAAAAGTTAAAATCGAAGTCGCTATCGACGACACTATGCTGGACCAGGTAATCGAAGCGATTGCTGGCACAGCGAACACCGGCAAAATCGGCGATGGCAAAATCTTTGTCAGCCCGCTGGAACAGGTTATCCGTATCCGTACCGGCGAAAGCGGCCCCGACGCACTCTGAGTCAGCCGCTCCATATATCCAAAGCCGCCTGCTCAGGCGGCTTTCTTTTTGATTCATTGACCCCGCTCAGTTATTCCAAGCACGTATCATTTCAAAGATTAATGGTACTGCCCTAGAATCGAGGATTGCCTGTTAAAAAGGGATGTTCGGTTTGAAGCGCCTTCTGCATCCTGAACACATCTGCCAGGCAAACCGGAAAATAAAAATAACAACGGTCAGGTATATCGATGAACCAGGAAATTGCGACAGTATTCCGTCCATTGCAGCACTCAGCGCTGGGCGCAGCGGTTATTTCACCCGACTACAGACTGATTCGGGTAAACCCCGCTTTACTGCAGCTGCTCGGCTACAGTGATGATGAAATGCTCCAGCAACGGCTGAAAAAGTTTACCGACCCGGACCAACGTGCCTGTCATGCCGCCCAGCTGGCTGCCCTGCTGGCCGGGAAGATCAGCGATTTTGATCTACATATCGATCTGCTGGCCCAGGATGGCAGCCGGGTAAATACCCATCTGTCAGTCACCCCGGTAATTGATCTGGACCATAACGTCTGCGGTGCGGTGATGCTGGTGGTAGATGTCACTGCTGATATCTTGCGCGAGCTGGAACTGAAAAAGATGTACCAGGCGGTTGAAAGCTCCGGTAGCGCGGTGGTCATCACCAACCAGCAGGGTCTGATCGAATACGCCAACAGCCGCTTTACCGATATCACCGGCTACCTGCCTGCTGAGGTCATCGGTAAAACACCTGCCATACTGCGCTCCGAAAGTACCCCGGACAGCACCTACAAAGAGCTGTGGAGTAATCTGGCAGCAGGTCAGAAATGGCGTGGTTCACTTTATAACCGACGTAAAAACGGCACCCATTACTGGGCACTGCAGTCCATATCACCGGTGCATGACGCCCGTGGCCAGCTGGTTAACATTGTTTCGGTCAGCGAAGATATCACCGCTATGAAAGAACATGAGCGACAGATGGAGCAGCTGGCCTATTTCGACCCCCTGACCCAGCTGGGCAACCGGCGCAATTTCCGCGAAAAGCTTGATGAAGTGATCTGCATGCCCGGCGAGCGTTACCAGGGGCTGTTACTGCTGGACCTGGATGGCTTCAAACAGATCAATGACTCCATGGGCCATGAAGCAGGAGATCACCTGCTGATGACCATTGCCAACCGGCTTAACTACGCCGTCGAAAGCCCGAGCTCGGCATATCGGCTCGGTGGCGATGAGTTCACCGTGATTCTGCGTAACCTGCCCAGCCTGGATGCACTGCGTCAGCAGGTTATCGAGTTGATAGAGCTGATCAGTCAGCCCGTTCGGCTAGGTACCCGTGATATCAAGGTCACCGTCAGCATCGGCATTACACTGATCAACCTGGACAGCTCCGATACCAGCTCCCTGCTACGCAATGCAGACCTGGCCATGTATGCCGCCAAGGGCAAGGGACGCAACACCTATCAGTTCTACGAACCAGAAATGAACCTGGCCGCCCGGCGTAATATGACGCTGGAGCTGGATCTGCGCATCGCCCTTGAACAGTCCCAGTTTCACCTGATGTATCAGCCTCAGGTATCTCTGGAAACCGGAGAGGTAACCGGTGTCGAAGCACTGATCCGCTGGCGTCACCCCGACAACGGCATGATCTCACCTATCGAATTTATTCCCAAGGCCGAAGAGACCGGTCTTATTGTACCCATTGGACGCTGGGTGCTGGAAGAAGCCTGCAAAGCCGCCTGTTGCATTCAGCAGGCCGGGATCGGCCCCGTCAGAATGGCTGTTAATCTGTCGGCCCGCCAGTTCGATACCCGGCTGGTCGATACCGTCAGTGAAGTACTGGAAGCTACCGGTCTGGCACCCGAATATCTGGAGCTCGAAATCACCGAGGGGGTATTGATGGAAAACCATCAGCTGGCGATGGGCACCCTGCAACAGCTGCGTGACCTGGGCATTACCCTGGCTATTGATGACTTTGGCACCGGTTACTCCTCGCTGAGTTACCTGAAAAAAATGCCCGTTGATATCCTCAAGATTGACCGTTCATTTGTGCAGGACATCCCTGGTGACAAAGACGATGTCGCAATTACCACCACGATTCTATCCATGGCGAACCGGCTGGGGCTCGATGTGATCGCCGAGGGGATCGAAACCAGAGAGCAGCTGTCATTCCTGCAGCAGCACACCTGCATGACCGGCCAGGGCTTTCTGTTCAGCCCCCCCATACACCTGAACGCCCTGATCGAAACCTGCCAGCTCCAGCTGATTCAGACAGAGTGCTTTGATGATTCAGAACCCGCACTGGCCTGAGAGACACAGACACAGTAGCACCAGACACCTGAGTGCTCACCTCGCACCCCGCCCCACGGCCGGGTCTGATTGATCGTTGTGAGTAAGCACATGCTCCAAGGCAGCAGGCGGCAATATACGGCCCCCCCTGTTAAAAAAAGGGCCAGAAAGGCTGAACTTTAGTACAAGAAAAAACCCCGGAAAACACGACAGTTTTGTGAAAACATCAGGATGTTTTTGTGAAAATACTTTACTTTCAAAAAATTAACCCTCTAGGAATTCTTCTTGGTCCAAGTAAAGCATCATATCTGGCACATTGTATGCTTAAAGAATATAGCTACCTGACTGTTCAAAAAAGCGCTAAGCTCGGATTCAGTTGGGTAGCGGGATTGCTATCCTCTGGCAAACAGCCAGCTTACGCTTAAAGAGGGAGGTTACTATGGCAAGTGCTTCAGGTGCGTATTATGTCTCACAGACTACACCTTACCCACAAAATGCCGTTACACCCCAGCTTACCCCCTGTACGCAACTTCGTCACGAAATGCAGCGGGAAAAGCTTCAGTTACAGGAATTGAGTTGCGAATATTATGAGCTGCTGCTGGAAACCTACCAGCGTACAGTCAGCTTTGGGGCCCGACCCTCGCAGGCACTCAACCGATTACTGGATACCTGCCAGCAAATGCTGGATACAGAACAGTCGCCACTACCTGCAATTACCGATGCCAACGAATTACAGTTCTGGTATCAGTTCAGCACCACAATTGAGCAATACTGTCGATTACAGCAACGTTTATTAAACTACCCCGCCGATATATCCAGATGGCAGATAGAGCGTCCACTCTGCCAGGCGTGCTAACCTTGGCCGGCACAGCGTAAGTACCATTACGCTGTGCCTGTTAATCCGGCATGACTATGCTGCCCTGACCCTTACTACTTCCAGCCATAGCAGCAGCCGGTCCATCAGCTCAAACTCCAGCTGGCGTAGAGCTTCAGCCGACGCAGGCATAGCAAAATCCCAGACTACCCCCTCTTCATCATAAGGATGTAACGGTAGTGGTGCTTCTCGCTTGTCTGTCAGGGTAATAATATGATCGTAGGTTTTTCCGCTCACCCGCTTAAGAGCCACCGGCTTGAGCGATACCGGGCGTCGCTTCAGCTGGGAAACACGTTGCTGGATGCAGCTGGGGATAGGGCAGGGTTCGATGCCTGCTGTCTGAGCCTGAATTTTACCGCTACTCAGCCGGTATAACCAGGCAGCAGCCAGCTGGGAACAGACCGCATTATCACGGCAGATAAATAAAACTGTCGGGGTGTATTCTGAGTACATGGCAGTCCCTCCGTGTGTGAGCCACGCTGATGAGGGAGCAGTTCGCTAACTGCTTGAATTAGAACCGTTCCGTCTTCCTCATAATACTATAGGCAACTTTTACTAAAAAAAGCTCCGCCTTATCAGGAAATGTCACAAAAACTTAACGGTTATCAGATCAGAGGAATTTATCCAGCCCGAAAACAGAAAACGACCCCGCAGGGCCGTTTTAAGAACCAGCGTATCCCGGTGATCAATCCAGCTGGGACAGATCCCGTACCGCACCAGTATCAGCAGAGGTTACCAGCTTGGCATAGGCTTTCAGTGCCGCAGACACCTTACGTGGACGCGCCTCGGCCGGTTTCCAGCCCAGCTTGTCCTGCTCGGCACGGCGGGCCGCCAGCTCGTCATCAGACAGCAGTACATCAATTGTCCGGTTCGGAATATCAATGCGGATACGGTCACCATTGCGTACCAGACCAATGGCACCACCGGCCGCAGCTTCAGGGGAAGCGTGGCCAATCGACAGGCCAGATGTACCACCGGAGAAACGACCATCCGTCAGCAGTGCACAGGCTTTACCCAGCCCTTTGGACTTGATGTAGGAAGTCGGGTACAGCATTTCCTGCATCCCCGGGCCACCTTTAGGGCCTTCGTAACGTACGATAACTACATCGCCTTCTTTAACCTTGTCATCCAGGATATTAGCAACCGCTTCATCCTGTGACTCGGTTACATGGGCCGGGCCTTCAAACACCAGAATAGACTCATCTACACCGGCTGATTTCACCACACAACCGTCCAGTGCAATGTTGCCGTACAGCACGGCCAGACCACCTTCCAGTGAGAAAGCATGTTCAAGCGAGCGGATACAACCGTTTTCACGATCACCATCCAGCGTTGGCCAGCGTGTCGCCTGGCTGAACGCCACCTGAGTAGGGATACCAGCAGGGCCGGCCTTGTAGAACTCCATCACCTCTGGTGTCGGGTTACGCATGATATCCCACTGCTCCAGTGCGTCTTTCATGGTATCCGTGTGTACGGTTGGAACATCCGTGTGCAGCTTACCGGCCCGGTCCAGCTCACCCAGAATCGCCATGATGCCGCCAGCACGGTGGACATCTTCGATGTGGTATTTCGGCGTATTAGGAGCAACTTTACACAGCTGTGGCACCACCTTGGACAGGCGGTCGATATCTTTCAGGGTAAAATCAATCTCAGCTTCCTGAGCAATCGCCAGCAGGTGCAGAATGGTATTGGTGGAACCACCCATGGCGATATCCAGGGTGATCGCATTCTCAAACGCTTTAATGCCGATAGAACGCGGCAGTACACCCTCGTTATCCTGCTCGTAGTATTTCTTCGCCATCTCAACAATGGTCTGCCCTGCACGCAGGAACAGCTGTTCACGGTCAGCATGGGTGGCCACTACGGTACCGTTGCCAGGCAACGCCAGACCCAGCGCTTCTGCCAGACAGTTCATGGAGTTGGCGGTAAACATGCCGGAACAGGAACCACAGGTCGGGCAGGCAGAGCGTTCAACTTCATCGACCAGCTCATCCGAGGCAGTCGGATCAGCGGCCAGCACCATGGCATCCACCAGATCCAGTTTATGCTCAGACAGTTTTGTCTTACCCGCTTCCATCGGCCCACCGGACACGAAGATAACCGGAATATTGAGGCGCATTGCCGCCATCAGCATTCCCGGTGTGATCTTGTCACAGTTAGAGATACATACCAGTGCATCGGCACAGTGCGCATTGACCATGTACTCAACCGAGTCGGCGATAATATCCCGCGATGGCAGTGAGTACAGCATGCCATCATGCCCCATGGCGATACCGTCATCGACCGCAATGGTGTTGAACTCTTTAGCAACACCACCAGCTTTTTCAATCTCACGTGCCACCAGCTGTCCCATATCCTTGAGGTGGACATGGCCCGGTACGAACTGGGTAAAGGAGTTGGCAACCGCAATAATCGGCTTGTGGAAATCTTCATCCTTCATGCCGGTTGCCCGCCACAGGGCACGAGCACCCGCCATATTACGACCAGCGGTAGATGTTTTGGAGCGATATTGAGGCATGAACGGATCCCTCGGTCTTCTGGTTGACTCTTTATTGGTTATTCACAGTGTCACATCAGGTATCAAAGCCACCACTGCTGGCCATCAGCAGCCGGTGTTCGCAGCCAGTACAGGCTTATTATCATCTGCCAGAACGACCCTGCAGCCACTGCGCGACATCACACTATGTACGAAACCAGCAGTGTACCAGATGCCGCCCAGTGCGGAAAAAACACAGAGCACTTATCGCCTGCCAAGGGCGCATTGCCAGGGCTGACAGTTTGGGCCAGACTCAGAGGTTTTCCGTTACAGGTAGTCGTTATGTCTCAGATTGACCGTAAACAGATTCGTGCCGACAAGTGGATGCGTCGTTTTATGTACAGCGGGATACCGATTGCCCTGATCAGTATTGCCAGTCTCTGGCTGGGACAGCTGCTGGCAAGCCCGGCCCTTGGTAAGCTGTTTATTGTCAGCGCTGGGGCCGCCGTTGCCATCGGTGCTGTTTATAATGTTCGCTTTGTTATTCTGTCGTTACGGCAGATCCGTGCCCGCGAAGACAACCAATAGTCAGACCCGGCAGCCAACAGCACGTACTCAGCAGGCTGCCAGCTGTTCATTTTCAGCGCCGCAAAAGTTCACAGCCAGTTAAGTTAGCTCCGCTTACTCTGCAGGATATAGACAGAGAAACCACCATGGGGGTGGTAAGGAGATGACGATGAGAATCCCGGTACTTTTGTTCTCGCTGGCTGTGCTACTGAACCCGGCACTGACACTGGCGGATTATGACGACCATCATCACCATCGCCATAAACATCACCACAAACATCACCACAAACATCATGGCCATCGCGATCATTATCGTAATAAGCGGGTCTATGCCCGCGTCACCCATGTTGAACCAATCTATCAGCAGATCAGTCAGCGTGTGCCTCGCGAATCCTGCTGGCGTGAAGATGTCCGGGTCCAGCATGCCAGCCGTAACAACTCCTATACCGATGAAATCCTCGGAGCGGTCGTCGGTGGTGCCGTCGGCAATGCCCTGGGCCATAACAGCAACAGTAAAAATCGCAGGATAAAAACGGCGATCGGCGCAGCACTGGGAGCCTCGGTGGGTCATGATATCGGTCAACGGGACAATGGAGGTCATCATTATGAGACGCAGCGCCGCTGTCGCGTCAGCCACGATGTAGAGTATTATGACGAAATCACCGGTTACCAGGTGACATACCGCTATCAGGGACGTACATACCATACCCGAACACAACATCACCCTGGTAAACGGATAAAAGTGCAGGTTAATGTTCAGCCTGCCTACTAAGCTAAGCGATAAGTAAGGTCTTCGCGGATGGCTAAACAGCGTATATTAAAACAGGCTATCGCCAGCACCATGCTGGCGATGCTGATCACAGCATTACCCGCTCAGGCAGCTCAAACAGCGGAAAACACCGCCTGGCTGCAGCTTGCCGAGCGTGCACTCAGCCTGCAGGAGGCAGCAGGTAAAGCGCAGCGTCAGTTTGGTGGCAAAGTTATCAAAGCTGACCCCGTGCACCTGCAAGGGCGCAGTGCCTACCGTATTCGTATGGTTCGCCCGGATGGCCGGGTAAAAGAAGTAATGCTTGATGCCGCCAGTGGCCAGCCTCTGCGCCGAAAAAGGAAGTAATCTGATATGAAAATACTGGTTGTTGAAGACGACGCAGATCTGCGTCGCCAGCTGACAAACGCCCTCACGGGCCGTGGTTACACAGTAGAAGAAGCGGCCGATGGCGAAGAAGCACGCTATCTGGGCCTCGAGTTCCCCTATGATCTGGCTATTGTCGATCTGGGACTGCCCAAGCTGTCCGGGGTAGAGGTAATCCGGCAATGGCGTACCCATGATATCCCCTTTCCGGTGCTGATCCTGACCGCCCGTGGTGACTGGCAGGATAAGGTCGAAGGACTGGAAGCCGGTGCCGATGACTACCTGGTTAAACCCTTTCATATGGAAGAACTGGCTGCCCGCCTGAACGCCCTGCTTCGCCGCGCTGCAGGCCACGCCTCACCGGTAATAGAAATCGGCCCGATTGTACTGGATACCAGCGCCCGCACCGTGCACCGTAATGGCGTTATGGTAAAGCTCACCAGCTATGAATACCGGACCTTTGAGTATCTGGCTTTGAACGCCGGTAAAACCATCTCAAAAACCGAGCTGACCGAACACCTGTACCACCAGGACTACGACCGGGACAGCAATGTACTGGAAGTGTTTGTTCGTCGACTGCGAGGCAAGCTGGACCCGGACGGCACCCTGAACCCGATTACCACGGTACGCGGGCTGGGCTATCGTATAGAACCACCGGCAGGTAACTGACTTTAACTGATGCGCCTGCCAGCCCCACGCCTGCCCCGCTCACTGCGCAATCGCCTGCTGATTGCCTCAGCCGTACTGTTGCCTCTGATCATGCTTCTGGCCTGGTGGGCGCTGCTACAGTCCTACCACACCAGTCTGGAGGCCTCAGTGCGTGAGCGTATGCAGCTGCAGGTTTATCTGCTACTGGGGGCTGCCGAGGTAAATGCCACCGGGGTTGCACTGCCACCGGTACTGACAGAACCCCGCTATGGCCAGCAAGGCTCCGGCCTTTATGCCGCCCTGCATCAGGCCGATGGCCAGCTGATATGGCGCTCGCCCTCCAGCGCATTACTGGCAGATATCATCAAACCACCTCCCAAGGATATGCCAACCCCAGGCCAGCCCCTGTTCGATCATATTATCGAGCACCAGGTCTACCGCATCCGGTTCCCCGTTATCTGGGAAACTCTGGAGCAGGAATATCAGCTGATGTTTACCGTACTGGAAAATGATCTGCCCACCCGCCTTGCTATCTCAGAGTATCGCAGCCAGCTGACCTTCTGGTTGCTGGCCGTTACCCTGCTCGCCTGGCTTATACAGTGGCTGATCATGAGCTGGGGCCTACGTCCACTGGGTACGCTGGCCAGCGACCTGCAGCAGCTGGAAGCAGGGGAGCGCCGCCAGCTGGCAGGGCATTACCCCACCGAAGTACAGGCCATTACCGACAACCTCAACCACCTGTTAACCAGCGAGCAGCAACAGCGGGAGCGGTATCGCAACACCCTGGGGGATCTGGCACACAGCCTGAAAACCCCACTGGCCGTCATCCGGGGCGCAGGTCAGGAAAACCTGAGCGCAGCACAATACCAGCACGTTATTGATGAACAGGTTTTGCGAATGAACCAGATCGTCCAGTATCAGCTGTCCCGCGCGGTCAAAACCGGCAACAAAACACCACTGAACACCGGCATCGCGCTGCGCCCTCTGTTTGAACGTATTACGGGGGCCTTGCAGAAGGTTTACCGCGATAAAGCCATTGATGCAGAGCTTCATATCGAGCCCCAGCTCAGCTACGGCGCAGACGAGCGCGACCTGATGGAACTACTTGGCAACCTGCTGGAGAACGCCTTCAAGTATGGCGACAGTAAAGTCCGGGTCAGTGCCGAAACCAGAGAGCAGTGGCTACAGATAGAGATTGCCGACGATGGAGCCGGGGTTTCACCGGAGCAACGCCAGCGTATTCTGCAGCGAGGGGAGCGCGCTGATACCTCAGTGCAGGGCCAGGGGATCGGACTGGCCGTTGCTGTTGATATCATCAGCAGCTATGGCGGCGGGCTGAACGTCGCAGACGCCCCAGAGGGGGGGGCACTGTTTCAGCTCAGCCTGCCAACAGGAACATCAGGGTAACCGGAACAGTACCTTCACCGAGCCATCTACCTGCGCTGCATCCACATAACCAACAGCCCCAGCAGTGCCTGCCACTCGGGCTTTTACCGCTGCGCTATCGCCAACCACCTCCGGTGGCTTACCTTTGCCGGTAAAGATAAGGCGGGACCAGTACGACTTCAGCTGAGCTGAGCTTTTGCCAGTAACCTGTTTATAGAATTGCTCCCGATCAGCCGAACCTGACACCTGATCCAGCAGTTTTACTTTCTGCCCTGCCAGTTTACGGGTTTTACCCAGGAATAACTGCTTAACAGCCCCTTTATCCAGCGCATCCACACCAGCAGCGGGATTAGCAATCACCACCAGCTCAGCCTGAGACAACGGACTGAACGCCAGCGTGAGTAACAGTGGTATTTTTATCATTGGGTTCATGACAGGCCCTCCTTAGAATACAAAGTCGACCGCCAGGCTGACGATTTCAGCATCGGCATCACGTGGTAAGCCCGCTGTTTCAAACAGACTGGAATAGCCGTTTGGACCATCTGCATCAATCATCTGATACTCTGCTTTCACCGCTAACCCAGGCTGTACGTCGTAGCGCACGCCAACTGTCCAGCTGGTCTGCTCACCATCCTTAATACTCACACCGTTCACCTGAGCATCATCAGTAACTTCGCTCCACCCCCAGGTCAGGTGTGGCATCCAGTTATCAATCCGATAGCCCAGAGTCAGGAATGCAGAATGGGTATCCGGGAAGTTCAAACCATCTACCTTCCGTGCCGCAACCTCACCGTAACTGACCCAGTTATCTCGCTCATAGCTGTAGCCCAGCGAAGTAAAAGAGCCGTCCAGCCCTTCAAGCACCAGGCCGAAGTCATCCCGTGCATTACCCACCACAAAATTCCCCGGTGGCATCTCGGCAACAGCTCTGAAATTGGTATCTACGTCAATATTGGCGGCGACATGACCCAGGCGGACCCGGCCATACTCGTACTGTAGCGTAATGCTGGCCCCCCACATATCGCGAGCTTCCATCTCGGTTTCTGCGCCATTCATAAAGACATCACTGTCCGTCTGGCCGAGCATCAGCTGAAACGTCGTATCATAGTCACCCAGTGCGGTGTTATAGAGCAGATCACCACCGATATAGCGGGAGATTGGCACCTGGCTGTAGACCTCAGCTGGTGGTCGTATCCAGGGGTAGGAGTAGCCAACATCCAGTGACTCGGATAACAGAAAGGCCGGTAAACGGAGTCGCCCAGCCCGTAGTTCTAATGAATCCGTTGCCTGATAGCTCAGATAGGCCCATTCAACATCAGTGTCATAGCGACTGCGCTCACCGCGCACCAGCAATTGCCCTGTCGCACTGAGGCTATCACTGAACTGATACCGCCCCTGCAGGCCTGCACGGGATACCGGCTCGGTTCTAAGCTCATCAACATACTCACCACTCAAACCATAGCGTCGATCATCGCCATGAACCTCCGCCACCCCCAGGGTACCAAAGCCATTCAGGCTGAACTCAGCCTGGGCTGCACCGCAACTCAGCCCCAATAGCAGAGCCACTGGCAGGCGCTTCCCTTGCATCCTCATGATTCTCAACTCCTTTGTCTTATTCATAGCCTTACCAGGCATCCCGCCTGGAAGGCGAGTAAAATTATCTCTGATGTTCTGCACTGACCCGGAAAACTCCAACAAGCTGATCCATCTGCTGGCCAACCTGCAGCAACTGATTGCCCGTTTCAACACTGGCACTGGCAATAGCAGCAGTTTCACTGCTGGTTTGCTCCATGTTTCCGCTCAGGGTTTTCACCGTAGCAATACGCTGCTGCTGAACCTCAGTCGCTGCTGAAACCCGCCCCAGCACTGTATTAATCTGCTCGATAACATCACACAACTGACCCAGCTGCTGCTGTGCACCCTGCACCTGACTGACACTTTTCTGGACATTGTTCTGACCACGCTCCATCACGCTGACCACAGCATTGGTGCTAGCCTGGATATGATCGATCATCTCCTCAACCCGCTGGGTGGATAAACGGGTTTTATTGGCCAGTTCACGGACTTCATCTGCCACCACAGCAAATCCCCGCCCCGCCTCGCCTGCCCGAGCCGCCTCAATTGCAGCATTCAAGGCCAGCAAATTCGTCTGCTCGGCGATGGCATTAATTACATCGATGATTTCACCTACCGTATCACTATCAGCCTTAAGCTGATTGATCGTTTTAATAGCTTCATTCATCTCTTCAGACAGTTCCAGCACGCTATCGGCAGTAATGTTTATCTCCTGCTGACCCTGAGCCACCGCCTGATTACCCGACTCTACCGCCTGACAGATCTCACCAATCTCTCGAAAAACTTCATCGGTCGACTGCGCCATACTGTCCATGGACGACACAACCTCAGCACTGAACTGCTGCTGTTGTTCAATATGATGCAAACCATCCTGGTTACTTTCGCTTAATGCCAGAGAGATCGGTGTCAGCTGGGAACTTGAGCTTTTCAATGAGCCAATCAGGTGATCAATCTTGCCGACAAAGTCATTAAAGTTCCGGCTCAGCTGCCCCATTTCACGATCATTAGGTTGCTGCAGTCGCTGACTCAGATCCCCTTCACCACTGGCAATATCCCGGAGGGATTCAATCACCCGACACAGGTTTCGGCTGACCTGACTGGCAACGCTGAACGCAACCAGTATCAGCACAAGCAACAACCCCAACCCTGCAGCTATACCCAGTTGCACCGACTCGGTTGCCGAACGGCTGGCCTGTTCAATAGTCTGGAGAAAGCTGTTGTGGCTGCGCTCCCGGAACTCCCTCATACCCTGCTGAACACTGGCCAGCGCCTTGCCCATCTGCTCAATCCGAGGCTGAATAGTGGAGAAGTCAGCGCTACCATCCAGCATTGCAACAGACAGCCCATGGGCCTGACGGTAATACGACTGAAACCCTTCGAGCAGGCGCTGCACATCAGCGCGCTGATCAGGGACAAGCAGCTGTAGATGTTGCAGTAACTGGCGGGTCTCCTCCGCCATTTGATCAGCATCCGCCAGCAACTCACTTTCGTCGCTGGCAACCGCTGCATTCAATACTTCCTTGATACGCTCCAGCCTGACCAGACCATGATCAATCTGTTCAATCACCGGGAATGAAGTATCACGAATATACAGAAAGCGAGCGCTGTTATCCGACAGCACCGCATAGCTATATGCCAGATATCCGGCAAAGCCGAGGCTGGCAAGAACAGGTATTAGCAGTATTTTTACTCTGATAGACAGGTGCTGCAGCCATCTCATAAGACACTTCCTTTGTGCTCAATCCGCCAACATCCAACGCCCCGGTGTCGACGCACAGGCAAGACTTTATTACATAAGAAAGTATTAATATAGAAGACATTAATCGAATGGCCAAATATCGCATCGCTTTACTGACACGGGTCAAAATCAGCTACAGCAGGCAAAGAACAACCAATGAAGGTAGGTACATACCCGAATATATACAAAGAGTTAACAATACCGCCATTACTTATTCGGATCTATTAATAAACAAAAGCCCCGCTAAACAGCAGGGCTAAAAATATAAAACACAACAACAAAGGATTTAA
>Ga0193958_1000504_pt1 | contig 14242 bp, 12 predicted proteins | sample FB_1_MG_FD_140320 | JGI IMG/M metagenome (GOLD analysis project Ga0193958, IMG submission 140320) | Microbial mat bacterial communities from the Broadkill River, Lewes, Delaware, United States - FB_1_MG | ecosystem: Environmental > Aquatic > Freshwater > River > Microbial mats | place: USA...
CCGGTGTAGCGGCTGATCAGGTGTAGTGATGCCACGGGTACGTAGAGTTTGGCGTCCCCGGCGTAGCTGAGCATCAGAAATTCTTCGGCCTGGCCGTCAAGCTGAATGGTCTCCAGCCCCAGGTAACGGCCTACGCCATGATCAAGGTGTACCACGGGCGCGCCAATACTGAGTTCGGACAGGTTTTTAACCACCTGGTCAGCATGCTCCTGCTCGCGGGAGCGGCGGCGGCGCTGGAACACCTGGCGGCCAAACAGTTGAGTCTCGGTAATCAGATGTGCATTACCAGGCAGGGAGAGTCCGCGTTCCAGCGGTGCAATAGTGATGGCCAGATCAGTATCACCATTGCTGAATTGCTGCCAGTTATCGATGCTGGCCGGCTTTAAGCCATGGCGGCCAAAGAGTTCAAGCAGGGCTTCGCGGCGTCCGGCAGACTCAGCGCAGAACAGCACGGGGCCATCGCGCTGGCTCAGGAAGCTTTGCAGGGCCTGAAGCGGGTTGCTTGCCTGAGCATCAACGGTGAGGTCCGGGGTAGTGATGCAGGGCAGGTTGTAACGACCTGTACTATCTGGCTGGGCGGCCTCATCAACCAGCATGCGGTTGCGTGCTTTGAGTTCGCCAAATACTTCATCTACGGGTAGAAATAGTTGGCGCGGTGGCAATACCGGGCGGGTGATGTCGTAGCAGCGTTGTTCGTAGCGGCCTTCAACTTCCTGCCAGAAGTCCGTACAGGCCTGTTCAAGTCCGTCGTTAAAGATGATCTGGCTGTTGGCAGGCAGGTAATCAAATAAAGTGGCGGTCTGTTCGAAAAATAACGGCAGATAGTATTCGATTCCCGCAGGCATCAGGCCTGTTTTAATATCCTGGTAGAGCGGGCAGTTACGGTAGTCGACGTCAAATTCACTGCGCCAGCGGGACATAAAGCGGTTCAGAGCGCTGCTGTCAGAGGGAAATTCGCGGGCGGGGAGCAGGCGAATCTGATCAACCTGCTCCACGGAGCGCTGGGAGTCCGGGTCGAAAGTGCGCAGTGTTTCGACTTCGTCATCAAAGAGTTCGATCCGGTAGGGCAGCGGGCTACCGGTGGGAAATATGTCAATGATGGCACCGCGAACTGCAAATTCACCATGTTGATACACGCTATCGACTGCATTGTAACCGGCATCGCTGAGCTGTGAGCGCAGTTTCTCAGGGTCGAGCTGCTGGCCCACATCCAGGGACAGGCTGTTGCCGGTGACAAACTCGGCAGGGCTGATGCGGTGCATCAGGGTGCTGATTGGCACCAGCAGGATGCCCTGTTTCAGGCCCGGTAATCGGCCCAGGGTGTGAATACGCTCAGAAATAATATCCTGATGTGGGGAAAAGTGATCCCAGGGCAGGGTCTCCCAGTCAGGGAAGTGCAGGAGTTGTGCGTCCGTGCCAGCAAAGAATGCGATCTCTTCCTGCAGGCGGCTGGCTTCATCGCTGTTGTTGGTGATCACCAGTGTTAGCCCGCTGTGGCGCTGGCTTGCATCTGCTATCAGCAGGCCGCGCCCGCATCCCAGTGCCTGGCCGACACGTTTAAAATCACCTTTGCCGGAAGGAAGGCTGTATGCCTGATCGATCACGCTGAGTTCCTCTGCTCTACTCGGTTTAACACGCCATGCTGGCGGTTGCCTAGTGTACCTGTTGTGGGCACGGCCTGCATCGTGGGTGGGGCGGCGAAAGTATAAGAGGTTCTCCATTTGCCCGTGGCTGCTGAAAAGAGGATAATGCGCGCAGCCAAAATACATCGTTGACGATAGTTGGAGTTTTCTGTGAGCCAAGAACAAGTTTTCAATGACTGGAAAGAACGCGAATCCAAAGCTGAAGCTATGGTGCCGCTGGTCGGTGGTCTGTACCGCAATGACAATGTTGAGTCGTCAGTGTTCGGACGGCTGATGATGAACCGTTCTGTAATCGACATCCTGAAAGCGCACCGTTATGCCCGCCAGGTTGAAGAACAGGACCTGTCGGTTCACGACACTTATCCAGTGCTGGAAGCCGTGAATGAGCTGAATGTCCGCAATGCACATATTGATGTGGGCAAGCTGGCAATCAAATTCCGTAACGAGGGCAACGGTGACCTGGAAGGGTTCCTGCGTGCTGAACTGGCGGATGTGATTGATGCTGATGAGCGTACTGCAACTGATGTTGTGCTGTACGGCTTTGGTCGCATCGGTCGTCTGCTGGCGCGCCTGCTGATCGAGCGTACCGGTGGTGGCCAGGCGCTGCGTCTGCGTGCCATTGTTGTGCGTAAAGGCTCTGCCGCTAAAGATCTGGAAAAGCGTGCCAGTCTGCTGCGTCGTGATTCCGTGCATGGTTCTTTTAAAGGCACCATTACTGTTGATGAAGAAAACCAGGCGCTGATTGCTAACGGCAATATGATCAAAGTGATCTTTGCTGATGCTCCTGACACCATCGACTACACCCAGTACGGTATCAGCAACGCGCTGGTTATCGATAACACGGGTAAGTGGCGTGACCATGATGGCCTGTCTCTGCACCTGCGTGCCACTGGCGTATCCCGCGTTGTTCTGACTGCGCCGGGTAAAGGCGTGAAGAACATCGTAATGGGTGTTAACGACAGTGATATTACAGCCGAAGATCAGATCCTGTCTGCTGCGTCCTGTACAACAAACGCTATCACGCCAGTGCTGAAAGCGCTGTGTGATAAATACGGCGTTGCCAATGGTCACGTTGAGACTGTCCACGCGTACACCAATGACCAGAACCTGATCGATAACTACCACAAGGGTGATCGCCGCGGTCGTGCAGCGGGCCTGAACATGGTTATCACTGAAACAGGTGCGGCTAAAGCAGTATCCAAGGCTCTGCCAGAAATGGAAGGCAAGCTGACCGGTAATGCTATCCGTGTACCGACACCAAACGTTTCTATGGCGATTCTGAACCTGAACCTGGAATCTGAAACCAATAAGGAAGAGCTGAACGCGTATCTGCGTGAAATGGCTTTCCATTCTGGTCTGCAGAAACAGATCGGCTGGAGTGTTTCTCCGGAAGCGGTTTCTACTGATTTCGTTGGCTCCCGTGCTGCGGGTGTTGTGGATGCACTGGCAACCATCGCTGAAGGCAACCGTTGTGTATTGTACGTCTGGTACGATAACGAATTCGGTTATAGCTGCCAGGTGATGCGTATGGTTCAGCGTATGGCTGAATGTACTCTGCCTGCGTTCCCGAAGTCAGCCAAGTGATTGAATTGGATTGATTAAAAAGCCGCCCTGCGAGGGCGGTTTTTTTTGCACGGGGTTTTTTATTACTTTTAAGAATATATATATTTCTAAAGGTTCTATTTGCGTTGCCTGGCATTTAGACTAAACCTTCTGATTCTAAAGGGGGTTTGTAGCAAAACTACAGGGGGCTCAGGTATACTTAGCCGGATTTTTGGGTGGGGTAGTTCCGTTGCTGGCCCGAGGACAATTTCATACATTGACAACATCAAAATTAACAATGTGTGGAAGGGTGCAGCAGCAGGACCCTGAAAAGTTTAATTGTGATTGGGTGAGGCGATGATCAAGATCAAACAAGGTCTGGATCTACCAATTACGGGCGCACCGGAACAGACGATCAAGTCTGCACCGGCTATTAAGTCTGTCGCTGTTATCGGCCAGGATTACGTAGGTATGAAACCTACCATGGCAGTTAAAGAAGGCGACCGGGTTAAGCTCGGACAATTGATATTTTCCGATAAGAAAACAGAAGGTGTGAAATTTACAGCACCAGGTGCTGGGGTTGTGTCTGCAATCAACCGTGGCGAACGTCGTGTACTGCAGTCTGTTGTTATCGAATTGGACGGTGATGATGCCGTTGAGTTTGAATCCTTCACTGCTGATCAGTTAGGTACATTGAGCCGGGAAAAAGTTCAGGAAATCCTGACTGAATCTGGCCAGTGGACTGCACTGCGTACACGTCCTTTCAGCCGGGTTCCACAACCTGGTACTGTTCCTGGTTCTATCTTTGTAACGGCGATTGATACCAATCCCCTGGCTGCTGATCCATCGGTGATCATCGCAGAACAGGCGGATGCGTTCAGTCATGGCCTGACGTTACTGAGCCGTCTGACCGATGGTGCTGTACACCTGTGTAAGGCTGCGGGTGCGTCAATCCCATCCGCCGATGGCATTACGGTCCATGAGTTTGAAGGTGGTCACCCTGCGGGTAACGTGGGTACACATATTCACTTCATTGATCCGGTTTCCCAGCAGAAAACTGTCTGGACCATCGGTTACCAGGATGTGATCGCATTCGGCAAGCTGTTCACCACGGGTCGAATTTATACTGACCGTGTTGTGGCTGTGGGTGGTCCTAAGGCGACTGGTGGTGCACTGGTGCGCACACGTATGGGTGCTTCTATTGCACAGACTACTGCTGGCATGGTTCAGGATGGTGTGAACCGTCTGATCTCCGGCTCCGTATGGAATGGTCGTACTGCTGGTGGCGCATTTGATTACCTGGGGCGTTACGCTAATCAGGTGTCTGTGCTGGAAGAGGGGACAGAACGTGAATTTATGGGCTGGGTGGTACCTGGTGCGAATAAGTTCTCTGTACTGAATATCTTTACCTCTTTCCTGTCTGCCGGTAAGAAATTCGACTTTACGACCACCACCAATGGCTCTGAGCGAGCGATGGTGCCGGTCGGTCAGTTCGAAGAACTGATGCCGATGGATATCCTGCCGACTCAGCTGCTTCGTGCGCTGGTTACCGGAGATATCGTTTTAGCCATGCAGCTGGGTTGTCTGGAACTCGACGAAGAAGATCTTGCACTGTGCACCTTTGCGTGCCCGGGCAAATATGAATACGGTCCAATTCTTCGCGATAACCTTGCCCGTATTGAGAAGGAGGCCTGATCTGTGAGCCTTAGAAACGTTCTCGATAAGATGGAACCGCACTTTCACAAGGGCGGTAAATACGAAAACTGGTATGCGCTGTATGAAGCGGCCGATACCATTTTCTACACGCCGGGTCATGTAACGAAAACTGCTGCGCACGTGCGTGATGCGGTTGACCTGAAACGTATGATGATCCTGGTATGGATGTGTACGTTCCCGGCGATTCTGTTTGGCCTGTACAACGTAGGTTTGCAGGCGAACACGGCTATCGAAGGTGGCCTGAGTGCAACTGAAGGCTGGCGCACCAGCCTGGCGGGTGCGCTTACCAGCTTTGACCCGACCAGTGCCTGGGATAATATTATCCACGGTGCTATGTACTGGCTGCCAATCTACATTGTTACCTTTGTAGTGGGTGGTTTCTGGGAAGTGCTGTTTGCGATGAAGCGCGGCCATGAAGTCAACGAAGGTTTCTTTGTTACTTCTATCCTGTTTGCACTGATCCTGCCTCCAACCATTCCGCTGTGGCAGGTTGCCCTGGGCATCAGCTTCGGTGTTGTGATCGGTAAAGAGGTGTTCGGTGGTACAGGTAAGAACTTCCTGAACCCTGCACTGACCGGTCGTGCGTTCCTGTTCTTCGCCTATCCTGCACAGATGTCTGGCGATGCAATCTGGACGGCTGTTGATGGCTTCTCCGGCGCGACTCCTCTGGGTCTGGCTGCGATGGGTGGTGTTGACGCGATCCTGGCCGCTAACCTGACCTGGTTCGATGCATTCATCGGTACTGTTCAGGGTTCTGTCGGTGAGGTGTCTACCTTCGCAATCATGATCGGTGGTGCAATCCTGTTGATAGCCAAGGTTGCTGCATGGCGTATCGTTGCTGGTGTGTTCGCTGGCATGGTTGGTATGTCTTTGCTGCTGAACCTGATCGGCTCCGATACGAATCCGATGTTCAGTCTGCCATTCTACTGGCACCTGGTACTGGGTGGTTTTGCGTTCGGTATGTTCTTTATGGCGACAGACCCTGTGTCTGCTTCCATGACCAACAAAGGTAAGTGGTACTTCGGTGCACTTGTCGGTGTGATGGTAGTGTTGATCCGTGTGGTTAACCCGGCCTTCCCGGAAGGTATGATGCTGGCGATTCTGTTCGCTAACCTGTTTGCACCGCTGATTGACAACTTTGTTGTTCAGGCGAATATCAAACGGAGGCTCGCACGTAATGTCGGCTAATAAAGACTCTATCGGCAAAACGATAACGGTTGCCACGCTGCTGTGTGTGGTGTGTTCCGTGATCGTATCTGCAGCAGCCGTGCTGCTCAAACCGATGCAGGTTGCCAACAAGGATCTTGACCGTAAGAGCAATATCCTGGCGGCAGCGGGCATCGTTGATTCCTCGAAGTCTGTTGATGAGCTGTTTGCTCAGATCACCACTAAGTATGTTGATCTGGAAACAGGCAAGTTCACCACAGATGTACCAGCCAAATACGATGCTAAGAAAGCTGCGAAAGACCCGCAGCTGGGTAAAGCGCTAGCGCGTAATATCGACATTGCATCGATCAAGTATCAGGCTAAAGTGATGCCGGTTTATCTGATTGAATCAGATAGCGGTATTGATAAGCTGATCCTGCCGGTACATGGCTACGGTCTGTGGTCCACCCTGTACGGTTTCCTGGCGGTTGAAGGTGATCTGAATACGGTTATTGGTCTGGGTTTCTATTCCCACGCTGAAACACCGGGTCTGGGTGGTGAAGTTGATAACCCAACCTGGAAAGCACTGTGGCCAGGTAAAAAAGTCTACCCGCAAGGTTCTCTTGAACCGGCGCTGGGCTTGATCAAAGGCTCCGTTGATCCAGCTGCTAAAGGTGCAGAACATCAGATTGATGGTCTGTCCGGTGCAACGCTGACCAGTAATGGTGTCAGCAACCTGGTGAAATTCTGGATGGGTAAGAATGGTTATGCGCCATTCCTGACCAATCTGAAAGCAGGGGAGGTGTAAACCATGTCTGCATCTAAAGACGTACTGACGCATCCAGTTGCCAAGAACAACCCGATCGCATTGCAGATCCTGGGTGTTTGTTCGGCGCTGGCTGTTACGTCAAACCTGAACACGGCGTTGGTAATGACGCTGGCGGTAATGTTCGTAACAGCGTTCTCGAACATGTTCGTATCGCTGATCCGAAATCACATGCCAAGCAGTATTCGTATCATCTGTCAGATGACGATCATTGCATCGCTGGTAATCGTGGTTGACCAGATCCTGAAAGCATACGCCTATGACGTATCCAAACAGCTGTCTGTATTCGTCGGTCTGATCATTACTAACTGTATCGTAATGGGTCGTGCAGAAGCTTTTGCTATGCAAAACCCACCGGGTATCTCCTTTATGGATGGCCTGGGCAACGGTATGGGCTACGGTGTGGTGCTGCTCTTTGTTGGCTTCTTCCGCGAACTGTTTGGCTCTGGTTCTCTGTTTGGTTACGAGATCCTGCCACTGATCACCAACGGTGGTTGGTATCAGGCGAATGGTCTGCTGCTGCTGCCACCGAGTGCGTTCTTCCTGATCGGTATCTTTATCTGGATCATCCGTACCTGGGACCCGTCTCAGGTTGAGAAACCAGAATTCGAACTCGCATCTAACAGCAAGAAGGAGGCTGCGTAATCATGGAACAGTATATCAGTCTTGCTGTTAAGGCGATTTTCGTTGAGAACATGGCACTGGCCTTCTTCCTGGGGATGTGTACATTCCTGGCGATCTCCAAGAAGGTTCAGACGGCGCTGGGTCTGGGTATTGCTGTTATCGTGGTGCTGGCCATCACGACTCCAGTTAACAACCTGATCTTTAACCACCTGTTGCGTGAAGGCGCACTGGCGTGGGCGGGTTACCCTGAAGTTGATTTGAGCTTCCTGGGTTACATCTCCTACATCGGTGTAATCGCGGCGATCGTACAGATCCTGGAGATGTTCCTGGATAAGTACGTGCCTGCGCTGTACAACGCACTGGGCGTGTTCCTGCCGCTGATCACTGTAAACTGCGCAATCATGGGTGCTGCACTGTTCATGGTTGAACGTGACTACACCTTTGGTGAGTCCGTTGTTTACGGTACGGGTGCGGGTGTTGGTTGGGCGTTGGCAATTACTGCGCTGGCGGGTATTCGTGAAAAACTGAAGTACAGCGATGTACCAGCGGGTTTACGTGGTCTGGGTATCACGTTTATCACTGTTGGCCTGATGTCCCTGGGCTTCATGTCTTTCTCCGGCGTACAGCTGTAAGCCGGTACGACCTGATCAAGTGAAGGATTAAGCATATGAATGCAGAAATCGTTCTCGGCGTTGTCATGTTTACCGCGGTGGTGCTTGCACTGGTCGCGATTATCCTGGCAGCCCGTTCGAAACTGGTAAGCTCCGGTGATGTTCGTATCAACATCAACAACGATCCGGAGAAAAGCATCACAGTCCCAGCGGGCGGCAAATTGCTGCAGACGCTGGCTGGCGCCGGTATTTTCGTACCGTCGGCCTGTGGTGGTGGTGGTACCTGTGCACAGTGTAAGTGTCAGGTGCTGGATGGTGGTGGCTCTATGCTGCCAACCGAAGAGTCTCACTTTACCATGCGTGAAGGCAAAGACGGCTGGCGTCTGTCATGTCAGGTTGCTGTTAAGCAGGACATGGAGATCGAGCTGGAAGAAGAGATCTTTGGTGTACAGAAGTGGGAATGTACCGTTGAGTCTAACCCGAACGTAGCTACGTTCATCAAAGAGCTGACCCTGCGTCTGCCTGAAGGTGAAAACGTTGACTTCCGTGCCGGTGGTTATGTTCAGCTGGAAGCGCCTCCTCATGTTGTTGACTACAAAGACTTCGACATCCAGGAAGAGTACCGTGAAGACTGGGATCGTTTTAACGTCTGGGACAATGTTTCCAAAGTTGACGAAACCGTTATCCGTGCCTACTCCATGGCGAACTACCCGGAAGAGCGTGGTGTTGTTAAGTTCAACATCCGTATCGCATCTCCACCTCCGGGCAGCCAGGGTATCCCACCGGGCCAGATGTCCTCTTACGTGTTCAGCCTGAAACCAGGTGACAAGATCACGGTATACGGACCATTTGGTGAGTTCTTTGCTAAAGACACTGACAATGAAATGGTATTCATTGGTGGTGGTGCAGGTATGGCGCCAATGCGCTCCCATATCTTCGACCAGCTTAAGCGTCTGAACTCCAGCCGTAAGATCTCCTTCTGGTACGGTGCTCGCTCTATGCGCGAAGCATTCTACGGTGAAGAGTATGATCAGCTGCAGGCTGAAAACCCGAACTTCAAGTGGCATCTGGCACTGTCAGACCCACAACCTGAAGATAACTGGGACGGTATGACTGGCTTTATCCACAACGTACTGTACGAGAACTATCTGAAGGGCCACGAAGCACCGGAAGATTGTGAGTACTACATGTGTGGACCACCGATGATGAACGCCGCTGTAATCCAGATGCTGTTGGATCTGGGTGTGGAGCGTGAAAACATCTTCCTGGATGATTTTGGTGGTTGATACCCAATGCGTGAGTTTTTAAACGCACTGAAACGGCCCGCAGCTTTGCTGCTGGCCGTTTTCTTTATTACGGCCTGTAGCTTTGATACGCCGGAGCAGGTGCGCTCCATCAGTGGCCTGACCATGGGCACAAGCTACAGCATCAAATGGGTCTCAGCCGAGTCAGACAGTGCCGCCTTGCAACAGGCCGTGTCCGCCGAGCTGGTCGCCATTAACAACAGCATGTCGACCTATATCGACAGCTCAGAATTATCTCAGCTTAACCAGCACCCTGTTGGGCAGTGGTTCCCGGTGTCTGATCGTCTGCTGGATCTGTTGTCGCAGGCCAACCAGATCAGTGACCAGAGCGGCGGGCGGTTTGATAGTACAGTGGGGCCTCTGGTTAATCTGTGGGGGTTTGGTCCGGATGGCCGTATAGAAAAGGCCCCTGATGAGTCTGCTATCCAGCGTTTACGCCCTCGTATTGGCTACCAGCAACTGGAGCTGGATGTTGAAGCAAAGCGGGTACGGCGAAATGCAGACATTTATATTGATCTGTCCGCCATCGCGAAAGGCTACGGAGTTGATATAATTGCTCAGTTGCTTGAAGAAAAGGGTATCCACAACTATCTGGTTGAGATTGGTGGTGAGATGCGGCTGGCGGGTAGTAAGCCAGCTAATGAGCCCTGGCGGGTAGCGATTGAGCGGCCAGATGTGGCAGGCCGTAGTATCCAGGGGGTTATCACTCCGGGTACTAATTCCGTGGCAACTTCCGGTGATTACCGTAACTACTTTGAGCAGGATGGGGTGCGTTTTTCCCATACGATTGACCCGCGCACAGGTAAACCGATCAACCATAAGCTGGCATCGGTGACTGTGGTGACACCCAGTTGCGCTCAGGCGGATGCTTATGCGACTGCGTTAACGGTGATGGGCGATAAAGCCGGATATGAATTTGCTATTAAGCAGGGGATAGAAGCGTATTTTATTGTTAAGGCCGATGATGGCTTCACTGTACGTATGACCCCGGGCTTTTCTAAATTTCTCGATTCTCAGGAGTAAGACTGTGGAAATCATGTTTATGACGCTGGCCGTGCTGGCGCTGGTGATTATCGGTATGTCTGTAGGTGTTTTGCTGGGGCGTAAGCCCATTGCAGGGTCCTGTGGTGGCATGGCTGCGCTGAAGATGGATACGGCCTGTACAATCTGTGGTGGCAACCCACAGAAGTGTGAAGAGGAACAGGAACGTCTGGCGGGCGGTAACAGCGATGCCCTGGATCTGGCGACAGAAGTTAAGGCTAAAAGCTAATTGAGTGAAGAACCTGTCGCAGCTAGGCTGCGCCGGGTGTATAAATACTAAAAAAATCAATAGGATACTCACAGATAGGGGATAACGATGGCTGTGTACGACTACGATGTAATCGTGATCGGATCCGGGCCTGCCGGTGAAGGTGCTGCAATGAATGCTGCCAAACATGGCAAGCGGGTGGCCGTAGTAGAAGAGCAGAGTTCGGTCGGGGGGAACTGCACCCATAAGGGAACTATCCCTTCCAAGGCGCTACGTCACTCCGTACGTCAGATCATCGAATTCAACACCAACCCGATGTTCCGTGATATTGGTGAGCCGCGCTGGTTTTCCTTCCCACGTGTGTTGAGCCGTGCTGAAAAGGTTATGTCTAACCAGGTGATGCTGCGGACTAACTTTTATGCCCGTAACCGCTGTGATGTATTTTTCGGCAGTGCAGAGTTTGCTGATGCCAACACTGTTGTGGTTAAGGGAACAGTGAAGGGTGATGAAACCCTGCGGGCAAAAAACGTTATTATTGCCAGTGGTTCACGTCCTTACTGCCCGCCCGATGTGGATTTCAAGCACCCGCGTATCTATAACTCGGATACCGTTCTCAAGCTGAACCATACTCCGCGTACGCTGATTATTTATGGTGCAGGTGTTATCGGTTGTGAATATGCATCGATCTTCAGTGGCCTGGGGGTAAAAGTTGATCTGATCGATAACCGTGACCGTCTGCTGTCGTTCCTTGATGGTGAAATTTCCGATGCATTGAGCTATCACCTGCGTAACAATGCGGTGAAAATTCGCCACAATGAAGAGTATGAAGCGGTTGAAGGGGATAGCCATGGTGTAACCATGACCCTCAAGTCCGGCAAGAAAATTCGCGCCGATGCTTTCCTCTGGTGTAACGGTCGAACCGGTAATACCGATAAGATCAAACTGGAAAATATTGGCCTGGAAGCAAACAGCCGTGGCCAGGTGACTGTAGATGATCACTACCGCACTGAGGTAGATGGCATCTATGCTGTGGGTGATGTGATTGGCTGGCCAAGCCTTGCGTCTGCCGCGCTGGACCAGGGGCGAGCTGCTGCTGCAGACCTGCTTAAAGCCGATGACTTCCGTTATATCAACGAAGTGCCGACCGGTATTTATACCATTCCAGAGATCAGCTCGATCGGTAAAACCGAAGAAGAGCTGACTGCTGAGTGCGTACCTTACGAAGCTGGCCAGGCTTTCTTCAAAGATACGGCCCGTGCGCAGATTTCGGGTCAGCCGGTAGGGATGCTCAAGCTGCTGTTCCACCGTGAAACGTTGCAGATTCTGGGTATTCACTGCTTTGGTGACCAGGCATCGGAGATCGTTCACATTGGCCAGGCGATTATGCATCAGGAAGGTGAAGCGAATACGATCAAGTACTTCATCAACACCACCTTCAACTACCCGACCATGGCTGAAGCGTATCGAGTTGCAGCTATTGCTGGTTTGAACCGGGTTTCTAACCTGTAAGCGCTAATGCTGAGTGCTCAAAAGCCACCTTCGGGTGGCTTTTTGGGTTTTAAGGCTCTGGCTGGCGGGCATCATTGCTGCATTGAGCTGTTAGCCAGCTGGTAAATATTTGTACGTTTCTACGCTCAAAATGATGAGCAGGGGCGACCGCATAGTAACTGTATTTGAGTGGCACGCGCACATCACTCAGTGCAACCAGTTCATTGCATTGTAGTTCGGGTTCAACTAAGCGCTGCCACGCCAGCACCATGCCAAGCCCGGCAGTGGCTGCTGTGAGCGCTGGGCCAAGGTGGCTAAAGTGAGTTACCGGTTGTGCTGGGTTAATAGCCCCGCCTGCCTGATTAAACCATCCATTCCAGCTCAGTCCCCCTGGCTGGTCTTCCTCTCCAGCTTGATAATGCAGACGCCGTACGCTGTCTGATTGCAGTAATGCCTGAGGGCCATCATAGCCTGACAGCAAAGCCGGACTGCAAACTGGAACGGCCTGTTCTTCCATAAGCAACCGGCTGTTCAGGCCAATAAACTCTCCATGGCCGAAGTGTAAGTGAAGGTCGATGGCTTGCTGATTGAAATCTGCCAGTTGGTCCTGTTGCAGCAGGTGGAGCTCAATATCGGGGTAATGTTGGTAAAAGTCAGCCAGCCTGGGTAACAGCCAGTGCTGACACAGGGCCGGTATGATTGCGATACGAAGCTGGCTGCCCGGCAACTGACGGGCTTGCTGTAACCCATTTTCAAGTTGTTGCATTGCCTGACTGGCATGTTCAGCCAGCTGGTTGCCAGCCGGGGTCAGTTCGATACCGCGTGATTTTCGGGTAAACAGCCGGACATCGAGCTGCTGTTCCAGCAGCTTCATCTGGTGGCTGACTGCACTCTGGCTGATATAAAGGCGGGCAGCAGCCCGGCTAAGGCTTTGTTGGCGTGCGACTTCAGCAAAGGTACGCAGGGCAGCGAGTGATACACGGGATAGCAGCATGATATGAGTTTTAGTTAACTTTGATAAACGTATTATCCTTTGTTTGTGATGCAGGGCCAACGCACAATGGTTGCCTGTTTTGAGTGAAGCCCTGTAAGCAAGGAGTAGGTGTATGTCTGAATATTTTGCAACGGTGGATTGGCAACGCAAGGGTCAGGATTTCCTGAGTCATAAGTACAGCCGTGGTCATGAGTGGCTGTTTGATGGCGGTGTGGTGGTGCCCGCGTCTTCATCGCCGCATATCGTGCCTGTGCCGATGTCAGTTACGGCAAATGTTGATCCTGAAGAAGCCTTTGTAGCGTCGCTGGCAAGCTGTCATATGCTGTTCTTTCTTGATTTTGCCTCACGTGCGGGCTGGGTTGTAGAGCGTTATGTTGACCAGGCTGTGGGGACTCTGGAAAAAGATGAGGCCGGGCGAATGGCAATGACAGAGGTTGTACTGCGCCCAGATGTAAACTTTGCCGGGTCAGGGCCTGATGACGAGGGCCTGCATGCACTGCACCACCGTGCTCACAACGCCTGCTTTATTGCCAATTCTGTGAAAACGCAGGTACGTTGTGAGCCGGTTTTTGGCGACCAGGGCTAGCTACTTACAGCATTGCCTGGTACTCATCGCTCATCGCTGCTCTAACTTCATCCTCGGGCAGATCGATAAAATGTGTATTCCACTTATCATGGATTGATTTGAGCTGTTTTTCATGTTCGATACGCAGCTTTTTGCGCAGCTTTGCAGCCACGAAGCGGGCTTTGTCTTTGGGGGAGACCAGCTTGAGTTCAGGCACAACAGCGGTGAGGCCTGATTTGTCTTTTGCCACCATGGTGAAATAGCAGCTGTTGGTGTGCCTGCGAACACCGCTATGAATATCTTCGGCGATTACTTTGACACCCACCTCCATGGATGAGCGGCCAACATAGTTAACGCAGGCTTTGAAGGTGACCAGCTCGCCGACCCGGATTGCTTCGCGAAAGTGAACCTGATCAACCGACAGGGTTACTACATACTGTTTGGAATAGTGGGCTGCACAGGCGTAGGCCACCTGATCCAGAATCTTAAGGATTGCACCGCCATGGACTGCACCTGAAAAGTTAGCCATATCCG
>Ga0193958_1000509_pt1 | contig 14150 bp, 22 predicted proteins | sample FB_1_MG_FD_140320 | JGI IMG/M metagenome (GOLD analysis project Ga0193958, IMG submission 140320) | Microbial mat bacterial communities from the Broadkill River, Lewes, Delaware, United States - FB_1_MG | ecosystem: Environmental > Aquatic > Freshwater > River > Microbial mats | place: USA...
CAATCAAGGGGTGTAGATATTGCAGATGAGAGTGAGGTTTTTGAGAGATTTGGGTTTAGTATCTCTATAGGCAGTACTAAAGTGCTAGAGCATCTAAGTATCTCATTTAAAAATGGCTTTTACTATAGAGATTTTCCAGAGTACTATATCTATCTACTTAGCATTAATCATGGCTTTTATCTCTTTTTCACCTTTAAAGAGAATCGACTCTATCTAAATAGAGAGAGATCTCTATTTAACTTCTATAAAGAGAAGTATCTAAATTTTGATATATCCAATTTACTATTTTTAGATATAGACTCTCTAAATTTTAACTCATCTCTATCTGATAGTTATGCAAAATTTAAAGATAATGCTCTACTCTCTTTTAAACTTTTACCAAATAGGAGCTCTAGAGTGATACTCTCATTTTATATATTAAACTCATCTATCTTCTACATTTTAGAAAATGATTCTAACTACTTTATAGTTAAAGAGGAGCTACTAAGTGCTATTTAAATTTAATCTCGCATTTAATGAGTTTAGCTCTTATTATCTAATCGAGAAGTTTCCATTTGATTTTTCAAACTCATCTCTTGAGATTAAAAACTTCAATCTTCTATCTAAATTAGCTATTAATAGTAAAAATGACTTCTCCTTAGGTTATAGAGCTAGATGGGCTAAACTATATAACTCTAGTGATATCACATCTTATGATACTTATGAGTATCACCTCTTAGCACCTTTAGATTTTAAAATCTTTACAGCTATCTCTATAGATTCTATAGTTAAAGTAGATAGCTATAAAGAGAGTGCTTCAACTAACTCTATCGACACTATTATTTTTAATCTCAATAACTTTCCCTCTCTCTACTCTTACGATTTACTATTTGATGAGAGTTTTGAGGATAATATCCACCCATTTTTTCAAAGGGGATATAGTAGATATGAAAACTTTAATAGCTATATAACCTCTTTAAATCTCTTTGATTTTAAATATAAAAAACCTTTTCATAAAAAAGTTTTAAATAACTATATATCTCCATACAGATCAATTTCTGAAATTGTTAAAGAGGTGGATATTGATGAGAGTAGAGTTCTCTTTCAGAGCTACTTTGAAGAGATTCAATATAAGACTCTATTTCTCTGCAACGGTGTGACTATCTCTTTAAAAGAGTTGATAGATTCTAATCTAACCAATTTTAAGTTTCAAAACCAGACTCTTAAGTTAGATAGAGTTGAGTTAGAGGGAAAACCCTACTTTCATCTAAAGATTGAAAATAGTAAAAACTTAAATTACAAAGAGAAAAATCTACTTTTTTTTGATGGAGAATCTTATCAAACTTATAAAAGTGGTCCCTTTAAAATCGGCTCTAGAGTCTTGGTTGATGGCTTTGTAGATGAGATATTTGAGGTTAGAGCCTATATCGATATATTCAACAGAGCCTCTAACTCAATCTATCTACTACTAGGGAGTGAGAAGAGATCTATTATCTCATCTTTAAAAAAAGTGAAAGGGGTTTAGATGGATTTTTATATAAAAAAGTCTCTATTTAATTCTATTAATTTTAGCTACTCAATCGAGAGTGATGGTCTCTTAATCGATAGATTCCCTTATATAGAGAGTTTTCAGACTCTAACTTCTCAAAACTCTCTAATTGAGTACTTTAGATATGAGATAAATTTTAACTCTATCACATTTGAGTTTTTAGATTTAGAGTACATCTTCTCTATAAATTTTCATATCGATAGAGCTTTTCCACTAGAGAGTATAGAGTTTAAATTTGCCCCTTACAAGTTTAAAATTGGACTTAGAGAGATTGTAGATAGATATAACTCTTGCATCTATTTTAACTGCTTCATGTTTGATTTTAAACCCTCATTTATATCTAGTAACTTCAACTCTATCTATATCAATAATCTCTCTGAGAATATTACAGATATTGGCTCTATAAGAGACTCTAGCAACTTAAGTGGTAGAGTTATAAAGTCAGATATAGATCTCTCTTTAAACTCTTTAGCTAATTTCAATTTAGAGAGTATCAAACCAGCCACCTCTAAATTTAAACCTGGAGATAGAGTTGATATTATCAATCACGATAGAGATTGGATCTTTCTATCTAGCTTCTTTGTCTATAGCGATGATTCTAGCTTGAGAGTCTGCTGTTTTATCAAAAAGGATTTTAGAACTCAATATGTTTTTCAAGATGATTTAACCCTCTCAAGTAGTTAAAAAAGGAGACTCTTGTATCTATCATCTAACTTTACTCTGAAAATTTTTAATAAAAAGTACCACTTAGACTCTTACTATATTGTAATTGAGGCTTTTAGATTAGCCTCTGCTATTGCTCTTTTTAAACATAATCTAATTGGAGAGAATGAGTTTTTAGCAGCTTATAATCAATTTGAGTTAGATTTTGAACTTTTAGAGTTTAAATCCTACTGCAACCCATTTTGCTTCTGTAGAGTAGCCGATTATAAACCTCTCTTTGTAGATTACAAGATTCCAAAAACTATATCTAACCCTCTTTATAGTTACACTCTCAAACCTCACTACGGCTACTACTTTCCAGCATTTGTCTACTCTAAATCTCTCTCTGTTGAGAGTAATAGAATCGCTCTAAAGAGTAACTCTCATAGATTTCCCGTTTCAAAGATTCACTCTCTAGCTAAAAGTAGTTTTATTCAAAGAGAGTTTGACTTCTATCTCTTTACCAAAGATAAATACGATTCATTTGTAACATATTTTTACAATCTGCTACATAGTGATTTTTTCTGGAATAATCCATCTATACTCGCTAGAGAGTACTTTGATATAGATAACTATCGCTCTTTAAATACTCTAATTGATACTTTTCTCTTTATGGGAGAGAGAGGGTTTGCTCTAAATCAGAACTGCTCATTTGCCCTAGCAAACTCAATCTCTAAAAAGATGCTCTACTCCTCTCATATTCACTTTGTGGATAACTATATCTCAAAAGCTCTCTATCTATTCTACTTTTCAAACTTAGATAGAAATGTAATTTTAGCAGTTGAGATTCCAGTTTTTGAGCATAGTGCATTTGAACCCTCTACCCTCTCGAGTAAGTTTCTCAACTTTAAGCTACCTGGAATCTATGGACTCTTTGAACCTGAGTATTGGATTGAGGTTCCTTGGGGCTTTTGGCACCATAAGGGTTATTTTGGTAGAGAATCTATCTATGATTACAAAAATTTAGTAAATCTACACAACTATGATGATCCCTACTATGAGTTTTTCACTAAATTTGATGCTATCGCACTATCTAAATATTAAATTAAGGAGTTACCTATGCAATCGATTGACTTAAGTGGAAGTTTTAACTCAAACCATATCTTCTACCCAAAAGAGTTTGATATCTCATCTATCAATCCAGTTGAGACTCTCTCCCCTACTCCACTCTCACCTATATATAACTCCAGTTCAGAGATAACAGAGATTAACTATGCAAATAGTTTTTTTTATGACTTTTATGATTTAATTATCTTTTTTGAGAATCAGCAGATTATGCACTTAGTCTCTAGAGCTGATATAGCTCTAGACTCTTCGCTTGAGAGTGAATCGAGTCAGTATGTAGCATTTTGGTCACTCTCAAACTACAACTTAATTAGAAAACTCTTTTTAGAAGATAGTGTAATAAAGCTCTCAGATAGTAGATACTTAAAGGTTGATACTACAGCTCAAAAGCTTATAGTCGATTCCGATCCAGCTCTCTACTCACCTGAGATAGATAGTGATATATTTACAAACTTTAATCGACTCTTCTCAAAGACAGACTCTATCCTCTCTCTACTTGGCTCTGGAGACTCTAACAATATTGAGTTTATGCTCTCAAACCTCTCATCTAAACTCGATACTCTAGCTCTTGCACTAGAGAGTAAATCTTTTAGTGTCACTACAGATAACTTATCTATTCCTGAGATAAATAGAGTAAGTCTAAATGGAAATGGCTCCCTCTATAGAGATGGTGATACTGTTGGTATCACCGACTTTGGAGATGGTTGGGTTGTAGAGTGGAGTAACTTTTGCTACTTTGGAGAGAAGTTCTCACTTGTAATTTATGGATTGAAACATAGAGATGATAATAGAACAATTATTGTTCCAAATAAGTTTATATACTCAATTAATTAAGGAGGATTTATGAAGTGTGAAGAGATTGCAGAGCAGTTCAATCCAGAGATAGATGGCTCTATGGCTAATAATATCTTAAAAATTGAAGCTATGATGGAGGCGTCTCACTGTGAGAAGATATGTGAAAATCTAGAGAGAATTGCTAATCTATTAGAGAAGATTCATATCGCTGTTACGGGCGAGAGTTGAGTTGCTCTACTAAACTCAATTTTCTAAAGAGATTGAGAGAGGATGGTGGTAAAAGGGAGCTAAATCAAAACCTATTTGAAAAAGAGAGTAGAGTAGATAGAGAGAGTAAAACTAAGATAGAGAGTGGCTCTAGTGAGAGAGTTAAAATTGTCAATAGAGATGGAGAAGTACTAGAGATTAATAAAGAGGAGGATAGCTCCTTCTCACTAGAGGTTAGCAGAAAATTTGAGAGGGTTAACTCTGAAAAAACTTTTAGTAAAAGTTCATTTAAAGAGGAGTCGCCTCAAGAGTCTAAAAGTAACTCCCTAGAGGGTAGAGAGTTTTGTCTACTTCAAAGAGAGAGTAGTAGCAGTTTTGAGAGAAGTTCAAAAGTGAGAGAGCCGATAGATTCTCAAACTCCAATAGAGCAACTTGTAGATGAGACTCCAAATACTCTCTTCTTAACAAAGGGGGATTTAGCTCCAGCTCCATTGGAAACTAAAAGTAACTATACTCAAAAAGCCTCTACTTTAGATGGCTATCCAACTATTAAGTTTTATGGAAATAGTTACACTCTCAAAAAGCCAAACTCTAAATTTCTACTATATGATTTTGAGTATAGCTTTGGCTCTGCTCTTGGAAGCTCTCTCTATGTGATAGGGGTTAATGATAAGCAGCATCTCTCTAAAAAGAGTTTTTTAGCATTTGATAGTGGAGTAGTTCTAGAGAGGGGAATGGTAGCTAGTTCACTTGAGATAATGAATTATCGTTGCATCTTTACAGATAGCTTAGTTGTAGAGCTTGTTACCTCTAGAGAGAGAATCAAAGTTGCAAAGCACTACTCAATAAGAGATGCTTTAAGATTTGGATTGATAGCCTTCTCATCAGATGAGTTCAATTTTCAAAAGAGTAGATATAGGATTTTAGATAGAAGTTATAGATTCAATGATATATCTCTTATCACTAGAGTCAAAAATCACCTATCTACTCAAAAGAGGCTCTCTAGCTCTGAAGCTTTAGCTAATGGGGTTATAGAGGTTATAGATGGTTGATGTTATAGAGGTTTTGATAGATAACTATCTATCAGATTTTACAATAGAGTACCCCTTTGATTTTGAGTTAGATAGAGATAGCTCATTTAGCTATCCATCTCTTATCTATCCAGATAAATTGATTGAGAGTAGCTTTTTTCAGGAGTTAGATGATGAGTTTGACTCTCTCTATTTCGACTTTTTAACGGATTTACAATTAGCTTCGATAGATCTCTATTTGAGAGTAGAGGAGCTTTTATGATATTTTTTGCCCCTATAGTTATCTCTGCTCTTGAGACTCTAACAGTTACTGCCATTAGAGCTATAGTTATGAGGATTGCTAAGAGAAAGATTGCTGATAGATTGGATATTTTATTAGAGCTTCTCTCTAACGACTTGGTATATGATATATTAGAGTATATCTATCTAGAGTTTAAAGATGATGAGAGTGAGTATAGTAAGAGTGACTTCATAGATAGAGTCTCTGATATTGCAGATGGAGTTATTGAGCGATTCAACTCTACAACTTATGAGATTCCAGCTAGTTTAGATCTACTTTTAGATTTAGAGCTCTTCTATGATGAGTATAGAGCTATCTCGATACCATTTATTGAGTTTAATGGGAGTGTTTATAGTTTAGTTGGGGAGTTTATAATGAGAAAGGCTGATATGCTTAAGTTGCAAAAGAGATTAAAAAATTTTGCAAACTTAAAAAGAGAGAAACATGAGCTTGAGATAGAGGTTAAGTCTCTCAAGTCTAATAAAAAGTCACTAGAGAGCAAATTAGATAGAGAGAGGAGCAGATCTAAAGAGTTAGATAGAGATTTAAAAACTCTTAGAAAAAAGTGTAGAGATAAAAAGAGGATAGATATCGATATTGAAGAGGAAGAGTGCGAGTGTAGTGAGTGCATAGAGAGGTTTGATTTGGGTATTTTGTATCTACCAGATAATATTAGATATTATGAGATTTATTTTGATAGAGATAGAAATATCCTCTATAAAAATAGACGCTACTACAGAAGTAGATTAGATATAGATGATGAGTGCGAGTGCGATGAGAGTGATAAGAGTTGTGATGATTGTGTAGAGTTTGATAGAGAGGGGAACTTAATATTTAAAGGTGAGAAGTACTATAAATATAGAGTTGGCTATAGCAGAAAAAATCCATTTAAAGGTAACAAATCGATGGCTAGAAAGAGAAATTTAATCGATGCTATCTTATCTAGAAATGATAGTGATAGAGAGGTTGTAGAGGCACTAGATAGAATTGCCAATAAGATAGAATCTAACCAATTTATTGGTAAAAAGGGAAATATCTCTGCAATTACCTCCATCTCTACAAAGAGAAAAAAGGTAAATATAGATATTCCAAAGATAGATATTGATGAGCAGAGGGTTGAGATTCCAAAAATTGTAGTTGAGAGTGAAGAGGTGAGTATTCCAACTTTTAAAAAGATAGATCTCTCAGATAGAGTATCTGCCATGGTTGAGCATTTAGAATCTATCGCTAATGGTTTAGATTTAAACGATTCAGAGCATGAGATTGTCAAAGCTATCAAAAATATACTCTTAGATGAGGAGAGTAACTCTAAAGAGTTTAGAGAGAGTTTTAGAGAGTTTTTTCAATTTTTAACAAAGAGTCCCACCTCTGATATAAAAAATATTGTAAAATCTGATGGCTATATAGATATATCAAACCTCTCTCCAATTGAGGTTAAGTTTTATGAGAGTTTAGAATCTCTACAGCACTTAGTTGATGAAAACAGTTTAGAGCTTGAGGATAACTCATCTATATTTGAGATATTAATAACTCTCTTAATTGATTTAATCTCTAACGAAGATGAGTTAGTTGATAGTGGTTTCATGGATATAGTAGAATCACTATCTAAATCGATTAAGTAGTATAGAAAGGAGTTTTTATGGGTTACTTAGATGACTTAAGAGATATTGAGCAGTTTGAGAAGAGTTTTAAAGAGCACGATAGTGTAGGTGAAATTAGCAAAGATGAGTTGGAATCTATTACTAAAATGGTCTCTGAGATTAAACCAGTAAATAGTGATTTAAGAGATATTCTAAATAGTGAAGCCTCTAGTAACTCATCCTCTAGTGAGCCATTTAGTTTTATAGATGAGAATCTCTTTAACAGTTTTGATATGAAAGATTTAGACTTTAGTAGCGATGATACACTGGAGTATTTAGATAAGTCTCAAGATAAAATTAACGACTTTGTAAAGGATATGTTAGGTAGAGATGATAGCAAGTGTAAAGAGAAGAAGCAAGGGGTAGATTTAAAAGATGATTGCGAGTGCCTCTCTAGTACAACTAGTGAGAAGGATCCCTGTCTGGAGAAGTTTGAAAATAGATTTCAACTGATGCAACAAAATGGAGATATTCACGGTGCCATGTTCAATGGACAAAATTTAGTCCCATGTACAAATTTTGATGCTATGTTTGATTGTCAAATGGTTGGTAACAGAGTTTTTGATTACATTTTGGGATCAAATAACTTCTTAATTAACTCTCTTAGTAGAGTCGGTTTAAATATAGGATAGTAGTATGTTAGATAGTGATATAGATGTAGAATCTCTGATTCCACTTATAAATTTAATGTTTCTCTCATCTCATAAGGGTAGAGATAGAGGTATCTCTAAAAAGCACTACTTAGAGCATAAGAGATCTACTCAAAACTCTCTAGTGAGAGCTATAGCCTCTCTCTTAGATAGCGATTCTAAAAATAGGTCACTAAAGATAAAGTCAAAATTAGCTCAAAATGACTCTCTAAAAACTGCTTTAAAGCTCGAAGATAGCTCTATTAAGAAGAAGGGGTTTAGATTAAAAGAGGCAGATTTTAAGAGGCTCCACTCAAAAGATAAAATCGATATGCAGAATATGGTTAATATAAATAGACTTCTATCTAAACTTGTTAAAAGTGAATCTAGCGAAAACAAGATACTCTTGATGCTTCTTAAAACCTTTAAAGAGTTTGCAGATAATGAGAAAAAAAGCTCTCTTTATAACTTAAAGATGAAAGCTAAAGAGATCTCCACTCTAGATGATATGTTAGATACTCAAAAAAAATCTCTAGAGGTATCAACCAAACTCAAACTAGGTGAACTCTCTACTCTAGAGAGTATCTTAAATACTCAGATAAAGAGTGCTAAAGCCTCTTTGTACATAGTTGATAAACTAAGTGATTTAGTAGAGGCTGTTAAATCTTTAGAGTTTGAAGATTCAAAGAGTAGATACTTTATTAAACTCTTTACAGGCTCACTTACAGATGAGGATTTAGTAGAGCTTGGATTTGAGGAGTTAAAGGCTGAAGAGTTAAATAGATTCTCTGAAGCTTTTCTTGTTAAAAGTAGTGATGGAGAGATTGAGAGGGGACTATCTAATATACTTTTAGACTTTATTAACACTATGGGTTATACCCACAATAGGTAGCCTCTATGCCAAAGTATAAAGTTAAACTCTCTCTAGGCTCTAGATCTTTATTTGAGTATGTTGAGGCTAACTCTATCGATAATGTAATTAAGTTCTATAACTCTACTACATCTATGCAACTTGTAGATATATTTGAGATAGAGAGAGCTAGAGTCTCTAAATCTATCGATAATCCAACTCTCTATAGAGATAGAGTTAAATTTCTAACATATAGCGGTAACTCCTTTAGGGTAGTTCTGCTCTATGGAGTGAAAAGCTCTCACTCTATCTCCTCTATAACTGCAAAACTACTCTCAAATCTACTTGTAAATGGTAAGAGAGTAGATAGGGTTATCCATGTACTATAGAGTAACTATGAGAGTTGGTAGGACTACAAAAACTGCCTATTTAGAGAGCTCTTCAAAGGAGAGAGTTATCGATTTGATTGAGAGTTTAACCTACTATAGAGTTACCTCCATAACAAAGAGTCTCTATAACTCTTCAAATAGAGATAGAGGTGAGAATCTAAAGACATTTCCAATTGTTAAAGTTATCGCTATTAATCGTAAATATAGATTATGTAGACAGTTTCTGTTTCATAATGTGATTGATTTGAAAATATTGAGTAACTCTATAAAGAGTTACTTAACGATAGATGGCAAAAAGATAGATTGCATCTTATCAGTAGTCTCAAAGAGTAAGGAGAGTTAATAGATTGAGCTACAAATTAGAAGTAGCTTCTCATCACTTAACTCCTTTTTTGAGAAGATTGGCATTAGAGTATTTGGCTTTAATCTCTCACCTCTGACATAGTTAATACACTCTAAATTGTTTAAACTTCGCATAGGTAGCATACTCTCTGGCTCTCTATGGCAGCTGTAACAGGGGGTTTCTCTTAAGTTTTTTAAGATTTTTAACTCTCTATTTTCAATTAGTAGTATCGATAGAGAAGTTTTGAGATACTCCATATCTTCTGAGTTTGAACTCTCAATACTACTACTTACTGAGTAACTCTGATAAGAGAAGAGTAGTGTCGCTCCTAAAATCAGAATTTGCCAAATATTTAGATTTTGCATACTCTAGCTATCTCTTTCACATCTGCATGTATATTATCTAACTTTTTTGAGAACTCATCTTTGCAATCTCTATGGTTATCTCTCTCATGCTCTATAGTACTCTTCATATGTTCTAAAACCTCTTTATTTACACTATTTTGCTTCTCAATAGCTTTAGTTAGATTCTCTATCATTTTGGTTTGGTTCTCCATAGCAACTCTTAAAATCTCATCCATACTCTCTACATCTTTATCTTTTGAGATTAAATGTTTATAGATAATTGTGCCTAAAACTATACTAATAAGAGTCATTATCAGAGCGAGTGTACTCTCTTGAGCTAAATTCTCCAGAGCCTTTTGACCAATCTCAATTAATTTATCCTCAAACCCCTCCTCATTAGCCATCTGCTCTTCCTATTATTGAATCTACAGTAGTTTTTAAATCGTTCAATCGCTCCTTTAAATTGATATCATTTGTCTCGTTTTTGCTAGATTGAATCTCTAATCTATTTGCTCTCTCTCTTAAACTCTCTATCTCTTCATCTTTTTTATCAATCTCCTCTTTAAACTTCTGCTCTAGTGTTTCAACTCTATGATTCATTGTAAAAAATTTTTTAATTGCATCTAAATTAATCACTTTTTATCCTTTTAAAAAAATCAATTACTCAAATATGTAATTAGGGCAAAGTTACCATTCTCATCTACTATATTTACTATATTTTTATCTATACTATACTCACCTCTGAAGTGGTATATATCTTTAATTTTATTTTTTTTATCATCAAAGAGTTCTATTTTTGGTATATCTCCTAAAGGTATCTCTTTGAGAGTTACACTATTTTCAACTACCTTTAGATACTCATATTTTAGAGATTCTACTCTCTCTTTTAGTACAAACTCCTCTAAATCATTTAATAACTCCTCCTCTATACTGTGGTGAATTGCATCAATTAAGTAGTAAGAGTTACTATCTGCTCTCAATACTGCTAAACTCTTCCCATTTAATTTAAGTGCAAAAAAATCATAACTCTTTAACTCTCTTTGAAGTGATGAGTTTTTGTAATCTATTATCAACCTATCTGCATCTAATGCCACTTCAAAGCCGTTTATATTTAGAGTTTTAAACTCTTCAAAGAGAGAGGCTATATAGATTTGATTATCTCTAGAGATGAATATAAATCTACTTGAGTTGAAGCTATATATAGCTGATATAGAATCTATCAAATCTATATTTAACCTAACCCCATCTACATCTATCTCTAGAGTTCTCTCGCTCTTACTTAAAAGGCTAAATCTTGTGCTATTAAGAGTTGTCTCTTTTATCAATTTAATTATCATGTTACAATTATACTTTATTTTTTTGAGGTTTTTTATGAAAAAAAAAGAATTTGTATCTGTTATAGAGTCTCTACCTAAAAGCGTTAGATTCAATCCACATAGCTATAGATGTTTAATCTGCAATGAGCCTATGGGCTTCTATAGGTATGGAAGAGAGTATCTATTAAAGTGTCAAAATAGACACTACTACAGTTTAGATCACTACCTTAGAGAGTATTTGGTATTGGTTGTAAATTGGTATGAGTTAGAAGTTTTAGAAAGTTTTTAAAAGTTAATATAGCTTTTTATAGATTATTTTTTTATAATTGATTTTGTGTTTTATACACTCTCAATTAACTCTAAAAAGAGTTTAATAGATTAAACAAAAGGAGTTCGTATGGCTTCACAAGTCATTATTAGACAGACTGTCAATGGAAACACCTACTCTTGTGTAATTAATGGTTCAAAAGTTGATCCAGCAATTATTCAAGCTATGGATGGTTTCCTTGAAGCAGAGGAGTATATGCCAGTAGCTGGAGATGCTAACAAAGCGGTTAAGCCTAAAAAGGGTAAAAATAACTACACTAAATTCTCTATTGGAGAGGAGGTTAAACCTGGAACTAGAGAATCTGTTAGTGTCTATCTACCGCATGTAACATCTCAATATGATCATGGAAAGCATCTAGAGAATGATAAGGCTCTAATTGGAAAGTTTCACCTCTCAAAAGTGGAGGGTAATGATAAAAAACCGACTAAAAATGTATACTCAAATAGTATCATTTTTGGTTCAAGAGATTAAAGGGGGATTTAATGTCTCTATTAAAGTGTAGAAATGTCTTCTCAAATGGTGCTTACAGTTTCACTATTCCAGGTGATGTAGATACTCTAAAGGCTCTCGCTTCTAAAAAGGTATTTTTTGAGGGTGAAGTTGGTTATCTTAAAAATATCAATAAGAGTCTAAAGATTAGCAACAAAACTACTAAAAATAAAGCTAAAATAACAAATGGACATAGAGCCACTATCTTCTTTAGAGAGGGTAAAGATGATGGTAGAAGTACATATGTAACTCTAGTTACTGCCAAGACAGTTAAAGAGTTAAATGATCACTTCAAAAAGGCTAAAAAAATTGTTATTGATGGAGTTACATATAAGTATGCTACTATTACTAGAATGAGTAAACTATCGAGTTGATAGTTTTTTAAAAAAGATGGTCAATTAATCATCTTTTTTACCCTTTTTTTTAGAAAAAATAGAGAAAAAAGGGTTTTTTTTATATACCTCCCATACAGTTCTCTATCATCAACTCTATCTGTGTCTTATAACTTCTACCCTCTCTTTTTGAAAATTGATAGAATCTATCTTTTAACTCTTTATCTATCCTTACAGTAAATATTCTATCTCTCTTTGAGACTCTATTTTTTAAAGTTCTATTTTTTGTAATAGCTATTTTATTTATCATTCTCTCTACAATCCATCTTCTAGTTCTATCTTTTCTTTTACAAAATCTCTTAATTTTTGATAAGTGTTCACTATTTATTTTTATTGATAGATTCTCCTCTATAGTATCTCCTTTATCTTTGGTCTCTCTATTATACATAGTTAGTTTTAAAAATTTTCTAAAAGTTTTTAAAAGTTAATATAGCTTTTTGTAAATTATTTTTTTATAATTATTCTGTTTAAAAAAGATTTTTTTTAAAGGTTATATTTATGGCTACATTGACTATTTTAGCTAAAGGGTTATCTAGTGCTACTGTTAATTTAAGCTCAATTAATAGTGAGGTAGAGGTTGATCCTCTAGAGCTTGATAGTGTCTCTACTTGGGAGACTTTCAAAGATGCCTCTCTCTCAATATCTGATGATGGAAATGAGTTAATATGCGAACTTGCTAATGATAATGGAATGTTCTCTGATGGTGAAGCTTTTGCAAAACTATTAAGAGATAACATCTCTGGAGGCTCTGCATCTATCTCAATCATCTTTAAAGGTGATGATCCTGTAAATGATAAAACTTGGGGTTATCTAATTTCTGAAAATGCTGGAAGTTATCAAGCTAATAGATTAGATTTAAAATTTTTTAAAAATAGCACACCTCTAGCTTAAAGTTTCAAAAAAATTATAGATAAGGAAAATAAATGGCTTTAGAATTTGATATTAAAATATCTGGTAGTGATAGTACAAAAGTTGCTCTCTTGAGAACCGTTGCAAGTAATGTAAATGCTGCTTTGAAAATCGACCCAACTGAAATTGCTAGTGCATCTGATAAGTTTACAGCTTTTAGAGATGCTACTATCGATGTATCTGATGAGGGCGAGATATCTGTTGATGTTCCAAATGCAAATGGTGTATTTGAAGATAGAGAGGATTTTGTAACTCTACTTAGAGATGAGTTGACATCTGCTGCTGTTCAAAATGTTCACTTTGCTCTCTACTTTTTAGGCGATTCTCATATCACTGATAACACTTGTGCTTACAAAGTTGAAGACTCTTCAACTGCTGGAACTTATGTTGCAACTCCACTTAGTAAAAACTGGTCTGCTGGTTCTGCTTTAGCTTAGAGATTCTCTCTCTTTGCTTTTTACTAAAAATTAAAAAATAATTTTAAACTATCTTTTTTAAATTATCTATCTCTGTTTTTTAATCGCTCTCTTATTATTAAAAATGTATATAATAGTTATATTTTTAAATTATATACAAACTCTAGAGTTTATCTTTTAAATTTTTATTTTAAAAATACTTTTTTGTTAAGAGTATTTAAGATTCTCTATTAAGTTCAAATATTAAAAATCATATATAGCTAAACTCTCTATTAAAATATACTCTATTTCTCTCTCTAGTAGCTCTTAAAAGAGTTTTTATTTCTATATTGAGTAAATCTTCAAGTAACTATTTAAAATCAATTCTCGTCTAAATATTGCTTTTTTTATTTTCTTTACTTAAATTTGCAGAGTTTTTAAATACTCTGTCAATTTAAGAGTCTTCTTCTTAATAAGACTCTTAAAGACTCTTAGAGAAAGTCAAAAAAGGTTGGTAA
>Ga0193958_1000510_pt1 | contig 14121 bp, 13 predicted proteins | sample FB_1_MG_FD_140320 | JGI IMG/M metagenome (GOLD analysis project Ga0193958, IMG submission 140320) | Microbial mat bacterial communities from the Broadkill River, Lewes, Delaware, United States - FB_1_MG | ecosystem: Environmental > Aquatic > Freshwater > River > Microbial mats | place: USA...
GATGTTGATTATGCACAAGAATCAGCAAACTTTAATAAACAAAATATTATTTCGCAAGCTGGTACTTATGCAATAAGTCAAGCGAACTCTACAAGTCAAAATGTAATGAGATTATTACAATAACAGTTTTATATGAGAATAGAAACCCAAGTGTAAAAGCTTGGGTTTTTTATTGACTTTTATCTTGTATTTCAATACAATCACCAAATATGAAGAATAGGAAGCTAATAATGAATATAGATAAGCAACAAATAGAACAATCCTTATTAATAGTATATCAAAAGAATTTGCAATATTTAAAAATGAATTTTTTTGATATATTTATGGAAATAGAACAACTTTCAAGAGATTTAGAAAGTGGAAAAGAGAAAGAAAAGTATTCATTAGAGATGAAAAATGGATACTTTGATATCTTAAATTTAGAAAATGAAGGATACTTTTATGCTACAAATAGTTATAAAGATGCAGAGCAAAGAGCTAATAAAGCATCTTTTTGTACTAATAACTCACTAAATCTACTTAGAAGTGATAGATATACCAATAAATTAATAAATGGAGAGTTATATAAAGATGTTGCACCAATTATTAGTTATCTTAATGAAAAAGTTGATTTTGATGCTGTAGAATTTAAAAAAATTTATAAAAAAGTATATATAGGAACGGGACTAGGTCTTCATATACAAGAGATTGATAAAAAAATAGCTTCATATACTACACTTATCATCGAAGAAGAATTAGAGATATTTAGATTGTCTTTATTTGTAACAGACTATACTGTTTTTAATGAAGATAATAGAAAACTATTTTTAAGTGTAGGTGTGGATATAGAAAAAAGAAAGCAAGAAGTACACCTTTTTGCTGAATATCATAAATACATGAATTATAATATAAAATACAATATATTATTACAAGATTATTATCATATAAAAGATGAGATTATAGAATATTTTGATGAAAATTATGTAGGAAGTTTTCCTTATAAAGCAATGCTTGAAAATCTTAAAAAACAAATAGGTTTTATTAAAAATGAAGATAGATTTTTAAATGCATTTAAGGCTAAGGAAAGGAACATTTTAAAAGATAAAAAAGTTTTGCTAATAAGTGCTGGTCCATCAGTAGATAGTTATATTGATTGGATAAAAGACAATCAAGATAAATTTATCATAGTGTCTGTTGATATAGCAGTGAAAAAATTAGAACTGCATAATATTGTACCTGATATTGTATTTTCTATAGATGCACATACCATTATCACTAAGTTTTTAACTACAACAAATAAAGATTTTTTAAATGATACTATGTTTATATTGTTATCACAACAATGTTCTGAAACAATGGAGTTACTTAAAAATAAAAATTATTATTTTTCTCAAGTAATTAATTTAGTAAAAGAAATAGGATATTTTGGGAGTATTCCTAATGTAGGAACATTTTCTTTTATGGTCTCGATATTTTTAGGTGCAAACGAGCTATATCTTATTGGAAATGATGCAGCATTTGATCAAAAAACAGGAAGTAGATATACTCAAAATTCTGGAGCCGATAAGTCAATTAATATTTTGACAGATAAGATTGAAAATGTAAAAAATCATGACTCAAATATAATTAATAGAGATGATATTATGGAAGTTAAAGGAAATTTGAGAGATATTGTAAAAACAAATAGAGAACTTTACCGTTTTAAATTAAATTATGAAGGTATTATGCCCTCATTAAGTGAGTATTCATTTGACGCATATAATCTATCTGATGGTGTTTATATAAATAATTTAGAACCCTTAACAAAAAAAGAATTAACAAAAAAGATAGCTAATTATCATGAAAATAAAAATGATTTAAAATTAAAGTTTGACAGTATATCTCAGGTACTCGAACAATTAGAAGTAGAGGATGATATTAAAATAGTTAATACTATAATCTCTAGAGTAAAAAAATTTCAAAAAATAAAAATGAGGACTAACGAGGATTTTTTGACTCAAAAATTAGATTTGATGATATGGATACTTAAGAAAACTAAAGATATGAATTATACATTTTATGGAGAATTATTTTTACAATATACAGAATTAGTTGATATTTATGTAAACTTTTTTCTGAACTTAAAACAAAAAAATTTAGATTCTAAAGAAAGTTTAAATAAATTAAGTAAAATGTGGGCAAAAGGCATAGCCGAATTATATAGAGAAATAAAAGAGTGTTTAAAATAATAGTTATATATAGTTATTTATTAATAAAGTAACTATATATTATATGATCTAAGATCATGTGCATATCTTCGACTAAACCATATTCACCTGTATTTGTTTGGATATGAAAATTTATATCAGATAGTTGTTTTAACTTACCTCCATCAAATCCTGTTAGTCCAACTATTGGTGTTTTTTGAAGTTTTGCATACTCTACTGCTTTAATAATATTTTCAGAATTTCCACTACAAGATATTGCAATGATTAGATCATCTGAATTAACATTATCAATTAATTGACTGTAAAATATATTTTCATATCCTATATCATTAGCAATAGCAGTAGTAACAGGTGTATTATCAGATAAGCTTATAATATTAAAATTAGCTAAATTTCTTCGTTTTAGTCCTATCCCTAAGTCATTTACCATATGTGATGCAGTTGCAGCACTACCACCATTTCCAAGTACATATATTTGTCCCTTAGTGGCAATAATCTTATCCGTTAAGTTAATAATACTTTCTGTATCAATATTTTCTAGTAATAAGATAAGCTTTTTTGTGTAATTAGTAATAAATTCTTTCATTTAAGTACCCTTTAATTTTTTATTAACATATTATTATGTATTATACTTTATATTAATTAAAAGGCTATTAGTTTGGTATATGAAGACATCTATTTTTTGAGTTATGAAGAGGCTTATTATTGTGCAAAACAACAAAATAAGATGGACAATGGGTACCGTTTACAAATATGTTATTACGATGGCGAATATAAAGATAGTGAATTTATAAATCTAGTACATTTGCCTATAGATAACTTGTCAGAAATATTGGCTTTTGGTACATATCGATTTCCTACTAAAATAAGTTTTACAGGGACAAATTTTTCTGATGAAATTAAAGAGTTAATTACAAATAATTTTAATGAAAGTTTACGCGCAACGCAAGTGCTTAGGAATAAATGTAATAATTATTATTTTAATATGGCACTGACACAAAAACCAGATTTTAAAGAACCACTACGTTTTTTTCTACAAGCAAATGTAAATACACAAGTGATGCAGTATGTTACAAAGAATATTGCGGATACATTAAAAGAAAAAGGTTTTGACGTACTTCTTAGATATATTTATGGGATAGAGGACCTACATAGTCTCAAAGAATATGTTGAGTTTAATCCTCATGTTACAATAAATATTAATCATTTAAATAATGATTATATTAATAGTGAAGTTTTTAATTTTATTTGGTTTCAAGATCCTATGCCAATTTTGCTTGATAATACTATTCCTAAAATCAGAAAAAATGATTATATATACTCCTTAGTAAATGTAATAGATTCATTACTGGAAAAGAAAAATATACCTTTTTCCAAACAAGGGTTTTGTATTAATAAAAATATCTTTTATGAAGACTCTGAAATAGAGAGAGAAAAAAAAGTAATTTTTATAGGGAGTTCTTATTTGGGTAATATTCCTCAGAACGATAATACTAAAGAATTGATCGAAAGTATTCTTGTATTGTATAACAAGGGATCGTTTTTTTCAGATAAGATTATTAAAAACTTATCGAAAAAATTTGATACAGATTTAGATTTAATAAAAACAAGGGTCATTCCTTACGTTATACGTGACTTTAGTGTTTTGACACTATGTGAATTGGATATACCTTATACAGTTGAAATTTATGGAGCAGGTTGGGATGTATATCCTCAAATAAAACCATTTTATCATGGTGTTTTAGAGTATGGTAAAACACTTAATGAGGTATATAATACAGCTACATTTGTCTTTGCTCCTCATCAAAATTATATATTACAACAACGAACGCTTGAAGGTGCAGCATGTGGTGCTATTCCAATTTTATATGATTGTAGAGCATATAGTGATGAAAAAACATATGAAGAAGCAATTTGTTATTTTAAGACGAAGGACGAATTGGAAAAGATATTAACTGATAAAAATTCATTAAAAAAAGATTTATTAAATTTGGTTAATGAAAATGATTATAGCAATATTGTTGATCGAATAATAAATACTATTAAGGAAAAGAAAGGTGCTAGATAAATATAATATAGATAGTCATAAGCTGATATTTCATCCAACTAAAGTTTCTAAATGGTTAGAGGCCAAAGATGAATGGGAAAAATTAAAAAAGATTTATCCAATTTATGTCGAAATTTCACCCTATGGTGGATGTAACCATCGTTGTACTTTTTGTGCATTAGACTACATGGGATATGAAAATATAGGTATAAAATATGAAACTCTTAAAAATTCATTAACAAATATGGCTGAAAAGGGTGTCAAGAGTGTTATGTTTGCGGGAGAAGGTGAACCACTACTTTTTAAAGGATTAGATTTAATTGTTGAACATTGTTCTAAAGTTGGAATTGATACATCACTTACTACAAATTTTGTACCTTTAAATAAAAAGAATATAGAAAGATGTATGGAAAATTGCTCATGGATTAAAGTGAGTTTGAATGCAGGTACAGCGAAAACTTACGCTGAAATTCATCAAACAAAAGAAAAAGACTTTGAAAGAGTAATGAATAATTTAAGATATGCTCTTGAGTATAAGAAAAAAAATAATTTAAAATGTACGGTTGGAATACAAACGCTTTTACTTCCTGAAAATAAAGACGAAATTGAATTATTAGCTCAACAATGTAAAGATATAGGGGTTGATTATTTAGTTGTTAAGCCATACTCTCAACATTTATTTAGTGAAACTGATAAATATGCAAATATAGATTATAGTAAAATGATTCATTTAGGAGAAGATTTAAAGAAATTTAATGATGAAAATTTCCATGTTGTTTTTAGAGCAAATACTATGCAAAAATATGTAGAGAAAAAACAACCTTATGATAAGTGTCATTCAACACCATTTTTTTGGGGATATATTGCAGCAGACGGAAAAGTATTTGGATGTAGTGCTTATTTGGGAGAAGATAAGTTTTGTTATGGAAATATTTATAACAATACATTTGAAGAGATTTGGGAAAGTGAAGAACGAAAAAAGTCATACGAATATGTAAAAAATGAACTTGATATAAAAAATTGTAGAGTAAATTGTAGAATGGATGAAGTTAACAGATATTTATGGAAATTAAAGAATCCAAATGATCATGTTAACTTTATTTAAGAAAGGATGGTAATGAAAGCAATAGTAACAGGTGGAGCTGGATTTATTGGTTCTCATATGGTTGATTTATTAGTGAAAAATAACTATGAAGTTATAGTTATTGATAATTTAGAAAATGGTCGATTAGATAATATAGAACAGCACAAAGGAAATATAAAATTTATTCATGCTGATATAGGTGATTATAATTTTAAGTTTGAATCTATTTTTGAAGATGTTGATTATGTATTTCATTATGCTGCTTTAGCAGATATTGTACCCTCTATTAATAATCCTGTAAAATATCATCAGGCAAATGTTGATGGAACAATTAATGTATTAGAAGCAGCTAGAAAGTCTAAAAATCTTAAAAAATTTGTATATGCCGCATCTAGTTCATGTTATGGAATACCTGATGTTTATCCTACTCCCGAGACATCTCCAATTGCACCTGAATATCCGTATGCTCATACAAAAACTGTTGGAGAACAATATGTATTGCATTGGGGACAGCTTTATAATATGCCTGTTGTGTCTATGCGATTTTTTAATGTATATGGAATACGTCATAGAACTAGTGGTACATATGGCGCAGTGTTTGGTGTATTTTTAGCTCAATTACTAAATAATAAACCTCTTACAATAGTTGGAAATGGTGAACAAACAAGAGATTTTACATATGTAACTGATGTTGTTGATGCATGCTATACAGCTAGTCAAAGTGAATTTACTAATGAAATATTTAACGTAGGAAGTGATGATACATATAGTATAAATTATTTAGTTGAGTTATTAGGTGGAGAGAAGGTAAATATCCCAAAACGTCCAGGTGAACCAGATTGTACATATGCAGATATTACAAAAATTAAAACTAAACTAGGTTGGTCCCCAAAAGTTACTTTTGAGGATGGTGTAAAAATTATGCTTGAAAATATAGAACAATGGAGAGATGCTCCAATATGGGATACAGATAGTATTGATGAAGCAACTAAAGAGTGGTTTGATTGTTTAGGAGATAATTAAATGTTAAATAGCCAATATATTAGAAATAAAACAATAGAACTTTCTTGTAATACTGGTGCTGGACATTTATCACCATCATTATCTTGTGTAGAGATGTTAACAGTGTTATTTCGAGACTTTTTGAAATATAATCAATCTGATGCAAAAGACGATAATCGTGATAGATTGGTTTTTAGTAAAGGTCATGGAGCATATTCTTATTATGTAATATTGAATGAATTAGGTTTTCTACCAGATAATGAACTGGAAACATTTTATAATGGAGCAACTATAAAAGGTTGTTTAACTCAGAATTTAGATTATATGATAGAAGCATCAACAGGTTCATTAGGACATGGATTACCAATTGCAGTTGGAATGGCACAAGCTTTGAAAATGCAGGACAAAAAACAAAAAGTTATTTGTATAATTGGAGATGGTGAAATGCAAGAAGGTAGTAACTTTGAGGCATTAGCTTTGGCTTATAAATTTAAACTTGATAATCTATTAGTGATAATTGATGCAAATGGTTTACAAGCAATGGATAGAGTTGAAAATGTGGGACTAGATAATAAAAGACTAGCAAAAGTTTTGAATGCCTATACTGATAACTTTGATAAGATAGATGGACATGATGAAAAGTCACTTCAGTCAAGTATGAATAAGTTTTTTAATTTAGAAAATGATACTCTATCCATTCTGTTTTGTGATACTATAAAAGGTAAAGGGGTTGACCTTTGTGAGGATTCTATCGCTCATCATTTTAGATGTCCTACACAAGATGGATATAGTTTAAGGTGTGAAGATGAATAATTTAGCAACAAAACAAGAAGTGATGAAAGAAATATATAACTATTTTAAAATAGATGATAAGATGACTTTATTAGTAGGTGATATGGGCTTTGCAGTATTAGATAATTTTTTTGATAACCATAAAGACAGAACTTTTAATACAGGTATTTGTGAGCAAGCTACAATAAGTATGAGTGCAGGTATGTATTTAGCTGGATTAAAACCATTAGTTTATTCTCAAGTACCATTTTTAGTGATGAGAGCCTATGAACAAATACGATATGATTTAAATGAACATAATATGAATGTAAAACTTATTGGAGTTGGGGCTGATAATTATTTTAGTACTTTGGGAAGAAGTCATTGTATGGATAGTGATGATGTAGATATGATGAAAATATTTAAGAATTTTAAAATATATGCACCAACAATTGAAAGTTTAGAAAATGATATAAAAGATATGATGGATTATGATGGTCCAACATATTTAAGATGTTTATAGTAATATAAGGTTTCAAAGTGAAAAATCTAAAAGTTTATGAAGAATCTATTTTATTATTTAATAATATCGATATGATAAAATATAAAATATGTAATGATTGTAAAGAATATAGTGAAAAACATAATGATTGTCTTTTAACAATAAGTGTAAATACTGATACACATATTATAGAAAATGCTAAATTTTCAATAACAAATGAAGATAAATATAAAAATGGTTTGATGACTGCCTTTATATCAGTAATTATTGGATTACCAATCTTGGAAGCACAAGATCATAGTGTTTTAAGATTAGAAAATATACTTAGAAATAAAAACAAGCAACACACTGTTCAAGGGCTTTTAATGCCGACCAATGCATGTGAATTATTTGATATACCTTTATTTTTGATAAGAGGGCTATATAGTAAATATTGCAAGGCTAATTCTTATACTCCTTTTGTTAACACTTATCAGGTTAAAGAAGTACCAGAATGGATTAAAACTAATCATAGAGATAGAGAAATATTATTACATCAAAAAATATCTGAATTTTGTGATAAAAATAATATATTAGAATATGAATACAAATTAATAGGTGATACTAGAATAGAATTCTCTGTTGATAAAGATTTATATCCATCATTAGCTAGTTTACTTTTTAATATGGAAATATATCTATGTGATGAGTTTAAGTTTTCATTAGAAGTTATGTTTGTTTCAAAAAAAGATGCAAATAGAAAAAGAAATAAGAAATCTTAAAGGTAAAATCCAGAATGAAAAATAAAGAATTGATTTTAGATGGAACTAAATTAGCTTGGCATACTGAACGTGTTCAAGAATGGCTAGATGGAAAACGAATCGCACCAATAACAATTGATATGTCATTGACAAGAGCTTGTAATTATGGATGTGGATTTTGTTATGCAAGACTACAAGAGAATGATAGGTTTGAAATTACTAGAGAAGTTATAGATAACTTTCTTGAAGATTGTGCAGAAATGGGTGTTAAAGCTATTAGTTTAGTATCAGATGGTGAAAGTTCAATACATCCAGATTATGTACATACAATTGTTAAAGGTTCTGAGTTAGGTATTTCTATGGCAGTAGCTACACATGGATGGAATACTAAAAAAGATGATTTAGAAAAAATATTACCTCATTTAACATATTTACGTGTAAATTTTTCTGCGGGAGAACCCAAAAGATATTCTGAAATAATGGGAGTTAAAGAGAGTAATTTTGCGCAGGTCTGTGATAATATTGTTACTATGATGGAAATTAAAAAGCGTATGAATTTAGATGTTACGATTGGTATGCAGATGGTATTAATGCCTCAGGATGGAGATCAAATTATCCCTTTAGCTAAATTAGGTAAAAAAATACGACCAGATTATGTTATTATTAAACATACTAGTGATAGTGAAGATGGAGATTTAGGTGTCGATTATTCTAAGTATGCTCGGCTAGATGCGTTACTAAAAGAAGCAGAAACATATTCTGATGAAGATTATAAAGTTGTTGTAAAGTGGTCTAAAATTAAAGCTGAAGGAAAGAGAAGTTATCAAAGATGTTATGGCCCTCCTTTCCAAATTCAGATGTCAGGTTCAGGACTAGTAGCACCTTGTGGTATGCTATTTAATGAAAGATATAAAAAATTTCATATAGGTAATATAACTCAAACTAGATTTAAAGATATTGTTAATAGTGATAGATATTGGGAAGTAATGAATTATTTAGCTTCTCCAAGTTTTAACGCACAAAAAATGTGTGGTTCTTTATGTTTACAACATAAACCTAACGAATATTTAGATGGACTGCAAAAAGGTATAATTAAATTAGAAAAGCCCACTGGGCAAATCCCAAATCATATTAATTTTATTTAGAAGTAATGATGATTCAAAATAATAATATAAAAACTGTATTTGTTTATGGAGACTTTAATATTTTACATCCAGGGCATTTAAGGCTTCTAAAGTTTGCTAAAGAAACAGGCAACTATTTAACAGTAGGTGTTTTAGGAGATAAATTAAGTCAAAAAGATAATTTATTAGATGAAGAATTTAGACTTTCTTCTGTTAAAGCTACTAGTTTTGTAGATGAAGCTTTTCTTTTAACTAGTGATCCTTCTGATTACATTAAAATTGCAAAACCCTGTATTGTAGTAAAGGGAAAAGAACATGAAGATAAATATAATAAAGAAGCTAGTCTTGTAAAAGAGTATGGGGGGCAATTAATATTTACTTCCGGCGAAATGTCATTTTCTTCTTTAAATTTATTAAAAAAAGATTTTTTTAATGCAGTTTACTCGACAATTGATGATGATAGAGACTATTTGAAAAGACATTTAATTAATAAACAAGAACTACTAACATATATTGAGAAATTTAAAAACTTAGATATTTGTGTCATTGGAGATACAATTATTGATGAATATATTACATGTGAACCATTAGGAATGAGTCAGGAAGATCCAACAATCGTTGTTTCTCCTTTGTCTAGTGATAAATTTATAGGTGGTGCTGCAATTGTTGCTAGTCATGCTAAAACGCTTGGTGCAAATGTAAAATATTTTTCTGTAGTTGGTGAAGATGATGGTTGTCAATATGTAAAAAATTATTTAGAGAATTTGAAAATTGATGTGGATTTGTTAACTGATGCAACAAGACCAACTACATTGAAACAAAGGTTCCGAGCAAAAAATAAAACACTTCTAAGAGTAAATCATCTTAAACAACATGATATTGGTAAGGAATATGAGGCAGAATTATATGAGAAAATAAAAAAAATAGTTGAACAAATTGATGTTTTGATTTTTTCGGATTTTAGTTATGGGGTATTATCAAAAAGGTTGATTGAAAGAATTTCTGAATTATGTAAAAATAAAAATATAATACTAAGTGCTGACTCTCAGAGTTCATCACAAATTGGAGATATTACTAAATTCAAAAATATGGATCTTATTACACCCACAGAAAGAGAAATTAGACTAGCATTAAACAATTTTGATTCAGGTTTGGTGGTACTTTCAGAAAAACTATCAAATTTTTCAGCACCAAAGTATATTCTTACTACACTTGGTAGTGAAGGAGTAATGATATATAATTCAAAAAAAAATCAGCTTCTTACTGATAATATTCCTGCATTAAATAGTTACGCTAAGGACCCAAGTGGGGCTGGAGATTCTTTACTAACTTGTGCTTCTATGGCTCTTAGTGTAGGTGCAACTATATGGGAAGCCTCTTATCTTGGTTCTATATCGGCAGCAATACAGGTAAGTAGAATTGGTAATGTACCTATAAAAAAAGAAGAATTAATTCAAGAGATAACTTAAAATGAAAGCATTATTATTAGCGGCAGGATATGGTACAAGATTATATCCTATTACTAAAACTATACCAAAGTGTTTGGTCCCAATTAATGGTAAACCTTTACTCGAATATTGGCTCGAAAACTTGTCGATAGTAGGGGTAAAAGAATTCTTAATTAATACATCGTATCTTAGTGAACAGGTTGAAAGTTTTGTAGAAAAAAGTAAATATAAAGACAAAATAACACTTGTATATGAAGAAGAATTGTTAAATACAGGTGGAACAATAGTTAAGAATAGTGATTTTTTTAAGGATGATTCTTTTATGTTAGTACATGCCGATAATCTTTCTTTTGGAAACTTTGATGAATTTATAAAGTCTCATAAATTTAGAGCAAAGAATTGTGATTTGACAATGATGTTATTTAACACTGATAATCCACAAAGTTGTGGAATTGTAGAATTAGATAGATTAGGTAGAGTAGTACAATTCTATGAAAAAGTTAAAAATCCACCATCACATCTTGCGAATGGAGCTGTGTATATTTGTGAACCTTCGATCATTAAGTTTTGTAAAAGTCTTAATAAGAAAGAGATAGATTTTTCTAATGATGTTTTACCAAATTTTATGGGTAAAATAAATACTTATTTAAATGATATATATCATAGGGATATAGGAAATATTGAAAGTTATGCTTTATCTCAAATAGAGATTAAAAACTTTCTAAAATAGTTTGTGCTAGTAAAAAATCTATTTTCTCATCAATATCAACGGAACTTTCTTTTTTCATTTTATAAGCAAATATATTTTTTTCAAGAAAAAAGCTTTTCCTTTCTAAAAAATCATCTAGCTTTGCAATATAAATAGCACCATTAATTCTATAGTGTTTTTCTAAATCTTGACTTCTTTTATTTAGAGTATTTTCTTCCAAAAAATTATCCATAGATAAGTCATCTTTTAAAATATTTGACCACAAAGGACTATGTTCCATTTCACAGACACTAACAACTGCATCAGCTTTTTTAGACAATAATAATTCTATGGCTTCATCTATATGTTTTTCATTTCTAAGAGGACTTGTGGCTTGTAGTAAAATAATATAGTCATATTTTTCATGTATATTTTCAATAGTATGTTTAATAGTGTCAAAAGTTGTAGCTATGTCAGTTGATAGTTCATCAGGTCGTTTTAGAGTTTCTGCCCCATATTGATTTGATATATTTAAAATTTCATGATCATCACTTGAAACAATTACTGTATCTATATATTTACTCTTTAATCCAGCTTCTATTGACCAAGCTATCAAAGGTTTACCGAATAAGTTAAGGATGTTTTTATTGGGTAATCTTTTGCTTCCTCCACGAGCTGGAATTATTGCAAGTATCTTTTTATTTTTTAAAAACACTTTCATATTCCATTTGTGCCTGTTCAAAATCACTCATTCTCCCTATATCTAACCAATACTCATGGATAGGAAAAGAGATAGACTTTAGATTGTCTTGTATTATATCATTAAATAAAGTCGGCATATCATAAAATTCATTTTTTGGGATAAATTCAAAAACTTGGGGAGAAAGGATATATATACCAGCATTTACAAAAAAAGTTTGGATAGGTTTTTCTTGAATAGACACTATTTCACTTCCATTGGTTTTTATGACTCCATAAGGAACTTGATAGTCATAGTCTCGTACACACATAGTTGATATACTTTTTTCATAGACATGAAAGTCTAAAAGGTGGGAGAAATTTACATTTGTAAGTAAATCTGCGTTCATTACAAAAAAAGGTTCTTGTGGTCTCTCCTTTATAAGGCTTAAAGCTCCTGCTGTTCCAAGTCTTTTATTCTCTTCGATATAGTCTATATTTGCACCTAAATGTGAACCATCTTTAAAATATTCTTTTATCATATTTGCTTTATAGTTGACACTAATAGTAATATTTACAAAACCATGCTTTATAAAATTATTGATTATTGTTTCTAAAATAGGCTGATTACCGACTTTTAAAAGTGGTTTAGGAATATTTTCTGTAAGTGGACGTAATCGTGTACCTAATCCTCCTGCCATTAAAATAACTCTATTTCTTTTTTTGCCAATTTTTAAAAGAGTTGCTAAATCTTCTATATCAACAAGTCTTCCCTCCTCATCTACTATAGGTATTTGATAGAGTTTTTTTGAGATAGCTTTTTGAATAACTTGCTCTTTTGATTCTTGTAAGGTTGCTAAAGTAGGTTTTTTGAAATACAAACTTTCGATACTTGAATCTAGGTTAAGTCCTTTAAGAAGTCCTCTTCGTATATCACCATCTGTAAGCGTACCAATAACCTTTTCTTGGTCATTAAGAACGATGGCTATTTTCATAGCACCTTTATCTATGACTTTTAAGGCATCTGTAATAGTTTGAGTTGTAAATACAGTTATATTATTGTGATTTTTCATAATCTATATCCCAAAAGCTTTTTTTTATTATAACATCTAAATCTGTATTTTTGATAATATCCACTATTTCTTTACTTGCTCCACCATTACCATATGGATTTTTTGTATTTATTATAGTGTTATTAAATTCTTTAGAATATAACTTTTTAAATGCTTTTTTAATCGCTTTGGCATTTGAACCACATGAAATCACACTATTAGCCATTATTCTACCTTTTTGTCTATCACCAATATTAATTGTACCAATATTAAATGAAGGAGCTTCAAGTAGTCCACTTGAACTATTACCAACTACTGCATCTACATATTGTAAAGCAGATAAATACCTTAACTGGCCCAAAGAAGTAAAGGCTGCAGTTTTGTGAATACTTTTCGATACATATTTATCTATCATTTGATTAATTACACGACCATCAGTATCACTATTTGCTTTTGTAAAAATAATATTTGTATCTTCTAAACCATCAATAGCATCTAGTAAATTTTGAAATTGTTCGCTAGTAGTTGAGTTTTCTAATGTGACAGGATGAAAAGTAACTATTAAATTTTTTTTATTTAATTTAAAATCTATAGATTTTTCAAACTCTTTTTTTGATAATAGTTTTAATTTTTTTATATTATCAATACCCAATCCACCTACATTAAAAACTCTACTTGGATCTTCTCCGAGTTGAATCACTCTATTTCTATATTCATCCGTTGCCGTGAAATGAAGATGACTCATTTTTGTTATACTATGCCGTATAGATTCATCAAAAGCACCTTCTGTCGTTTCTCC
>Ga0193958_1000512_pt1 | contig 14093 bp, 14 predicted proteins | sample FB_1_MG_FD_140320 | JGI IMG/M metagenome (GOLD analysis project Ga0193958, IMG submission 140320) | Microbial mat bacterial communities from the Broadkill River, Lewes, Delaware, United States - FB_1_MG | ecosystem: Environmental > Aquatic > Freshwater > River > Microbial mats | place: USA...
ATTATATTGATGGCTTCTACAACCGATCACGCCTGCACTCTGGTCTGGGTTATCTCAGTCCGTTAGAGTACGAGGCAAAGAATGGATAATACAAATGTGTCCGCAAAAGCGGGGCAAGATCATTAGGCCGCTATCTTCGCATCCTGTATTTCTTCGTTTTTCACCGGGTTCAGCGTCACCTGTTCTGGCCACTACAAGAAGGCTGATGTTTGCCGATGGATTATTGGGCAGGCGAGGGTCCAGGGCGAAAACAGCAGTGTCCGGCTGGCGCGCAACTTTGCGGCGGTGATCATTGCAGCATAGCCGCCCATGGAGCAGCCGATAAAAAACAGCTGATCACTGTCGACATCCGCCACGGTGGTGTCGATCTGAGCGGCCAGATCATCCAGCTGCTGCCAGTGTCCATCAACCGGGTGCTGATACCAGCTGTCCTGTGGGTCACGCAGAAACAGTTGGTTAGCGGGCTGATCTTCCAGCAGCCGGAACAGATCAAAGCCCCGATTCTAGGCCGCGCTGAACACCACCAGGGTGCGCGTTGCACCGGCGCTGGCACGATAGAATACGGCTTCACTCTGCCTGTCGGTAATGGCCATCAGCGGCTCCCGTAAACCTTACGGTTGATATTGCTCAGGGTGGTAAACAGCGCCCGAATCTCGCACCAGCTGTGCGGGCGCTGGACTGGCCGCCCCGGAATAGCGTCCAGAAAAGGCAGCCGCTCAATCTTTCGGAGAAGTAGCCAATCATGATACAGCTCGGGTAAGATTGCTTTCGCTCATATCCGTTGTGCTATCACACTCAGGCCCGGCATTATGCTCTGCGAATTCACGGTGCAGCGACGATATGTAGCGTCGGCCTGTTTATCTTTCCACTTCATTAAAATTCCCGAAAGATACTACTAGGGCGTGTCGTCAATTGAGCCATATGGCGATAGCGGCCAGATGAATGCCACCCAAGAAAGAAGCGGCTCGCTTGTCATAGCGAGTTGCAATCGCACAATATTGCTTGAGTTTCTGAAAGAAATTCTCAACCAGATGACGCCACTGATACATCGTTTCATCATACTTTCTCGCCTGTTTTCGGTGTCGCTTTGAGGGGATGACCACCTGGACATCATGCTGAGCCAGATAATCCAATACCCGTTGTTGAGCATCGTATGCTTTATCCGCCAGTAACGCTTCAATATCCCCGGCTACAACGGGCAGCAAGACATCAGAGCCGACCAAATCGTGGGTTTGCCCCGGCGTCAGGCAAAAACACATCGGATTACCCAGAGCATCACAGATTGCATGAATTTTGGTGCTTAGCCCGCCTCTCGAACGCCCAATACATTCCTTTTTTTATCCCTTCCTTGTGCCCCTGAAGCATGTTGGTGGGCTCGAACGATGGTTGAGTCAATCGCGGCGTATTCGTTATCGCTCTCCTGAGCCAACTGCTTGAATACGGCTGCCCACACGCCTTTTTCAGACCAGCGCATATGGCGACGATGGGTGTTTTTCCAGTCACCGAAGCGCTCGGGCAAATCACGCCATGGAATACCCGCTCGATAGCGATACAGCACGGCATCCACAAACAAGCGGTTATCTTTAGCGGTGACGCCAACGGTATTCTGTCTTCCAGGCAATAGACCCCGAATGCGTTCCCATTGATCATCACGCAGTGCGTAGCGTCTTTGTGTCATGCTGCAATCTCCTTACTACAATCAGGAGTAGTTAAGCACCATGGCTCTGGCTTGAAAAGAGTGCTCGCTTATAATTGACGACACGCCCTAGTCAGCTTTTTGCGTCGACACGGCTAGTCTCCTGATACAACCGGTCAAAATGAGCCAGCTCATCTATAAACTGCTGTGTTTCAGTCAGCATCGAGTAAAGGTTCAGTGGGTAACTATGTGCCTGCATTGCTTGCAGGTAACTGAAGACTGCAACAGGAAGCTCCTTAACTTGCCCCTCAAATAACTCTATCTTTTTACCGGGCAAGAGCTTTTTCCAGAAAGGAAAAATGATGCTATGAAAGCGTAGTTTCATAGGAATATGCGTAATATTGTCGCCTTCGACACGTCGTGCAAGTTCAGGCTCTCCACCACGGCTCAGTTCCGGGTATAGAAGAAAAAGTGATATATTTTTACGATTCTCCAGCGTTTTCGCATCAGAGCGTGCTATATGTTCTGGCGTGTAAATCTCGGGGTCATTCCATACCTTATGCAATGACGACGGGATAAAACCTATCAGTCCGTTCTCTTCATAAAATGACTTTTCGATCGTGGTATACGATGAAAATGCAAATACTCTGAACTGAATTTCAGGAAAGAGATTAGCCAGATTATTGGTGAACAGAAAAGCACCTGTATTTGACTTTGATGTGCCAATAATATTGACATTTTTAATGTTGTTCGATCTCAGAAAACTGGCTAGGTAATCCATACTTTCTTCTATATCATTAAGATACCAGTCACCCGTCATCTGAATGTTATTCAGCTTGAATCCATTAAAAATGTAACGGCTGAAGCCTAGTAGAAGATTGATAGATGTATCTGACGAGTCTATCTCATTATGTATCGCAGGAAGGTACTTCGCCATTTCAGGCCTCACTAAACTAGTGTTTCTATCAGGAATGGTAGATGTGCTGATTAATATTTTTAATCGAAGAGATCATTTTCCCCACTTCGGGCCAGCGCCAGAAACCATGACTTATCAAATAAGCAGTAATCACTTTCATCAGGGCAATGTTTTTATAGCTCACCCTGGGAATTGCATTTTCTTTGTGTTCTTGCAACCTGCTTCCGTCGGTTATCAAACCCGCTACTGCATCGACATTCATAGATAACACATACTGATTACGCCACTGCTCAGATGGATGTAATGAGCCTGAATAGCCAATTGATTGCATACAGCCAGAATCAACAAAGAGATCATTACCGTACAGACGCTGTATGCCAAAATCGTCAACAAATAATGTCGACTGGCCCCGGGCCAGACTGGTAAAGGCAACAGACGAAGAGATCGTCGCTACAACACTGGTCCGTACCAGCAGACGGTCGATATCATCGACGGCAAAATGCAGATTGGGCAGGCTTCCACAGACTGAATGGCAGAGCTCTTCAATACAGTGTTCAGGCTGGTGTGAACTGGCCTGCCCTTTCCTTGCCCTCAGCGCCACAACAAACGCCTGCTGCGGGGTGGTTGCCGCCAGCTGATATAGCTTTTCTGCGAGCTGCGTTCGTTCTGCAAGGCTCTGAGGCACTACCGATTGCTCTACAAACAGCCAGTCTATATCCGGCTCGGATATCACCTCCTCTGTAGTGATCCAGGGAGCACCCAGTAGCACACCATTGTTGTATCCCAGGGTTGCTTCTGCCAGGCGTCGGTATAACTCAAAATCACGGGGGCTGTTCAGTAACACACGGTCACAGAGCAGCCGGGTCGCCAGCGACTCGAGGATTTGCAGATGCAGAATTCCCGGAAAAAAACCGATTATTTCGGCACAACTGCCTGTATCTGTGCGCAGCTGGCGGATCAGCCGGTTCAGGTCCCGGCCACCGAGTCCGACAAAAATCTGGTCGCTGTCTGCCAGCAACTCGATGCCCTCTGAACTGTCCATGTCCAGCAAGCTGATCTGCTCATCCACCAGTAAAGGGGATGTTGTCAGCCAGCGGATATGACATCGCTCCTGCACAGTGCGGGCAATATTACGTGCGCCTTTTAGGTACGCATCATGGGCCACAACAAAGGTGATACGGGAGCTCATTGTGCAATACGCGCCTTACCGTGCGGAAAAGCGTTACAGTCATAGCGCGGCAGGCAGAGCGGCCGTTGCTGCAGATCAGCCGCGCTGATATCCGCCGGTTCAACACAGAAGCCGTAACGGATCTGCTGTTGCTGCAGCTCGCTCAGTACCTGATCATTCCAGGAATCCGGCCCGCCATAGGGGTAGCAGAAAGTATCTGATGGCTGCGCCAGTACCCGATTCAACGCCTGTACCGAGCCGCTGACTTCGCTGCTCAGACTGTCGCCGCTGAACTTGCTCAGCAGATTATGGCTGTGGCCATGGGCACCGAAGGTAAAACCTTCAGCGGCCATTTCACGGATCTGCGCACTGTTCATATAGAACTGCTGTGCCACGGCACTTTCATCGCCTGCCAGCTGCCGGAATAGCTCACCCAGCAGCGGGCCTTTGCATTCCGGTTTCAGCGCGTAGTTGACGATCTTCTTCACCCGCAGCGAGTGTTCATCCATCGACTGCATGGCATAGGGCGCAACTTTGAGCTGCTCATAAAAGCCATCAATAAACAGGTTGTCATCCAGCAGCTGTTCCAGCACATTCAGTACCCGGGTGCCGCCAAAGCGGCCCAGCAGGTAGTGCACCCGGTGCACACTGAGCAACTGCTGCGCCTGCAAGGTGGCGCTGGAGACATAGAAAATCCCCCACAGGCCACGCTCGGCAAGGATCGGGCGAACATAACGGTAATGGTCGATCAGACCATCATCGAATGTCAGCACTACCCCCGACGACAGCGCTTCGTGGGGCGTGGCCAGCGCTGCCTGCCACTGCTGCTGACTGACAAAACTGTACTGCTGCTCAAAATGGTCAAGCTGGCGCTGGAAGTCATCCGCATGCAGGTAGAACAGATGCGGCTGGGCCGCGTCCTGCGGCCTGATATAGTGATACATGATCGCTTTCATCAGTCAGTCTCCGGGTCAGTCCAGCTGGGCCAGCATGGCGGCGCGGTTACGCTCTGTCAGCTCCCACAAACGCTCCTTGCTTTCGCGGATACTGGCCACCAGAGCATCTTCATTACGGATAAAGAAGTTCAGTCGCTCGATCATGCCATCCACCATCTGCTCGCACTTCGCCGGGTGATAAGCGGCTTTGGCAAGAAAGATCGGATTATCGAAGTAATCCACCGGCATTGATTTGCGCACTTCGTTACCTGACAGGAACAGGCTTGGCGTCTCGTAGGCCATAAATGGCAGGAAGGAGTGCAGGCGTGAACCAAAGGCAAAACGGTGACCCGAGAAACGACTGAAGATGCAGTCCAGCGACATCCACTCTTCCTGAATCCGCTTCTGGGCATCCGGCATTTCGGCAAAGGCATCGCTGCAGATAAAGCTGGCCAGCTCATCGCTGATATCCACGCGGTCGAAGACATCAAAGATATACGGGTTCACATCCTGGGTGTGGTTGGGTGAAAACACACACTCCAGCCCCCAGGAGCGGGTATAGCTGACAAATTTGTGCAGCGGATGGCTGCGCACATTGTTGGCATTCAGGCCCTTATTGAGCGGGAAGTTGATGGCGATAATATCGCTTTTCGGCCGTGGGTTTTCCGCCCACTGATCGATAAACAGTGACGGGCAGGGCTGGAATACCAGTTTGTGAACGTCCTTAGCATCGCTGAGCATCTGCAACCGGTTACGGTCGTAGCTGCCGCGCAGGTACACACCTTTTGACAGATCAAACAGATCGGCTAGGGTGTTTTCGCTGACACTGGAAAACGGCTTCTGGGTTTTGGTGGCTGCCATCGGAGTATTGGTACCGGTGCCGAAGAAGACAACGTTTTTACCCTCTTTGCGCCAGCTCTGTACCTTTTTGCGGTTCAGATGGCGGATCAGCCACTCATCGGGATTTTTCTCCGGCGTGTAGGAACCTGATAGAATGCCACCAGGGCCGACCAGAATGTTCTGCTCCATATCGGTCAGCTTATCCTGACGGATATGGTGGTAGCGGAAGGCGATATCATCCTCGAACAGCTTTTCAATCGCTCGATGGATCAGCACATCACCGGCATTGGAGCAGGGCCCGTACACCAGCAGGCTGGCCGTTTTGCGATCATCAGCTACCAGCGGTTCGTGTTGTATATCAGGAACAGGTTTTGTAGCTGCGGCTTCTGGCGCTGTACCTTCAGTACTAGCACTCTGCACGGTGTTTTCTGTTGTAACAGTGCTTTCCGCTACAACGACGCTCTTTTCCACAGAGGTGGTTTCTGCTGGAGCTGTAGTTTTTGTTGTAGCAGTGCTTTGGGTCTGAGCACCAGCCATATTTTGGAACAGGGATTTAAACATCAGATTTCCTCAGATACCGGGGAAGGCAGCTGGTTAGGACGCTCTTGATCACCATCTGCTTTGAAGACCGGCCCGGTAAATCCGTTCTCCATGGCACATTGAAGGTTAACGTTCTGAGCCACAAACGGCTCGAAGTAGTTGGGCACAATCACATCACCTGCGCAGTCGGCACGATTGATAAAACCGCAAGCCTGTAGTTGCGCACTCTGCTCACTGCACAGGTAGAGGTCCATATACTCCAGCCCCTGACGCTGTAGGTGCTGCTCAAACCAGCCCAGCGCCTGGCCCAGCATCGGTAGCTGACCGTAAAGATCCACCAGGCGCAGGGCACTGCCACCGTTAGCACTCATCACCCGGCCAATGGCATAACAAAGCTGATCTCCCTGTTCAATCCTGAACAACTGATAGTCGTTAAACGGGTTACGCAAATAACGGTGGATAAAGTACTCCACACCCCGCTGGCGGCTATCACAGACTCGAACAGCCTCTGCACGCAGCTGTTCAACGCTATCGACCAGGCTCACCTCACCACCAAATGCCTGACAGCTATACGCTGGCAGGCAGCCATGCAGCAATCGGTACGTATCCAGATGCTGGTTGTGAATGAACAGCTGATCGAGGGTTTTTACCTGATAGCGCAGCAGGCTGTATATTTTACTGGCTGCCTCACTGAGCCCCAGCACCGAAATAGGTCGCTGTGGATAGTGTTTTTTCAGCGCTAGAATCAGTCGCAGGCCCAGCCCAGGTACACCGGTATCATCACGCACCTTCCACAGTGCTAACCACAGCTCAGAGTGCTCTGGCGGCTGAGGGTAGAACCGATCCGCATCGATGTACCCCAGCACAGCAAAGATCTCTCCATCCTTGCGGGCCAGTAGAAAGTTACAGCCATGCTCAGTACCGTAATACCAGTCCAGCACCGCTTGTTCACGGGCCAGAATATGGTCTTTACGCCAGTGTTGGTCGATAAATGCCTGCAGTGCGGGCAGGTCTTCAGGGGTGCATTCAGTGATCTGCATGGCGACGGTCATCTACCTCGAAAAAGCTCAGATCAAACTGACAGGTTTCAGCGGTGGCGATGCCATTGAAGTTATCGTCGCTGATAATGCCTTCACGCTGCATAAACTCGAAAACCGGGCGGTTTTTCGCAGTCTGCTCGTAGTTGACTTCAACCTGTTCAACACCGATGGACTGCGTGTATTGAATCGCGCAGTCCAGCATCGCCCGCTCAACATCACGGCCCATTACCCGGCAGCTGAGGATAAAGTCCGCCAGCTCAACCCGGCCTTCACCGACACTTAGCCCGACCAGACCGGTCAGGCCCATATCGCCAAAACGGTCGGCAACGCGGAAGGCGAACAGCTGGTTGCCATCCTCCAGCCAGCGTTCCAGTTCGCCCTGGGTCAGGCGACGGGTGCGCAGGTTGAACTGGTTGGTCTTGTTCAGCAGCTGCACAATGCGGCTGACGTTATCAGCGTTTACTGTTTCCAGTGTCAGCTTCATCTCCATTGAGGCCAGCCAGTCACGCTTGTCGGTGATATTGGCTTTCAGCGCGCTGCGCTGCTTCTCCTGCAGGAACATCTCGGTCTTCTGGCGATCTTCCTCGGACAGGCTGGCCACCGAAAAGCAGGTCAGCTTGCGCAGGGCGGTAACATACTCGCAGGGGTCTTCTGGCCAGTCTGGTACCAGCACCTCGGGCAGTGCTTCGGCAACACGGCCACGCTCAGCTGGGTTATCGTCGATAAATACCACCGACTGAAGGCCCAGATTCAGCTCATTAGTGATGGCCAGAATATTGGCCGCCTTGTCTTCCCAGTTGATCCGCCAGGCAGAGAAATCGTCTTCTCTGAGCTGCATCTCCGGGTGGTTACGGATCGCATCCAATGCGTTGTCTTCGTAGTTCTTACTGGCCAACGCCAGCACTATGCCACGGTTTTTCAGCGCTTTTATTTCTTTCTGGAACTGGGCAAAGGCTTCGCCCACTGCACCCGGTGCGCCCAGTTTCAGGCTCTCACGGCCATCGTCACCGAGGATGCCACCCCAAAGGGTGTTATCCAGGTCCAGCACCAGCAGTTTGCGGCTGCGGCCATTAACCGCTTCTACCGCCGCCAGCAGGTCTTCAGCCGCCGCGCGGAACACCTTCTGGCTGAATGGAATCTTGCCCGCATGGAACAGTTTACCGTTGTAATGGTTGTCGCTCTGGAACCAGCGATTCTGGTCCAGACACCAGCCGTTACCCAGCTCGGATACCGCCTTATAGAGCTTCAGATTCAACTCTGCCAGCAGGAAGCCCGGGCTCCCCGGAGACAGGTTACTCAGACCGCTGCCCTTCATATGGGCAGGCATCACAAAGTTGGCAACTACAACGCCTTTACATCGGACTGCTAACTGAGTGATCTGGTTAAGATAACCATCAAGGTCGGCATCCAGCTGAGTACGATCGTAACGCTCGAAGTTGAGGGCTGCACTGTAGCTTTGCGAAAGGCTGGAAAAGTCTAACCACAGGAACACAAGGTCATCATGCCCCTGCTCGATACAACCGTAAATCGACTGTATAAACTGGCCATAAGGCTGTGGCTCAACCTGCAGTGCCGGATTCAGGCTAGCAACAATGCGCTCCAGTCCCATGGCGTTAAAGTCAGCAATAATTTTCACAGTTTCAGGCCTCGCTGCTGGCGCCCAGGTAGTTGTTAAACAGCAGTTCTGTGAACTGCTGCAGATTGATATCTGCGCCGCCGACAAAATCTAGTGTAGAGAACCACTCCACCAGCGAACGCCCTGCCAGTAGCTGCGCATCCAGGGACTGCTCAAGTTCAACCAGCAACAGCAGCATGGCAAAAGAGTCGAACGGACTGCCTTCACCCAGTAGTATCAGTTGCGTATCAATCTCTACATCAGCAAGCCCTTCAACCTGCATAGCAACATTGTTGATAGCATTAATTACCTGTTGTACAGCTTGGGTTTGTAAAAGCTCAGTCACTATGTTTCTCCAACAAATTGCGTAATGCTTGCTCCAGGGTAGTGTTATCCACAACACCCATGCGAGGCTCTCCTCCAGCGGCCAGTATGTCGTCCAGCCGTTCGTTGAAGGCGTTGGCGCTTTCGACGTGGTGGACAGTTCCCTGCTCAATGAAGTCACTGTAATTTAGAATGCCTTGCTCCCCCGTTACCACGCTGGGAACACCAAAGTAGTCTGCTTCAATCACTGCAGTTGAGCATTCAGTCAGATGAATATCCGCTGCACCTATCAGCGTCAGAAAACTAACGCTATCGAATGCTTTGCCATACAGGGCTTTACCCTTAATAGCGGAAAGGTCGATGTTCTGATGCTTGGGATGACGTTTGATCAGCCAGGCAAGACGGTCCGCGCTCTGTTCGATGATTTGTGCGAACAACGGCGGAAACACTGTCTGGTCCTGCAGGGTCAGCAGGGCAACCTTTCTGACCGGTTTGATCTCAACAGGTGCCTCAACATCATCTGCAACAACCACCTGTTCAGAAACCAGTTCAGCCTCGACAGCCTTCTGATCAGACTGTGCGGATTCAGTAACTAATACAGCCTCAGCGGTAATTTCCTGCTGGGCCAGCAACTGCTCCTGCGCCTCCTTTTCCAGCTGCTGCTGCAATTTCAGTAATGCCTCGGGCAGGGCTTCGTTGACAAAATCCTGTTGCCGATCCAGCCAGGGGAAGCCTCCGACTAGCGGCCGGACACCACAAATATCCGGGTTATTACCAAAGGTATTCCGAATCTTACCCGCATCGTATTCCCCCCAAACCCAGAAAGTATCCGGTAGCAAGCCGTAGCCCTGATAAGGCACCGCCTGCCAGTGGTTGTAAACCGGACTCCAGCCCGATTGAACACCGTGTTGCAAATCAACGGTTTCAATGCCGAGCTCTTTCGCAGCACAGACCAGCGCATAGTGGTAATCAAAGCCAACAAAGAACACCACTTTGGGGTTATAGCGCTGTAGCAATTGCAGATAGAAATCACGCTGATGAAAGAACCACTCAACACAGTCGTTGTAGCTCTTCTCATCAAATTTTGCTTCCGGCAACAGATTATGCACACGATCAAGAAAATCCTTTGGCCGGTCCGTCAGTGCGGCATAACCAACCTTTCGCAACATCGGTGGCAGCACCAGTTCAACATCATGTTCCCGGTGCGGCCAGATTTCACCAACCCCCTTGATTACCTCCACCTTTTTCGCACGGCCCAGAGTTCGGGCTACCTCAAAGATCGGGTCAGTAATACGGTTATAGATCCGATTATCAATACGAGTTTGCTCCGTACCACGCAGGTTGGTAAAAAACAGGAAGTCGAGGCTCTCCTCTGGTAGCGTCTCCAGAGTTTTTACTGGTAACTGCGCAGTGTAGTGCTGCTGCCAGTCACGAGACACATACTGTTTTGAAGTGTTAACTATCGCCGCATTCTTGCCCTTGTAGTCGGCTTGACAGCGTACCCAGAACAGGTGACGGAAGTAGGGCCACAACATAAGGCCAGACGCGGCATCGCCCCCCTGCAGACTATTGACCGGGAAGCTGCGTTCAAAATGCAGTAGCTTGGCGGCCAGTTTCAGGTCATCGTTGCGCATCTTCGGAACTACCTTTTTAGTTGGTGTCGCTTTCGGGGTAGCCTTTTTATCCGGTGTCGCTTTCGGGGTAGCCTTTTTATCCGGTGTCGCTTTCGGGGCAATCTTTTTTGGCGCAGCCTTAGCAACAGGCTTCGTTTTCTCGCTACCTGCTATCAGCCCAAAACGCTGCTGTTCTTCACGACTCATGTTATCAACCTGACGCACCGCGAATTTCTTACGGGCGTCGCTAAAAAACATCTTAGGGGATTGAAGGACTTTACTCAGTTTACTCACACGAATATCTCCCTGTCCGACAGGTATAAGTCCGCGCGTACCAGATCAGCCTGCTGATCTATATCCACTGAATCTCGAGCAGACATCAGATAAAACGCGGTATCAGGATAGAACAGGCCGTCACCGGCCCGGAAGCGAGCAATATCACAAAAATAGATTGCTCCATTAGGCGCAATCGCCTGCGGCAGCGCCTGACGGGGAGAAACCAGATCATCCAGTTGCCGCACCGGCTCATAACAGCCATCAGGCTGGCGAATCAGGCTTTTTAGTGGATGGTGCTCCAGCTCACTGGCACTAATCACCGACGTAACAGCACACTCTCTCAGCTGCGCCGCTGCTTCACGAATATGCCCGGCATGGCGCAGTGGTGAGGTAGGTTGCAGCAGACAGAAATACCCCTGGGTCAAGGCACATTCGGCCAATGCGTGTTCAATCACATCCAGACTGCTGGAATGGTCCTGAGCCAGCTCGGCCGGGCGCATCAACACCTCGGCTCCAGCCGCGCGGCTGACCTCCGCAATGGCGACATCATCGGTGCTGACCAGCACCCGCTGGAACACACTGGACCGCAAAGCTGCGTCAATGGTGTGAACAATCAGCGGTTTACCGGCCAGATCAATAATATTTTTGCCCGGCAATCCTTTAGAGCCACCTCGTGCGGTAATTAAGGCCAAATCAATCATCGAATGCAACTTTTTGAATGGATGTTTTCCAAATAGAGCCTTCATTTAAACACGAAATAAACTTCTCTGCAGAATCACCGCTACCGAACTGATTTACTCTACAGTCTGAGTAATCCAATCCCCAATGCTTCTGGATAGCCAGTAACAATGAATCAGTTTCATAATCAACATCAAGAATGCTTTTATGCTTAAATCTCTTATTTTGTCGATCACCAATATTGATAGTAGGAATTCCATAACAAGGAGCCTCACGTATACCGGCACTTGAATTTCCTACCATTAGACTGCAATTTTTCAGCAAAACAATGAAACGCTCAAAGGATAATGACGGGAAGACCTTCACCTTGTCACTATTGAATTCCTCATAAGCCTTAATTATATACTCACTGCCTTCATCATTATTAGGGTATACCGCAATAAAATTCTTACCACTACGATTCACCGCTTCAACTAGCATACGACTATATTCTGAAAAGTGTTGAGCCTCTGTGGTCACAGGATGAAATAGAACAATACCATATTCCTTAAATGGTATTTCGTAATAGTTCAACACATCATCGATTACAGGCAGTTTCGAGTTAAACATTACATCATAGTCTGGCGAACCTATAACATAGATATTTTCTCTGGACTCACCCATACGATGTAGTCGGTCGAAGGCTTCATCATTACATACAAAGTGTACATGAGACATTTTTGATATCGAATGACGAATTGAGTCATCTATTGTACCAGACAGCTCCCCACCTTCAACATGCGCTACTAACGTATTAGTAAAAGCTCCAACTATACTACCTGCTAGCGCTTCCAATCGATCGCCATGCACTACTATCAAATCTGGATCTATCTCATGAATATAGTGACTGACACCTTTAACAGTATTAGCTAAAGCTACTTCCATATGGTCGCCAACATGCTGATTTATATTCATATAAATATTAAAGTATCCATCTTTAAGCACTTCCTGAGCCGTATAGCCATAGCGTTTCAACATATGCATCCCCGTCACGTATATATACGGCTCATAGCCTGGAGTGGCCTCCACCACCCTGATCAGGGTTTTTAGCTTACCATAGTCCGCACGAGTGCCCGTGATAAAAACTATCTTTTTCATCTTTATTCAATCCCTGTTTTTCATATCTTCATATCGAACATGAACCCCATTAGGCAACGTACGAGAGGCTACGGAGCCAAGCACAGAATCATACTTTTCTGCTGGTATCTCACCAGTACCGGGTCTTTTCACCCAAGTGTTATCTCTAGTAAAAAGCTCTCCCTCACTAATTTCAGCAATTGTGACAACAGTAGCAAAAGCAAAGTCGATTGTGACCTGTTCCTCATCTACTGGCCCCTTATTACCACCACGAGCTTTGGCGATGATTCTGCTTCCTTCTATAAGCTCACTTAGTGCTGCAGGGTCCATAGAACATTCGATATCAGGCCCTGGTCTATTCATATGATCAGTAAAATGCCTTTCCAGTATAGATGCACCGACAGCTACCGCCCCCAAGCATGGGTAATTTGATAGAGAGTGATCCGACAAACCAACCAAAGCATCTGGAAAGGCTTCTTTTAATTCAGAGACTCCACCCAGTCGAACTAACTCTGGAGGTGTGGGGTATACATTAGTACAGTGCAATAGTGCAAAAGGGGTATTATGGCCACGTATAATCTCAACCGCTTTAGAAACGCTATCAATAGTATTCATGCCAGTAGACAAAATAATTGGTTTCCCAAAAGAAGCAACATAATCAATTAATGGGTAGTTGTTACATTCACCACTTCCAATCTTGTATGCAGGAATGTCAAACTTTCTTAGGCGATCAGCGGCTGCACGAGAGAAGGGTGTACTTATAAAAACCATGCCTTTATTTTCGACATACTCCTTTAGCCTAAGCTCATCCTTTTCGTTTAGTGCACAGCGTGCCATAATGTCATAAATTGATATATCTGCATTGCCTGGTATTACCTTTTTGGCCTCATCAGACATTTCATCTTCTACCACATGGGTTTGATGTTTGATCACTTCTGCACCCGCTTCGTGTGCAGCATCAACCATATCAAAAGCAGTTTCCAATGATCCTTCATGGTTAATGCCTATTTCCACAATCACAAGCGGATCTGAGTTTTCAGATACGAAACGCTCTCCAATATAAAATCCAACCATATTCATCTCCAAAATTTATAGTGCTAAAACAACAGCCGCAGAAACGGCAACCTGATAAATAACCTGTGAAATATCTTTTGTTAACTGTAAAGACTTGAAGTCTGGTTTCGCTAAAACAAAAACTTCATCCCCAGGACCTATTTGGTCTTCATCTCGAAGATCATCTGATATGTTTACAAATACGCCATTAGGCTTCATAACAAGTGTGTTCATGTCATCCAAATCTCCATTAGAGCCACCGGCATGTTGAATATAACGCTTAGCGGAAAAGCTATTTTTATAGGCAATGGCGGTCGGAAACAGTACTTCCCCATGTACCAGA
>Ga0193958_1000514_pt1 | contig 14055 bp, 11 predicted proteins | sample FB_1_MG_FD_140320 | JGI IMG/M metagenome (GOLD analysis project Ga0193958, IMG submission 140320) | Microbial mat bacterial communities from the Broadkill River, Lewes, Delaware, United States - FB_1_MG | ecosystem: Environmental > Aquatic > Freshwater > River > Microbial mats | place: USA...
AGCGGTATGCACGATACCCGTACCGTCTTCGGTGGTAACAAATTGCCCCAAGATGATACGGAAAGCATCGGTTTGGCCTTGCAAGGGCTCGATGGGGTTGCCATAATTGAGCAACTGCTCATAGCGGATACCTTCTAAGTCTTTGCCTGTAAAAGGCTCAGAGCTTTGGATGATTTGCGGTTGTTTTTTGCCACCCATCCATTTTTTCACTAGCGCTTTGGCCAAAACTACACTAACAGGCTGTTCGGTATAAGGCGAAGTTGTTTTGATTTTGACATATTCGATTTTTGGACCAACAGTCAAAGCTGTATTAGAAGGCAGGGTCCAAGGCGTGGTCGTCCAAGCCAAAAAGCGAACATCCTCTTCTTCTTCTTCAAAAAGAAAAGTTGATTGTTCTGATTTTTGGACCTTAAACATGGCTACTACCGTATTATCCGAAACATCTTTATAACAGCCCGGTTGATTGAGCTCATGCGAACTCAAGCCCGTACCCGCCGCAGGCGAATAAGGTTGAACCGTTAGCCCCTTATACAAAAGGCCTTTGTTATATAGGCGAGCCAAGAGCCACCAAACGGTCTCCATATATTTGGGCTCATAAGTTACATAAGGCTTATCAAGGTCTACCCAATAGCCCATTTTCACTGTCAGTTTATCCCAAAGGTCCTTAAACTCCATGACAGTTTCCTTACAAGCCTGATTGTACTCTTCAATAGAGATTTTTTGGCCAATATCTTCTTTAGTAATGCCCAGTTTCTTCTCTACGGCCAATTCAATGGGGAGTCCATGCGTATCCCAACCCGCTTTGCGGCGGACCATTTTGCCCTTCATGCTCTGATAGCGGCAAAAGCTATCTTTTACCGAGCGGGCCAATACGTGGTGAATACCCGGACGGCCATTGGCAGAGGGGGGGCCTTCATAGAAAACGAAGTTTTCGGCGCCTTCTCGCTCTGATACAGAGCGCTCGAAGATTTGCTTTTCGGCCCAATAGTTTAGGATATCTTGGTCAATGGCAGCCAGATTCAACTGCTCATATAGCTTGTAAGATGCCACGGTTTTTTATTTTAATTTTTTATTGCTTGCTTATTTTTTGGGGCCTCCGCTGCGGCTTCGCCTTGCGGCGCTGCGTTTCGGGGCTCGCTATTCGCTCGGCCCTTCGCAGGCTTTGCCTGCTCGGTCTGGCCTTCGGCCACCCCTACACATCGCTAGGCCAAGGCGGCTGCGCCGCCTAAGTAACCCTTAGCAAAAGGCAGAAAAAAATGATTGGCAAGGCTTTAAATTCCTGCAAAAATAAGAAAAGCTCTGACAAATTTAATATCTGTCAGAGCTTTTCCGAGGGCATAGCAAAGTCCTCCTCAAACAGATCGCTGCTTAGGAATTTTCTTTTGCTTAATAATATTTTGCCCTGGATATTTCATCGGTAAAATTTGATTTACGAACTCCCAAACAAAGGAGCTCTTCATTTAGTTCACTGAAAGTTGATTTATTTTTATTTTTTTGAACTTGGCCCAAACTCCCCGATGGGATTCCCTAAGGAATCCCGTAGAGGGGAGGGTGGGCGGGGATATGTTAACGAATGAGGAGCGCAGCGACGAATACCGCTTTAAAGGGACAGTTAAAAAGGCCAAAGAAAAGAGCTTGAACGCAAAAAATAATGGGGAGCGGCCCAGCGCTGCGCAGCAGTGGCCGAAGGCCAGACCAAGGAGCAAAGCGACGCAGGGCCGAACGACAGAGAGCTGCGGAGCATAGCGGCGGCCAGCTTTGCTGGCCGCGGGCCCCAAACCTTTAGCCCCAGAACAAACAAGCCCCAAAGATTAGGCCCCCTAAAATGAAAAGCAAAAAAGTGTAGGGGAGCAAATTTTGCGCTTTTAAACCCGTAATGCCCAAAAGCGGTAAAGCCCAAAAAGGTTGCAACATATTACTCCATTGATCGCCATAACAAAGAGCCAAAACCGCCTTGTATAAGGGAACATCTAGCTGCTGAGCGCTGTCTATGAGAATCGGGCCTTGTACCAACCACTGTCCGCCTCCACTAGGCACAAAAAAATTGACCAGGGCCGCGGAGCAAAGCGTAAAAAAGGGAAAACTTTCGGGGCTGGCGTATTGCACAAAAGCTGCCGAAAAATAATCCACCAAGCCCGAACTAAACATAATGCCCATAATGCCCGCATAAAAGGGAAACTGAATGAGGATGCCACTGCTGCCTCCTATTGCCTGGCCCACCGCCTGCTGAAATTGACTCAGGCGGCCATGTAGCAAAAAGGCCGTTCCAAAAAGGATAAAAATGAGGAAATTAGGGTTGAGAAAACGAAACTGCCAATCAAAGCCTGTTTTTTGGACCCAAAGGGGTAGAATAAGCGCCTGATAAAGGGCCAAAAATAGCATCAAAGCCCCCAAGCCCCAGGCTAAAGGTCGCCATTGATCTAGGCGAGCCGCCCCCTCCAAGTTAGACTCCCCTCCCCTATCTTCTAAGGGCTTCTGTGGTAATTGAACAACTGCTGGACGCATAAAATGACCTAAAAGTCCCAAAACTACAGGAATAATGGCCAAGCTCAGGCCCAACACCCATAAATTGAGCGAAGACAAAAGCGTTTGGCCAATAGGAATAACGCCCATTTGTTCGGCCATTTCATGGCCTTCTTCTGCAATTTTTAGTGGAGCAGAACCAGACAAGCCTGCATGCCAAATCAACATACAAGAATAAGCAGCAGCCCCCAATAAGGGATAATGAATTTTATGGCCCTTTTGGGCAGCTGACTCTCCTAATTTCCGAACTAATACAGCGGAAAAAATAAGTGCAAAGCCCCAATTAAACAGCCCTAGGAGCATACTACTTAAGGCCACGGCAAAAACAGCCCAGCCCGAATGTCCCGCCAAGCCTGTAAAACGTTCCAACAACCAATTGGCGGGGCGACTAAGGGCCGCCACATGGCCCAAAACCAAAATAAGCATCATTTGCATCGAAAAGGCCAAAAACTTAAAAAAACCGCCCTGCCAATAGGTCCAAAGGGCCAAAAAATAAGGCGTTCCTTCGGCTTTTTGGCGCAGCTGTAAGCCCTGTTTTTTGGGCAACTTAATAGAAGTGCTCAGTGGGTTATTTGTTTTGATTTGGAGTTTGCCTCGCCAGACCAACTCCCCCATTTTATTTTTAATTGACAAACTTTTATCGGTCCATTGCAGACGTAGCGCTTGGCTAGCCTGCTGAAAGGAAGCTGCTGTTTGCTGCTCAAGATTGATTTGAGCCAGAGATTGGCCATTTTGGTCCAAAACTTCTACTATTGGTTTTGGAGAAGCTGTAAGGAAAAGCGCTAAAGTATAAGTAACTAAAGTGAGCAAAATAGCCAGCGCTAAGGGGTTGGGCAATACTTTTTGGACCAAAGCAATAAAGCGAGCAGAAAGCGACATAAGCAAATTGTCTTAGAGCAAAACTCTAATGAAAAAATAAAAAAGGGCGCTGACCAAGATTGGTCAACACCCTTGAAAATACACGGAAGTTATTCAAATACGGAAATGGAACACAAAATTTTAGCTATTCATCAGTGGTTTCTCAAGCTCAAGACCTTTAATCAAATCGATAAGTGTTTGTACATCTTGTCCTTTTTGGAAATAACCTTGCTCTTCTAATGCTTTGGCCCAAGCAATACAGCTATTTTCTTTAGGGGCTTCTAAGCTTTGTAAATAAAGCGTATGTGCTCTAAATCCAGCCCAAAGGCTACGGTAACGGGCGTAGCGTTGACCATGAAAAATGCCTTCTCCTGTACAGCCCTCTTGCGCGAGCAAACTATTATTTTCGAGTAAAAGATGAAAGGGGTTATTTCCGGCTTTGGCCACTGCTGTTTGTCCAAAATCAGATTGCATGATAGCTAAGCCCAACAACAAAGCCGCTGGAATTTGCGTTTTGCTGGCCTCATTTTGGGCCAAAGGACGCAAACGGTTCATAAAATCGAGCTGTTGCTGCAGTTTTTCATCCGAAATTTCAACAGAAACGGGCTTTTTGACGGTAGGTTCGACTTCTGGAATTTGCGGAAGATTTTCCGAACTCAATTCCTTATTTTCTTCTGTGCCAGCAGACGCCTCTTTTTTCTCCTCTTGGGCCATAGCTAAAGGAGCAGCAACTTGAGTTGTTTTGGGCAATTCGCCATTGACAAAGCTTGCCTTTTGAGCTTTAACCAAAGGTTCGCCCCCCAAACTAGCCTTATTCTTAATAGTTTGCTTTTGGGCTAACTGCTGCGGCAAAGCAGAAAGTTGAGGCCAAAAATAAATGCCAGAAGCAATGGCCATCACAGCAGCCGTACCCCAGCGACCTTTGGGGTGAAACAAAAAATAAGGTCGGCGAATGCGTGCTGCCCAAGCAGCCGGCGCCATCCATAGTTGAAAAGCGCGATAACGCTCCTTCATCCAGAAAGACCAAGAAGTTTTTTTATTTTGCTGAACTTGCAAGCTCTTGTCCTTATCTACTGTAGGTTCAATATTTTCGGCTTGCATTTTCTTCTTATAAGAAAGTGGGTAGATGATCGTGAAGCGGTCTTTCATAGAGGGCAATTTTATGGATGCTACAAATCAGATTGTTTCAACTCTTCAAAAGTAAAACTTTTTGTTTGTAATTTCAAGCAAAACCACTCAAAAATTAAAACAAAAATGCAAATCACTCCTTGTTCAAAATTTATTATTGGAGACATCCACGGCTGCTACTACAGTTTGTTGGAACTTTTAAAACAATGGAATGCAAATCAGGAGCGACTTTGTTTATTAGGCGATTTGATTAGTAAGGGGAAGCACAGCTTGGAGGTCGTACAGTTGGCAAAAAAAATGGAGCAAATGGGAGCTTTAGTTTTAAGAGGTAATCATGAGCAGCAATTGGGTTTGCATTATTTAGTAGGTCGAGCTAGTAGGCATTGGGCTGAGGCTTTTTTTGATCCAATTGAAGCCCAATACACAGCGCAGGGACTAGACTTTATGGAAGATGTGGCTTGGTTGGCCCAACTTCCCGTTTATCATGAGGAAACCCATTGTTTTTTGTCTCATGCAGGCTTGGGCTATGGTCCCTATGCTTGGGACCCCATGCATCCGCAGGGCATTTTATGGCATCGCGGCCCCTTGAAACCTTTGGGGAAGCTGCAATTTTTGGGACATACGCCGCAGAAATCCGTGCTTTATCGGCCAGAAGAAGGCTATTGCAATTTAGATACAGGGGCTTCTTTAGGCAATCTATTATCGGCGGCACGAGTAGACGAAGAGGGAAATGTATTAGAGTTTATTTCGGTAGCGACCGATCCTAGAGATTTGGTATAGCAAAGGCCCGCTAGTTCTTACTAGCGGGCCTTTTTGGTCCTCTTTGCGGTTTTGCAGGCCCAAAGGGCCGCAGGCTGAGGGATGGACAGCAGTGGCCCGAAGGGCCAGACCCAGCCGCCGCAGGCGGCGCAGGGCCGAGCGAGCAGCGAGCTGCGACACAGCCCGACCCGACCGATAATTCATGAGGGTTTCAACCCTCATTTTGTGTAGCTTCGCAAAGCGATACCGCTTTGCGCTGGGTTTCAACCTAGCGGAAGGGGCAGCCCCGAATAAATAGCTTATCCAAAAATAGTTGACCAAAACTTCCATTTCCAGAACTTCCACCACTTATTTTTTTTCTTTTTTGGCGTTTTGGGTTGAGGTTTTGGCCTTATTGTCTCTTTGGGTTTATCCTCTTCAAAGACAATATACTCCTCCGCGTCTGGCTGAGAATCCTTTATTGCTGGCGTTTGGGGTTCTTCTTTGAGTGGGTCTTCTTGGGCCAAAATAGGTTCGTCCTTAATGGGGCGCTCATATTTTAGGAACCACTCATAGAGTTTGGGCCAAGAAAAAACGCGAACGGCCTCCGAATGCCCCCAATTTTTCTCTTCGATATAATTTACTTCGGTATTTCCAGCGGCTTTTAGTGCCTTGACCATCTTGCGGGATTCCTCTACGGGGACGGGTTTATCTTTTTTGCCATGCACTATAAAATGAGGCAAATTTTTCATGCCCTCTGCATCCTTGAGGCGACCACCACCAGCGATAGGCGCCACTGCGGCAAAGCGATCGGGGGCATATCCAGCCAAATGCCAGGCACCATAACCGCCCATACTCATGCCGCAGAGATAGACCTTCTTGCGATCCACGGCATAATGTGCCTCTGCATAATCTAAAATTTGGATTAATTTATCATTTTCCCAGCCCTTTTGGCATTGGGGAGCGATTACGATAAAGTCGAGTTCGAGTTTCCGTTCCAGCTCATAAATTACCCCATATTTCTTCACCTTGTTCAGGTCTGTGCCTTGAATACTTCGGCCATGTAAATAGATCAGTAGGGGAAAATTTTGGCCTTCTTGGCCTGTATAATTCTTTGGGAAATAGGTCCAATACTCATAGGGTAAGTTTTTATTTCGGACGGCATACAAGCCAGCTTGATCTTTTTGGCCCCAGAGCGTACAACCCATTAGTACTAAAAAGATAATGAGATATTTATGCATGATAGATTTTGATTTTGGGGGATTAAAACGATTTTTTGGAGAGAATTATTTTGGGGCTGCCCCTCGCATTGCTCGGGTCGGGCTGTGTCGTGGCTCGCAAGTCTGCTCGGCCCTGCGGCGCAAAGCGCCTTGGTCTGCGGCTGCGCCGCACCACTTTCCATCCCTCAGCCAGTCGCTTCGCTCCTATTGGGCGCTTTACGCCCTAAAAAAAAACCCTCTAGCTTTGAGCTAGAGGGTTTCAGGCTGAGTAAAATCAGCTCATTTTTTATTCGAAACGAACTTGTTTAGGTGCTTCGTTAGCATTCATTAGCATACCTGTAGCTCCTTCAGTAGCTTCTCCTTTAGGATCCACTTGTTCTTGATTCTTTTTATTGACATACTCTTGGTTGTTAAACCAAGCACTACCTTCCCACAAAAAGGCAATAATTGCCCAAATAAAGAGAAGCATAGGAAGCACAACTGTAGCGATAAAGGGTTTAACTTCGCTACCAAGGTGCATAAAAATCGAAGTAATATAGTAGGCCTTGTAAAGGCTAAGTGCAATCATTACAGGAATCATGATCATTTTAGGAAGGCTAAGCCCTTCAATCAGATGACCATTACCAATTAGAGCGACAGCTACCTCTGCCAGTGTAACTATAAGTAGAATGAAAAAACCATTGCGTCCTACTTTGATATCTTCTTCACGAGTTGTTGCGTGAGCCATGATATATATGCGTTAAAAGGTTAATCGAATAGAGTTTAGAGTAGGTAGAAGGCTAGGAAAACGAAAACCCAAACCAAATCTACAAAGTGCCAGTAAAGACCAATTTTCTCTACCATTTCATATCCATTCTTACGGGCAACATAAGTACCATTAGCAGCTTGGATAGCAATAATAAGAAGGAATGCTAGGCCAGAAAACACGTGAAAACCGTGGAAGCCAGTAATAAAGAAGAAAAGTGCACCAAAAGCCTGAGGGCCAAAAGGTTCAGTTTTAACTTCTCCATCAGCAGTTTGATAGGCACCTACTGCATAATCATGCAAATCGTGTTGGTAGGTAATCAAGTAAGAGTCACCAGCTTTAATTTCCATTTTTTCAGGAAGATCACCATGATGGTCTCTTTTTTCAAAATACTTATTGCCTTTAGCATCGGTAAAGTAAGTGATTTCAGAAGTTTTACCATGGCTCTCCACGCTTACTACTTCTTTTTCCCATCCCTTTTCTTTAGCGATACCATTAAGTTCGTCTAATGTAAGGTATTTACCTTCATCGATATGTGTAGCGAAGGGGTTGGTATAAAGCGTCATACCCTCTGTAGCGATAAGGTTTGTCCACTCCCAAGCTTGGCAGCCAAGGAACAATCCACCACCCAATACGGTAGCGAGCAACCATTTTACTACAGCAGATTGATTTTCTCTTTTACCTTCTTGTACGGCACGAAGTACAGTAACCGAACTAACAATCAAGACAAAAGTCATGAAAGTTACAAAGATAAGGGGGGCACCAGAGATGCCAAAAGGAGCTGTTTGGAATACAAAGTCGGGTACAGGCCAACCTTTTACACTAAAGCGCAAGGCACCATAGGCCAAAAGGAATCCACCAAATGTAAAGGCATCTGATAGGAGGAAGTACCACATCATGAGCTTTCCGTAGCTCGCTTTGAAAGGAGACTGGCCGCCATTCCAGAGATTTTCCTTCTGGGGGGCGTTATCGTGCTGCTCCTGAGTTTCGATGACTGTTTCGTTTGCCATTGTATCGGATCAATTTGTAAAAATTACAGATAGATGTTTATTGTTGTATCAGAAAGAACACCAAGAGATAGAGCCAAAGGATATCTACAAAGTGCCAGTAAGTAAAAGTCAAGTCAATTTTGAGTGTACGTTTGGGCGTAGGCACATCAAATCGGCCTCTGATAAGGCCTGTAGCGAGGACAACTAGTGCGAGAATTCCTCCCATAACATGCACTACGTGTGCAGCAGTAATGAGGTAGAGAAAACTACTGGATTGATTCGCCACTAGATCGATGCCCAAAGCATGTAATGATTCCCAGCCAGCGTACTGTAGACCAATAAAGACAAACCCTAAAATAAAGCCGACAAAATAAAGCCCTTTAAAGGTTTTTGCATCTGCTCTGAGGTATGCTTTTTTGGATAAATAGAAAGCAAGACTACTTCCAAGGATAGCGACTGTGCTATAAAAGAACTCGTTCGGAAGCGGAAAGTTATACCAGTTGGCAGAAGCTTTTCGCACGATATAGGCACTAGTAAATGCCGAAAAGAACATAATCATCCCAACAATTCCCATCCAGAGGGCAAATTTCTTGGGGTGAATACGTTTTACTGTTTTATTTAAAGTGCTCATGGCGCTTTGATTTTAGATCTTATCAATCATTAGAGCTATAAAAACTACTAATTGATAAACTAGAGAAGCTAGCATTAGCTGTCTTGCTGCTTTTGCTGTAGTTTGTCTAAACAAACGAATAGCAAAATAGAGAAAGAACAGCCCCATGAAAAACATAATGCCAGCGGCAATATAGCCAGAAATGCCCAGACTAACGGGTGCCCAACTCATTGCAATAAGGCAAAGCACATAAAATGCTGCTTGTAAGGCCGTTTCTTTTGTACGACCATCTTTTTGACTGGAAGGCAAAAGATAGAAGCCCCCCTCTTCATAGTCTTTGTAGGCGACCCAAGCAATTGCCCAAAAATGAGGGAACTGCCAGAGAAATTGAAGACTAAACAAGAAAAAAGCAGCTAAGCCTAACTCACCAGTTGCAGCTACCCAACCAATAGCCATAGGAAGTGCTCCGGGCACAGCTCCTACCCAAACAGCTACAGGAGAGATTCTTTTTAGTGGTGTGTAAATAAAGGCGTAACTCACCAAAGAAACAGAACCTAAAAAGGCAGTCATCGGATTAAAAAAGGCCAATGCCAGTAAACCCACAGCGGCAGCAATACCAGCAAAAAGAACAGCCTCCCAACTTTCCATTCGACCAGCAGGAAGAGGACGGTTTTCTGTCCGCTTCATTTTTCGGTCTGTATCTTTTTCCAATACTTGATTCAAAGTATTAGCCGATGCAGTTACTAGAAAGCCCCCTATTCCTAGAAGCAACAAATGATATATATTAAAACTATCTGTTCCTAGGTAGTAAGCTGTACATGCTGAAAATACTACCGATAATGCCAATCTAGCTTTAGCCAAAGCCATATAGTTTTTCAACTTCTGGCCCAAAAGACTGCCATTAACGGTAGCAATATTATTCGTATTCAAAATATCAATCTTGATTTAGAATAGGTCATTCTCAAGAAGACTAGTGTCCTCCATCTTCTTCTCCCTCTGCTAGAGGTTCATTCTGCATTACGAATTCACGGTCTTCATAACGACTGATATCGTAAGGCCAGCGGTGAACTTCAGGGATAGGTCCATCCCAGTTTCCATGACCAGGCTTGATTGGAACAGTCCACTCTAGAGTAGTTCCACCCCAAGGGTTTTGTTCTGTTTGCTTTCTTCCTTTATAGATAGAATAGAAGAAGTTTACAATAAATATAATTTGTACGAAGAAAGCTACAATTGCAGCAATAGTAATCACTTGATTCATCGTATCAAACTGGTTAAAGGCTTGGAAAGTGTCGAAAGAGTAGTAACGACGAGGAACTCCAGCCATCCCTTGATAGTGCATAGGACCAAATACGGCATAAGCAGTAATCAAAGTACCCCAGTAGTGAATCTGCCCCAAAGTCTCATTCATATAACGACCAAACATAGTAGGGAACCAGTGGTAAATTCCAGAAAACATACCAAAGAAAGCGGCTACACCCATTACTGTGTGAAAGTGAGCAACTACAAAGTACGTATCGTGTTGTTGCATATCAATTGTGGCATTACCCAAGAAAATACCTGTCAAACCACCAGAAATAAAGAGCGATACAAAACCAATAGAAAACAATGAAGCAGAATTGTAGCGCATATTACCACCCCAAACCGTCGCAATCCAGTTAAATACTTTTACCGCCGAAGGTACAGCAATAATCAAAGTAAAGAGAACAAAGATATTTGAGATGAAAGGATTCATACCACTAACATACATATGGTGTGCCCATACTAGGAATGAAAGAACACCAATACCTAGAATAGAGAATACCATTGCTTTATAACCAAAGATAGGCTTCCGAGCGTGTACAGAAAGTACCTCTGACACCAAGCCCATCGCAGGCAAAATAATGATATATACCTCCGGGTGCCCCAAGAACCAGAACAAATGCTGATACAAAATAGCATTACCTCCTACACGATCTGTCAATGCTTCACCAGCTACATAGATTTCATCCAAGAAGAAACTAGTGCCAAGCATACGGTCCATCATCAACATGAAGAAACCAGAAGTAACTACAGGGAAGGATAGTAGACCCAAAACAGCAGTGAGCAGAAATGCCCAAATAGTTAAAGGCATACGGAACATTGTCATTCCCTTAGTACGCATATTGAGGATTGTAGAGATATAATTGATCCCTCCCAAAAGTGTAGACACAACAAAGAATACTAGACTCATTAACCAAAGAGTCATCCCCGCCTTAGATCCATCAGAAGCCTGAGGAAGGGCACTAAGTGGAGGATAAGCTACCCATCCCCCTGAAAAGGGTCCTGTATTCAAGAATAAAGAGATAAACATGATTACACCAGCCAAAAAGAAGAACCAGTAAGACAACATGTTCATTAGTGGCGAAGCCATATCACGGGCTCCAATCTGCAATGGAATAAGCAGGTTCGAGAAAGTCCCCGATAATCCAGCAGTAAGTACAAAGAATACAATGATGGTACCATGCATCGTTACCAATGCATAATAAAAGTCCGGACTTAAAGTACCTTTACCAGATGCAGGATCAATGTCGATCCAGCCCCCTAATAAGGGTTGTAGCCAAGACATGTCTGCATCAGGAAAACCCAATTGCAAACGGAAGATGATAGACATTCCAGATCCAATGATGGCCCAAAAAATCGCTGTGATCAAAAACTGTTTCGCAATGGTTTTATGGTCCATGCTAAACAAAAAACGATCAATAAATGACGATTGGTACTTATCACCGTCGTGGTGATCATCATGGCCGTGTCCATGCCCGTCTCCACCATGTGGAGCGTGCAGTTCCTTTTCTGTGATATTAATATCAGCCATAAGAAGGTAATTTATAAAATAGTGAACAAGTGTTTTAAAACTATAGAGGCTTCTCTTCAGCTACAGAGTCAGTAGCTACAGAATCCGTAGCAGGAGCTTCAATAGGCTCTGGCTGAGCCAAAACGCTCATTGTAGCCGCCTTCGCATCAGCTGCAGCTTTCTTTGCAGCTGCTACATCCAAAGTAGTACGAGCAATTTTCAAAGCAGCCAATACCTTAGTTTCAGCAGCTTCCATTTTACTCAAGCTCTCGCCAGCAGCAGCAGCCATTGCTTCTTGCAAACTAGCCAATTCTGCTTTTACGATCTCTTTCTGAGCCAATAGCTGTTCAAATTCTAGCTCTCCTTTCGCTACATCTTTGAAAGGATCCTTATCTGTCCCGCGAACATTGTTCAAATAGTGTGAAGTTCCTTCAATGCCATCAAACCATTCGGCATACTCTTCAGCAGTAACGACCTTAAGTACACGACGCATAGAGTAATGACCACGGCCACAAAGCTCTGCACAAGCCAACTCGTACTCAAAAGCTTCCCAACGTTTCTTATCAGGATTCTGCTTATCAGGAATATTCCAGTTGTCATATCCCTTATAACGATTACGCATAGAGTCAGAAGTAACTACAGGCGTAAATACAAAGTAAGTGGGCATACCAGGTACAGCATCCATTTTCACACGGAACTGAGGAAGGTAAAAGTTGTGCAATACATCTCTAGAGTTAATACGCACACGTACTTTTTTACCTACAGGCAATACAATTTCACTAGGCTGGAAATCGTCAATATTTTTCTTATCGGTCCAATCCTGACCCAATGGGTTTGTCCCATCAATTTTTGTAAAATGCTTTGTTCCTAGCTTTTGGTCACGGCCAGGATAGCGGAGCAACCAAGCAAACTGCATCCCAGTCGCTTCAATCTCCATATAATCCTCACCCGCTACTTCCTCAGGAGTAACATCCGCCATGATCTCGTTCCAAGCCTGCAAACCACTCACTACCAAAAAGGTCATGATAATTGCAGGAACAAGCATCCAGATCAACTCCAAACGGTCATCATGTGCCCAATACTTGGCGCGGCGGCCTTTTTGCCCTCTAAACTTCCAAGCAAAGAAGAAGAGCGCAAACTGACATCCAAAAAATACAATAGAGGTAAAGAACAAAGTAGTATTAAATACGCTATCTACCACAGGGCCATGCAACGATGCCGCTGTATTAGGTCCCCATCCCAACAAATAAGGGATATAATAAATAAACGATACAATACAAATAAGGAGAAAGCTAATCATGAAGACCATTCCTAGCCCTGCATGAAAGTTGTTTCGTTCAAACTCCTCCGCCTTTTCACCTCTTACCAAAGAGGCTAGTTCGCGCGCTCTACCGATTTGTACGATAAAGACAACAGCGAGAACGATGATAATGAGTAGAAGCCAAGTCATGTTCTATAGGTTTTGCTGCAGCGGTTCGCTGCCAATAATATTATTTACTTCGCAAATATAACAAAAGAGGCCAAAATATTGATTAACGCCCCTTGCAAAGGACTAATCTTTAGAATCTTTTTAAATTGTTAATGAATCCAAAGACTAGGAACTTTTTTCTTGCAAGTCTAAGACTGTTTTGGGGCCTCCGCAGCAAGCTGCGGCGCTACGTTTCGCAGCTCGCTGCTCGCTCGGCCCTTCGGCGCAAAGCGCCTCGGTCTGGCCTACGGCCACTGCTGCACATCGCTAGTCCTGCGGCGCTAGGCGCCTGCAAAACCGTTTATTGGACCAAAGGTAGCGGTCCAGCCATCAGCCGCGAAGCGGCTCCTGGCCTAGCGCTGTGAAAGGGGGCGGCATAGCCGCCGACCTAGGGCGGCTAAAGCCGCCCGCAGGGCCGAGCAGACCTGCGAGCCCTGAAACATAGCGGCGGGCGCTAGCCCGCAGGCCCCAAATTATTTCTATCCTAGAGATCGTACCAAACGTGGTGGTGTTTACTTTCATCTACATAAGGATCGTTCTTAGGCATCAAAGATGCACCAGACAATACTTGGAAAGTAACAAAAAGGAACAAGCCCAAGAACCCAATCATGGTTCCTAATTCCAAAAGACCAGGGAAGTGGATTCCCATTACAAATGGAGTAGCATGAACGGCATGTCCTTCTTCTGTATGTGCTTCTTCTCCATGAGCAGTAGCATGGCCCTCTGTATCATGAGCATGCGTTTCGGGCGCAGCTGTTTCGGCAGGAGCAGTAGTTTCTGCAGCAGTAGCAGAGTCATTTTCTGTAGTGGCCGGAGCTTCTTCTGCATGTCCTTCCTCTCCATGAGCATCATCGCCATGTTGAGGCTGAGCAGTAAGAACAGCTTTAGGTGCTTGGTTGAGGTGCATGAGATCACCATGAGCATCATGTCCTTCATCGCCATGTCCATGATCATCGCCATGACCGTG